>ERZ1643246.4935-NODE-4935-length-10145-cov-17.554609_pt1 | contig 10145 bp, 9 predicted proteins | sample MGYA00579265_ERZ1643246 | MGnify/ENA primary metagenome ERZ1643246 (study PRJEB29033, sample SAMEA4952261) | chicken gut metagenome | biome: Broiler Chicken; feature: Gastrointestinal Tract; material: Caecum | place: Ireland | collected 2018 | study: Broiler...
CTTCCGTCAGCGTTTACTGTAACTACGTTCAGAACACCTGCCTGCCCGTTTACTACATAAGCTTTCCCGTTATCCGGATTGTAGGACACGATCTCTGCCACTCCGCCGTCAGCATTTGCCGTGCCAAGCACTACATCGCCTGTCCGACTCATCTGAAGAGATGCCTCCCCGTTAAAACTGTCATTCCAGTATGTCTGTGACGGAGTATCGGTACCACCCTCGTCACCTGTTCCGGGATCCGTCGTACCTTCTCCACTTTCCCCCGGACCATGAGGCCCGAACTCTGCATCTACCGGATCTTCGTAATTTACGTCAGATGCATCATCCACATTGTTATCCGTATCTGCGAAATCATCTCTACGCACTGCTTTCTTCTTAGACTGGATATCTTCATATGCCCCTTCATATGCCGGAGGGATCTGAGAGTCCTCTGTATCATTTCCCTGCACAGCAAGCAGGTCCACATATCCTTCCGGCCGGTTTTCTCCTGTTATCGCTCCTGTAAATGCATCTGTCAAATCTTCCGCATTTTCATCCAGAAGCACGACAGATACTCCTTTATTGTGAAGCTGGATATCCCACTCCTGATCTCCCGCCGGTACCATATAGTCTGTTCCACTTGTTGCTCCGCAGCGTACAAGGTAATATCCATTTGCCCGGATCACACCTGTCAGTTCAAAATAGCTCCACTGCTCACTGTCATCTCCATCCTCGCTGGAGCGGTAAGCCAGTCTCCACCCTGACAAATCCACATCTTCATCTGTCTGGTTATATAATTCAACAAAGCTGTGACTTGCAGCTCCGTCGTCCGATCCGCCATAAACCTGATTGACGATCACATGGGGCACTGTCACATCATAGGATCCCTCAGTTGTATACGGTGTGCCTGCCTCCATTTCTGCTGCCAACGCAGTCAGATCTGAAGGAAGAAGTGACACAGTGAGCGCAAATGCAGATGCGCCTGCAAGTAACTTTTTCCACTGTCCTTTCATTAAATATGATCTCCTTTCTGCTGTAATGCCTGCGCTACTACTTTATCAGAAAAAAGGAGATCATTCTTCAAAACTGTGTTCAATGTGTGTATAAGAAATGTTAAAAATATGTTTATTTCACGATTCCGACCATCTCATCAACTGTCTGAAAGCCCTGCCGTTTCATATATTCTTCAATCCCGTCCACGATCTTCATCGTCACGCCAGGATCATGGAAATTCGCCGTTCCGACAGACACTGCGCTGGCACCCACAAGAATCATCTCAATAGCGTCCTCTGCCGTTGTGATGCCTCCCATACCAATAACCGGCACATTTACAGCATTCGCCGCCTCATAGACCATGCGCACTGCAATCGGGTGGATCGCCGGTCCTGAGACACCACCTGTTTTATTTGCCAGCACAAAACTCTTACGGTTAATATCGATCTTCATTCCCGTGATCGTGTTGATCAGGGATACCGCATCTGCACCGCCAGCCTCCACGGCTTTTGCCATCTCCGCAATGCTGGTCACATTCGGGCTCAGCTTCATGATCACCGGCTGTTTCGCATATTTCTTCACCGCTTTCGTGATGGCTTCCGCTGCTTTCGGGTCCTGCCCGAAAGCGATTCCGCCTTCTTTCACATTCGGACAGGAGATATTGATCTCCAGCATATCCACGTCCTCGCCTGCCAGACGCTCCACTACCTCGCAGTAATCTTCCGTAGATTTTCCGCACACGTTTACGATGATCTTTGTATCATACTGTCTTAAGAACGGAATATCCCTCTCACAGAATACGTCAATCCCCGGATTCTGAAGTCCTACAGCGTTCATCATTCCTCCATATGTCTCCGCAACTCTCGGAGTCGGATTTCCCGTCCATGGAATATTTGCCACACCTTTTGTCGTCACCGCACCCAGACGGTTCAGATCAACATAATCTGCAAACTCGGCGCCCGAACCGAATGTACCCGAAGCTACCGTCACAGGATTTTTCCACTCTACACCGGCGATATTTACTTTCATATTCATCAGATCTCCACCTCCGTAGAAAGGAATACCGGACCGTCTTTACAGATCCGCTTGTTGTGTACGTTGCTGTGATGGTCCTTCTCTTTCGACTGACACACGCACGCCAGACAGGCTCCGATCCCGCATGCCATACGCTCCTCCAGAGAAATGTAGCACTCGATATTGTTCTCTTCGGCATATGCCTTGATCGCGCGCAGCATGGGCGTCGGTCCGCAGGCGTAAATAATATCTGCCTCAAGGGCATTCTCCCGGATGGCGTCCATTACATTTCCTTTTGTGCCGATGCTGCCGTCTTCCGTCGAAATATACACCTCTCCGTTCTGCTCAAATTCTTCCCTCAGGAACGTCTCATCATTACGGTACCCCACAACGATCTGTTTCTTCTCACATTCCATCTGCTTTGCCAGCTCAAGGATCGGCGGTACACCGATGCCTCCTCCCATCAGAAACGCCCGTTTTCCAACTGCTTTCTCTACCGGGAACCCATTCCCGAGAGGTCCGATCACAGGGATCGTATCCCCTGCCTGAAGTTTTGAGAACTCCTCTGTTCCCGTATTCTTTCCCGTTACACGGTACACGACACGGAGACTGCCATTTTCCTTATCAATCTCACAGATACTGATCGGACGGGGAAGCAGCTTGCTTCCGTCATTGGTATACATGGAGATAAACTGCCCCGGCTTCGCTTCAGCCGCAGCTTCTGTTCTGATCCACATACTGTAGATATCCTGCGCGATCTTCTCCTGTGAGATGACCTGCGCATTTTCTTTTTTCTTACTTGTCATAACTGCTCCTTTTATACTTATTTCCCTGCAAGCGCTCCGCTGATGTCGGCGATCATTGCTTCGACTGCTGCTCTGGACGCATCGCCGAAGTTCTCTGCACCGTACTTCGCATAAGCCTCCTGTTTGTACGCCGCAATGATACCTCTGGATGAATTTACAATTGCTCCCAGCCCATCTTCATTAAAGAAATGGACCAGATCCTTGCCCTGTCCACCCTGTGCGCCATATCCCGGCACAAGGATGTAAGCCTTCGGCATGATCTTTCTGAGCACTTTGCCCATCTCCGGATAAGTTGCTCCGACTACGGCTCCCACATAACTGTACGCATCGCCCATGCAGTCTGCGCCCCACTCGGCTACCTTCTCTCCGACCAGTTCGTAGAGCGGACGTCCGTCGATCAGTCTGTCCTGGAATTCTCCGCTGGACGGATTGGACGTCTTAACGAGCACGAAGATTCCCTTCTTCTCTTCTTTACATACATTGATAAACGGATTTACTCCGTCAGATCCAAGATACGGATTTACCGTTGCAAAATCTTCATCAAAGGGAACATATTCTTTGCTGCCCACTTTCACTTTTCCCAGATGTCCTGTCGCATAGGCAGCGGAAGTAGAACCGATGTCACCTCTCTTGATATCTCCGATCACTACAAGATCTTTTGACTTACAGTAATCCACGGTCTTCTTGAACGCCATCACTCCCGGCACACCGAACTGCTCATACATTGCGATCTGAGGCTTTACGGCCGGGATCAGGTCGTAAGTCTTATCCACGATCTCTTTGTTAAACTGCCAGATTGCCTCTGCCGCTCCTTCCAGTGTTTCTCCGTATTCTGCAAACGCCTTATCCTGCACATGCTGCGGGATGTAGTTCAGCATCGGGTCAAGTCCGACTACGATCGGCGCTCCTGTCTTTTTGATCTTTTCTACTAATTTGTTTATCATCTGCTCTTCCTCCGTTTTCACAATCTGATATACCTGTCCATTATCATACCATAAGTCCGCCCCTTAGTAAAACAAAAAGAAACGCCTGAAGCTCTTGTTTCTTCAGACGTTTTCACCAAATCTGTGCAAGCCCTCCCGGTGCGAGCAGGGTAAATGGAAATACAGGAATATTCCTGAGCGCGCCATATATAAACACGAGCACAAGAATCCATACCAGCAGTTTTACACTGATCTTACCATCCACATGGTTGCCGCCTGTGATCATCCAGTCAATCACACGGACCATGATGTAGAGACAGATCAGCGGGATCAGGAGCGTCATAAGCGGATTATAGCTGAGCGCATCCTTAAACCTCAGATGCAGCAGCGAATAACAGGCTCTCCCTGCTCCGCATCCCGGACAGTACAATCCTGTCAGCAGGTGAAAGATACAGGGCAGCGGATAACTGTAGGGATTATGATGATACAGATAGAAAGCCCCCACAGCACAGACCGCTCCCGCACAAAATACGAGAGCGATCCTTATTTTCCTGTTTTGTTGAATACGCACTGCCAATTTCAACATTGATCAAACTGATTTCCTTTGATTTTAATAATAATAGTAATAAGAGTAGTCCATAAAGCCCATATACATCATGACCGCCATGATGATATTTGCGATCACGCCGACAACCGCAGCCACAATGATCCATATCTTTGCAGTCCTTGCGGATCTCTGTGCCTCTTCGTAGTTTCCGGCACTCATTGCGCTATTGATCTTTGTAGAGTATACGATACCGACAATACCAAACGGAAGACAGCAGCAAATCGTCGTTATGATCGACAATACCAGATACGGAACCCAGTTGATCGGTTTTTCCGGCTCATAGGATGACTGATATACCGGCGGAGTCTGATACTGATACTGGTTATTCTGATAATCGGATGTATAAGTATTCTGGCTGCCAGCTCCGTAATTCTGTGCGCCCTGATACTGAGTGTACGGATCCTGGTACTGAGTGTTCTGGTTCTGATACTGTGTATCCTGCTGCGCCGCTGTACCCTGCTGTACAGATGTATCCTGCTGTGTGGCGGCATCCGGCTGTGCACCTGTATTTACCTGTGTATCTGCATGCCCGGCGTCTGCCGGATCCGGCTGCTGAGCTCCGCAATGCGGGCAGAACTTTGAGCCTTCCGGAATTTCCTGATAACATTTGATGCAATTCATTTCTCATACCTCACTCTCATAATCGTATTATACCTATTGCAGTACTGAATTAATAATACCATTGAATGAGGCAAAATTCATCAAAAAGTTTGTAAATTTTTAATTGGATGGATCATGCCTGTCTTCATCAGCACCGGTCTGAGCGCATTGTACAGCACACCTGCAATGACAACCGACAATATTGCATTCACAAAAGTGGTCGCTGTGCTCCACTTAGCCAGCACCTCTGCTATCTGCTGCGGCTGTCCCAATATATACTGGTTATAGAAAAACCCGACAAGTGGATCAGCAATTACATTGAAAGCAAGACCGGCAACCGAGGCGATCATGCTCCAGCGGAAAATATATTTCTTATCCGTACTCTCGTTGATCTTTGCAATCCTGTGAGCGATCAGTCCCGTGATCAGTCCAATACAGAGCTTCAGGACAAATGTCTTTGGCGCTCCTGTGATATATACCGGATCCAGCATATCGGCGATCCCCATTCCGATCGCGCCGGCAAGTCCGCCGTACCATCCGCCCAGGATCAGGGCCGCCAGCACACAGAATGCATTTCCCACGTGGAAAGATGTCGCGCCTCCTCCCGGCAGCGGTATCTTTATCTGCAAAAATGTAAATGTCACAAAGCACAAGGCTGCCATCAATCCAGTTTGTGCCAGTTTTATCAGTGTTTCATTTCGTCTTTCCATAGGTGATTCCTCTTTCCTGTATAATCTTATCTGCTACAGTATATTATCACCCGACTGGTTTTATTAAAACGTCCACTTTCTATCTTTTTATACAGGCCAGTTTTTTCTTCCCAGCCTCATCTGTTCCATTTCTTTTGCGGTATCCTCCTCCAGACAGTCAAAAAGATAGGTCCGCAGGATATCGCCTCTGCCAAGATGTTCTCCGCGGATTTCCTTTAATGCAAGCTCTACTTCTTCTTTCAGCCCCGCCGCAGACATGCGGTGAGCCCCCTGCCCGAGAATGATGACCTGTTCCAGGGCATCCGACGTTGCTACAGTCACATGATGGTTCTTTGTTATCTTTCGCACAGTCTTCTCGATGTACTGATCCGCAGTCTCTGCCTCTTTCGTATAGACGATATGGATATTGTGGTATCTGGATACCTCGCCGGGATTGCCCTCCACTTTATAGGCGTCGAACACAAGAATCAGCGTACATTTCCGGTAGCCCTGATAATTACACAGGATATCTGCAAGTTTTCCTCTGGCTGCCGCCAGATCGATCTCTGAGAGTTCCCTCAGTTCATCCCATGCAAAGATAATATTATAGCCGTCGACAAGAAGATATTCCTCTCCATCTGGTTTCTTTTTCTTGTCTACCGGCATATCTGAACGTGTCTTTCTCCGCTCATTGTTCGGATCGGCCGACACTTTCACCGGAGTGCTGCTTACATTCCGCCGGACAGGGTCCGGTGTACGCACATAGATTGCATCCAGCTCTTCCTGCGTCAGTTCGATTGACCTTGAGGAAGCCCGGACAGCAGCAGTTTTGGCAGACTTTCTCCGTTCCTCGCTTTTTTCCTGCTCCAAAGCACTTTTCAGGGGACTCTCTACATGCATATATTCCTCCACCTGATACCAGGGAACAATAAATCCTGCTCCGTGAGCACAGAATACAGAATCTGCAGTATTTTCGAGATCACTCTCCGGATCGTAGCCGATTTCCCCGACAACTTCCTCCTCATTATGGCAGATGTCATATCCCTTCAGCGTGCAGAACATTCTGCCGAATCCACCGGTGTATGCCGCAAACTCTTTCTGATAACCGCGCATTTCCGATACCGGGGCACTTCCTGTAAGTACTGCCAGGCCGCCTTCTGTCTCAGGTCCCGCAAAAGTACCGTTCATCCTCTGGATATCATTCATCGCCTTCCCTACATTTTCCATTGGAAGTTCCATACGGAATTCATAATGCGGTTCAAGCAGGACACTCTGGGCTTTCATCAGTCCCTGGCGGACTGCCCGGTATGTAGCCTGACGGAAATCTCCGCCCTCTGTGTGCTTCTGATGAGCCCGTCCTGAAATCAGGGTAATGCGGACATCGGTAAGCGCAGATCCGGTCAGTACTCCTTTGTGTTCCTTTTCATCCAGATGAGTCAGGATCAGTCTCTGCCAGTTTCGGTCCAGGATATCCTCGCTGCATTCAGAAGCGAACTGCATACCAGAGCCTCTCTCCCCCGGCTCCAGCAGGAGATGTACTTCGGCGTAATGCCGCAACGGCTCAAAATGCCCGACTCCCTCTACCGGTCCGGCGATCGTCTCTTTATATATGATCCTGCCTTCTCTGAACTCTATCAGGACTCCATAGCGTTCCTTGATCAGACGCTGCAGCACTTCCGTCTGTACCTCGCCCATAAGCTGGATATGGATTTCCTGTGTCTCCTCTACCCAGACGATATGAAGCTCCGGTTCTTCCTCCTCAAGCTGACGCAGATTCAAAAGCATCGCATGGACATCACACTCTTCCGGCAGTTCGATCCGATAAGTCAGGACCGGTTCGAGCACCGGGATATCCGAGTCTGACTCCGCGCCAAGCCCCTGCCCGGGATATGTTCCTTCCAGCCCCGTCACTGCACATACTATTCCCGCCTGTGCATTTTGAACCAGCTCATATTTATCACCGGAATAGATGCGGATCTGATTTACTTTTCCCTCTATTTCCGGGAGAGTTTCCTTCACTTTCAGCTCTCCGCCTGTCACCTTCAGATAAGTCAGTCTGTTTCCCTGCGGATCTCTTGCGATCTTATATACTTTTGCCCCGAATGTTTCCGGATATTCCAGGCAAATACTGTATTCTTTGATGCCGTCCAGCAGCTCTGTAATCCCCTCTGCTTTCAAGGCAGACCCGAACCAGCATGGGAACACTTTCCGTTCAGCCACTACTCGCCTCAGTGTATCTCTGGCGATTTTTCCCGTCTCAAGATATTCTTCCAGCATCCCATCGTCACAGACCGCAAGACTTTCAAGAGCATCCGGCACGCCGTCTGATATCCGTTCAAAATCCGTACAGCCCTCATCCAGCCGGCTTTTTAATTCCATCATCAGCGCATCTCTGTCCGTACCTTCCCGGTCCATCTTATTAACAAAAAGGAATACCGGCACCCCATATCGTTTCAGCAGCCGCCACAGCGTCACAGTATGTCCCTGAACTCCGTCCGCACCGCTGATCACCAGAATCGCATAATCCAACACCTGCAGCACACGCTCCATCTCGGCAGAGAAATCCACGTGGCCCGGAGTATCCAGCAGTGTGAGCTCCACATCTTTCCATTTCATGACCGCCTGCTTGGAAAAAATCGTGATACCGCGTTCCCGCTCCATTTCATATGTATCCAGAAATGCATCGCCGTGATCGACTCTCCCCAGATTCCGGATGCTTCCACTTAAATAGAGCATCCCCTCTGACAGCGTTGTTTTTCCGGCATCTACATGGGCGAGAATGCCGATATTGAGGTGATCGGACTTCTGCCCTGTTGTCTTATTCTCTTTATTATCAGACGTATTTCCCATAGAAAATACCCCTTTCTGTTTTATGATCATACATTCGTAATCATATCACAGAAAGGGGTATAAGTCGATAATTGATGCGTGTCACATCAATTCTGTACACTGTGGTGGCAGACATAACTGCTACGGTCGATCGCACGGAACTCATATCCGAGTCCGCTGTAATATTCCAAGATTGCCGGCAGAGCCTCAACCGTTGCATCTTTTGTCTGTGTATCATGGAAAAGGATCATAACATGATTGAATTTATCTGTATCAGAATTCTGTTCAATTTCTTCTTTCCCGCAGCCAGCGGCATCTCCGCTGTCAAGATTCCAGTCATAGTACTGATATCCCTTTTGCTGGACAGCATCGACCAATCTGGACATAATACCGCTGTTGTACTTAGCCGACACCATATTAGACGATCCGCCCGGGAAACGGATAAAGCACGGTACAAATCCAATCTGTTCTTTTGCTACCTCACCAATTATCTCCAGATCATCAAAATACGCTTCATCAGACTCATAAACCCCGGCATAGTCATGTGTATATGTGTGCAGTCCGATCGTATGCCCTGCCTCGTATGCCTCTTTTATGTACGGTCTGCATTCCTCATTTGCACCAGTTATAAAAAATGTAGCCTTAGCATTATATTGGGCAAGAATATCAAGGATCTGTTTTGTATTTTCAGACGGCCCGTCATCAAAAGTCAGATACACGATTTTCTCATCATCCTGGGGTTCTGTCACCCCCACGGGTACGCCTGGCTGTACGGACGATGCTTTTGCCCGCTGCTTCTCAATTACATTCTTAACTGCAGTTGCAGCCGCAATTGCTTCTGCCGGCTCCTTTCCGACCAGCTGCTTTGCTGCTTCTTTATTCCTGGCAGCCTCCTGGCTGTTCGCGACCATACAAAAAGCTGTAGCACCGATCACAAAAAAAACAAGCGCACACAAGATGATCGCATTAAAATTATAACGGCTTTTTTTATGATACCGTTTTATCTTCAGCATTTTCTTATTTATCTCCCATTTCGCTATATATTAACATAGATTGTACATCATATGACAAATTTATTATAGTGGGTATTCTTTAAGAAAATACTATATTTTGTTTAAAAATTATTAACATTCCATGACATCTTGTATAAAACAACAGGTATACAGTAATTCAGGATGTGTTCATCTGTACTTTCCGTCATTTTAACATTACCTTCTGGCCATTGATATCTATATTCTCTAAATTCTGAAAAACCCAGCCGTGTGAACGCGGAGAATAACGAATAACAACCGGAATCCAGCAATCGTTAACAGCCAAATAGAGATATTGTCCCGGTTTGACATTGACACTTTTGGATCGTTTCTCATCAGTAATATAGATACCTGCATTTGAATTAGTATTCAACACTCCCGTTATCATATATAACAGCTCCTTTCATTCAGAATTTTATTTTCCTGTCGAAAAATGCCTGATACAGAAAAACATAAATATTCCTGTATCTGTCGCTACAGTATAAAAATAAAATATGAACATTATATGGATTTTTTTGTAAAATGTTTTTAAAATTCAGTAAAAGAATTGGAAATTCAGAAAAAAGTATCCAAAAAATTAATTATAAAGAAATTTAAAAAAGTGCTTGATTTTTCTGTTAAGTCTGCTATAATAACCATGTTGCTTGTGAGCGACAGAAAAAATTAATGCGGAA
>ERZ1643246.4936-NODE-4936-length-10144-cov-5.323521_pt1 | contig 10144 bp, 10 predicted proteins | sample MGYA00579265_ERZ1643246 | MGnify/ENA primary metagenome ERZ1643246 (study PRJEB29033, sample SAMEA4952261) | chicken gut metagenome | biome: Broiler Chicken; feature: Gastrointestinal Tract; material: Caecum | place: Ireland | collected 2018 | study: Broiler...
GAGATCCATAATATCAATCTCTATCTCATTGTCCTGTTCATTGTAATTCTGCAGATTCTGTTCCATCTCCCTCTCCTATCTTCCTTCCAGTATTTCCCGGGGATTTTCCACTAATATTTTTTCCATATATCCCCGTCCCATCTTTTTTGCCAGGAATTCGGCACATTTTCCAATTTGAGGCTTCCTGTCCTTCATGTTGTGGGCGTCGCTTCCTACAAAATGCACCAGGTCTTCCTTCATCAGTTTCCGGCAGAAACGGCGGACGCCGAATCCGTCATCCCCCAGAATGCTGGATGCGTTGACCTGAATATAGGCCCCCAGATCCACCAGATCCTGCACCGCGTCCGGATGTTTCACCAGCTCCCGGTACCGCTCCGCATGGGCGATCACCGGTTCATAGCCATGACTCAGAAGAGCATAGCACCGATCCCTGATAAACGCCAGCTCTGAGGTCTGGGAAAACTCCGTCAGTACACAGCGGCTGTTCCCCATGGTGGGACGCAGCCCCTCGTCCAGCATCTCCACCATATCCAGGTTCGCGTGAAATTCGCACCCCAGATGTACGGTGATGCCGCTTCCGATTTCCCGTGCCCGGGCTTTTACCCGCTCAAACTGTCTCTGCACCTCTTTCATGGACGGCTCAAACATACCTTTCCGGTAATGGGATGTAGCGTAAATTGTCCGGACGCCGTCATTATGATATTCTTCCAGCATCCGGACTGTCTCGTTCATATTCCCGGCTCCGTCGTCCACGCCAGGCAGAATATGGCAGTGCACTTCATAGTATCCAGGCATAGTATCCTCCTTCAAAAAAACAGCCGACAGTACTGTCCTCCACACTTCAGAAACAGCCTGCAGGTAGGTAATCTGTCGACTCTGTTACTAAACAAAAGTATATCGCAAGAACCCGCATTTCGCAACACTTTCTTATTAAAAAATACATGGATTTAACATTAGTGCGCGGATTCTTTCAGCCAATTCGACACGCCTGTATAAAAATTTTCCAAAGCATCAAAACCTTTTGAAATTTTGGAAAATTCTCATGCATTTTACTGTTTTTTACAGAAATACAGGGCAGGAAAACCCTGCCCTGATTTCCCCCATTATTTGGCGTATTTCTTTTTAACAGAAACAACGGCTGCCATTCCAAAAAGAATCACCGCCGCGCCCATCCAGGCTGCGCCCTCCATTCCGGTACCTGTTTTGGGGGAGGTACCGGAAGCCTGACTTCCTGTTACCGCTGCGCCTGTTCCTTCTTTTGCGATAACCGCCACCGGAGAAAGATCATCAAATGCTACTGTGATGGTCTTTGCTTCCAGATCCACGGAAGAAGGCTCCACAACTTCCCACAGTCCGCGAACTGTACTGTAATGCAGTACTGCCACCTCTGTGGTATTTTCTGTCAGCGCAGGCACAGAAAGCGTTACTTCATACTTTCCGTCAGCATTCAGCTCCACGCCGTCCTCCGCCACCAGGTCGAAGACTCCGGACAGGAACTCCTTATCGGCCAGCTGTTCGCTCACCTCCGGATATTCTTCCGCAATGGTCTCAGCGAAATCTGTCATGGTGACCTCACCGGCATTTACCTGTGTAATCAGCTGTGCCACTTCTGGTTTTTCCGCTTCCAGAGTCTGGAATGCTTCCGTATCCTCAATGGCCGCAGTCAGAACATATCCTGCCGCAGAGGTTTCTCCGGACAGTGCCACATTACCAGTGATGCTGGGTGCTGCGAAGACAGCCGCCGCCTGACTTACCAGCAGCAGAGCTGCTGAGGCAACGGCCAAAAGTCTCTTCTTCATCGGGTTTCACTCCTTTCTTAAGATTCTATAGATATTAGTACAGCTTGTACTAGATATCTCTGATCATCAACTCCATTGCAGGTGGACAGTGTAACAATCCTGTCGTCCGTACCCACGGAAATGGAGGAATCCAGATTGCTGGACATGTCGCGCATCTGGAAAATCGAATTTAAATATCCCTGAAACTGTGCCGCATCTTGGAAGTCAAAACTTTTCAGGATATGTCGGTTGTCGTATGTATAGGCGGCAAAGATCTGATAATGAAGGATCTCATCCGGCAGATAAATGGTCATCTCCCGGTGGTTGTCAAAAAAGTCTCTGTCCTCAAACAGATGCAGACTGCCGAACATGGAATCATTTCTCATATTGTGGCCGTAAATCACTGTATTGGGATCGGTAAAATCTTTGCTGTTGAGACTTTCTGTATAGATGGCCCCTTCCGGCGCCGTCTTTCCCTCAATGGTATGGGTCAGATAATAACTGTCATCCTCACTGCTCTGCAGAATCGGATAATCCACTTCTGTCCCGGGTACGGTAATCCAGGCATATACATCCGGATTTTCCTTCCCCAGAGCCTCGAAATCAATGGGAATCTCCACCGGCTCCGCCGTCGGCTCTGTCGTGGTTTCCGGAGACGCTTCCGGGGCAGGCTCCGCGGATGGCTCCGCACGACTCACCACCTCTTCTCTCAGGGCCTCATAATTTCTTCCGGCCCATTCTTCCTTCAGAAAATCTCTCACCGCCATGCCGGCACAGATTACGCCTGCCGCGGCCAGAATACCCGCCGCAATTCCGTAAAACTTTTTTCCCGGCTTCATCAGGAATCCTCCCCTTCCGTCTCAACATAGAACATATCCAGAATCATCGCATACAGTTCGTCATCATTCACATGATACTCATCGTAATAATCCCCCTGGGTGCCTTCACCGGGAAGATCCCGCATGGCTCCCTCCTGCCAGGAGGTCTGGGCTAGATCCAGAAACTGACCGGCATCCAGGCTGGTAACCATATAGTTCTGCAACTGATTGTACAGCTCCGTGACAAAGCCTGCATCCTCTTCCGATTTCTGCCGGGCTTTCCGGGCAAAGGCAGTGAGGAATACCTTCTGCCTCTGCATTCTTTCGATGGCGCTCTGGGTCTGTTCGATATCTCTGTGGCGCAGGAAGGTTTCCGCGTTATCTCCGGTTATGGTCACTCGGGCTCCCTGGACAAAAGAAGGATCCACCGCTGCCAGACTGTCATCCGGCACTGTAATTTCCACACCGTCCACGGAATCCGCCAGCACCGGCATGGCGTCCATATTCAGCGCGCAATAGCCCTGAATGGGAACCTGATACAGCAGACGGGAAACTGCCTCCTCCATCAGCCGGCAGCTGGTATGCGCGCCGTCGCCATAGGCGTACTGCAGATTCAGATGGTTTTCCGTAAGCCCCAGACTGTTACCCTGGAGGTCAAAGGTTTCGATCTCTGTCATGGTATCTCTGGGTATGGAGATCCCCTGAAGGGTATTCTCCGACCGATCCCAGGAAAGCAGATAAATAGCATCCGCCTGACCGGCTGTGCCGCCTGTGCTGCTTTTCTGTTCTCCCAGGGTCTTGCGGGTATCCACACCCAGAAACAGGAAATTGCTCAGGTGGTCATTATACCGGTAGAATCTTCCCTGGTAAGTAACTGTCTGACCGCTGTTCTCTGATACGGAAGCCGTATCCTGTACGCCCGACCGATTCAGATACAGTCCCGCAGCCGCGGCAGCTGCCACAATGACCGTCACAGCCACAACAGCCGCCTGTTTTTTTCTCTGTGTTCTTCTTCTTTTCCCTGATCCCACAGTTTATTCCTGCTCCCCTTTCAGATAGCCCAGTTCCGTAAGCTTCGCAAACGCCGCATCCGCGATCCGTTCCTGTCCATCATAGGATGCCGCAGTGGCATCTCCCAGAACCTCCGGAAGATCCAGATAGTGGTCTCCCCATGTATCTTCCATCACCTGCGCATAACCTTCCGGATTGTTTCCGCCGGAAACAGGGTGAAGGCCCAAAACAAGATAATCCTCCGGATTGTCGTAAGTATCCAGTATCAGCTGAATCTGGTCAGCCAGTTCCTGGGGATCGCTGTTCCAGCCGCCGTAGTATCCCATGAAGATAATCGGGAAATACCCCTGGTCGGACCGGGCCAGCTCCTCGTCGGAAAACTCTCTGACGCCGGTCTCCATCTGGGAAGAATTCTCTTGTTCCTTATGATCCTCCACATACCACTGGATATCTCGTTCGGATACGCCCGCCAGCCGAAGCTGGGAAAGTGTGCCGGCTCCGGTCAGACTGAAATTCTCCACCGGGATACGGTATCCCGCATCCGTCAGCCGCCGTTCCAGAAGTGCCGCCGCACCTTTTTCTTTGATATCCGATCCCGACAGGAATTCGTCGCCTCTCCAGCTGATTCCTGTGAGGTCTGTCTGGACGGCCGCCTTCTCTTCACCGGAAACCGTTGGATCCGTTTCCGGCTGGGTTGTATTCTCACCAGCCGCGTCCTGCGCGGCGTCCGCCGCCGGTGTTCCGGCCGTATCCTCTGCCGCCGACTCGCTGACTGCATCTTCCGATGCCGCTTCATCAACCGTATTATCCGCTGCCGCTGTCTCCGGCTGCTGACCGCCGTCTGTCTCCTGTTCCTGAACATTATCCGCTGCCATGGCCTGGCGGACGATCTCCTGGGAGTTCTCCTGTTCGCTTCTCATATACCAGAACAGGAAGACCGCCAGAGCCACCGCCAGCACCACACAGAGTCCCGCGAAAATCTTATTCCAGAAACTCCATTTATTGCTGTTCCATCCTCTCACTTTGCTACCTCTTCTGTTTATGAATCCTCCTGATCCGATGAATTGGATCCATAGTAATATTTGCCCTCTTTATAATAGGAGTGGTAATAACGGCCCACATGAATGTCCACTTTATTTAAAACGGCGCCCAGTACACGGCATCCGCTCTTCTCCAGCTGATTTTTTGCTTTCAGAACATCCCTGTAGCTGATCCCCCCGCTTTCCACCACCAGAAGAGCGCCATCGCAGTGCTGTCCCACCACAGCGGCGTCAATTACAGAATTCACCGGCGGCGTATCAATCAGTACATAATCGTAAACCTTTCTTGTGGCCCGGATCAGATCGCCAAAGGTGCTGTCCCCCAGCATCTCAGAAGGATTTGGCGCCACCGGTCCTGCGAGAATAATATGAAGATTTTCAAAATTGGTTTTATAGAGAAACTGATCCAGCTTTTCAATCTGTCCGCTGAGAAACTGAGAAAGACCGTTCACCTGCTCTTCAATCTGGAACCGGGTCATGTATACAGATTTCCGGATATCCGCGTCAATCAGCAGAACCTTCTTCCCGGCCTTGCCAAGCTCCGCGGCCAGATGGAAACAGATATCACTTTTTCCTTCTCCCGGAACCGTACTGGTAATCAGAATCGCTTTATTGTTTTTCCCGCTGAACTGAAGATTTGTGCGGAGTGTTTTGATAGCTTCATCATAGTAATAGTCGTCCTTGACGACGTCTGTCAAAGTAATTTTCTGCTCCAGCATATCAGGATCTTCCTCTCTTCTTTTTCATTTTTCTTGACACCTCACGGTCCGGAACCACAGCGAATACCGAAAGTCCCAGATATCGTTCCACATCCTCTTCCGTATTGATGGAGTCATTGAGGATCTCCAGAACAGCCACCAGGGCGCATGCCAGGGCGATGCCCGCCAGCAGTCCCTTCATCACGTTGCCTCTCATGCTGGGACTGGTTTTTTCCGTGGGCACTTCTCCCTCTTCAATAATTTTAGGCGGCGTCACTTCCATCTTATCGCCGATGTATGCGGAAGATACGCTGGCCAGCTCATCCACCAGAAGCTTGGCGGTCTCCGGATCCGAATGATTCACAGACAGCTGCAGAATCCGGGTATCGTCCGGATTGGTGATTTCCACACTGTTTCGCAGTGTCTGGTAGGTCATATCCAGTCCCAGATTGTCAATGGTCTCCTCCAGCACCGGACGGCTCTCAATCAGCACCGAATAATCTTTGGTCAGCTGTGTCCCCAGCTGAAGATCAGCCACCGATGCCAGTGTGGTTTCCTTGGTCAGTACCAGCATAGTAGAATAGGAAGTGTATACCGGCGTCATCAGAAACCTGGTGTACAGAGCCGCCGCAAAGGCAACTGCCAGTCCCGCAAGTATGATCAGTCCCAGTCTTTTTCTCAGGGCCAGCAGAATCCGTCCCAGATCGATCACATCATCATCATTTCTCGTTTTTTCCATTGGTTCCTTTCCTCAACCTTTCCCTATCGTAAATTATTCGTTTCCCGGCCATTACCATACCGGGATAAATCCAGAGAATCCTTTTCCTGTAGTCCGGATCCAGCTTTTTCTTCATCCAGGCTTCCGCTTTTTCAGATACAACGCTTCTGGTGGTCAGATTATGCATATCTGAGGCAATAAACTGGATTCTTTCATTTAGAAGCTGTTTCCTGCACCAGTCTGCTCTCTGATCAAACAGTTTTCCCGCCAGTGAATTTCCATTGATCTGAAGATATGCGCCCAGCTGCAACAATTCCTCCAGTCTCCCGGACTTTCTCAGGCACTGGTAACGTTCCACATGGGCAAGGATCGGCCAGTATCCGGCCATCTCCATCTCCCGGACCACTCGTTGCACCTCTCTCCAGGAGATTTCCGGAGCAAATTCCAGAAGAATGTATCTTGATCCCGCCATGGTCAGTATTTTCCCTTTCTGCAGTTTTTCCAGCACGCCCGACGAATAGAAAATTTCATTTCCCGGGAGAACAGAAAAACGACAGCCAAACTGGTTTCTGGCATGATTTTCCAGTTCCCGGCAGAGCCGGGTAATCGTATCGGGAGAATGTCCCGCAAACTGAGGAGAAAAGTGGGGCGTTGCAATGATGCTTCTGACCCCTCTCACATATGCTTCCGTGAGCATCCGCAGACTCTGTTCCATGTTTTCCGGTCCGTCATCCAGCCCGGGAAGAATATGGCAGTGGATATCCCGCATTCTCATGGTTGGCAATCCATCCCTTTCTATGTCCTTTTTTCCCCTAAACCAGCCTTTTACCTCGATTTATTATAATCTCTTTTTCTTTTATTTTCAATACGCACCTCGGAAAAATGGCGTTCTTTTTGGAATTTCAGGCAAAAAAGGCATATCCACAAAATTGCATGCTTTAAAGCAGAATTCTTTGTGGAATATGCCTTTTTAATACAAATCCTGTTAAATTCTGATAAATTTCGTATTACTCATACACCCGTATCACCGAAGAAATCTCCTTCACAATGGACATTCCCCCAAACACCGCCAATGCATCCCTCAGATGGCGTTCCCGCACGGACTCCGTGATCACCACGATCTCCGCGATCTTTCCTGTGCTCTGCTTCTGAATAACCTGAGACAGACTGACGCAATTGTTGCCAAACACGCTGGCAATGCTTCCCATCACGCCGAACCGGTCCTCCACCTGGAAACGGATAAAATATTTGTTTTCGATATCCTCCATCTGTTTTACCGGCAAATCTTTATAACAGGTACAGCCGATTCTTCCGCAGCATTCTGCCTGAATATCCCGGGCGGCGTCAAACACATCTCCCACCACGGCGCTGGCCGTAGGCAGTTCCCCGGCGCCCCGTCCGTAGAACATGGCGTCCTGCACCGCGTCTCCTTTCACAAACACCGCATTGTAGGAGTCATTGACGGAGGCCAGAGGATGGCTGCTGTCGATCAGCATGGGATGTACCCGCGCTTCTATCCCCTCCTGCGTATTTCTGGCCACGCCCAGCAGCTTGATCTCACATCCCATCTCCCGGGCATAGCGGATATCCGTGGCAGTGATCTTTGTGATTCCCTCCGTGTAGACGTCCTCAAAGGTCACCCGGGAATTAAAAGCCACTGACGCCAGTATCGCCACCTTACGGGCCGCGTCCAGCCCCTCCACATCCGCCGTGGGATCGCTCTCCGCATACCCCAGTTTCTGAGCCATAGCCAGCGCATCCGCGAATTCCATGCCGTCCCGGCTCATCCGCGTGAGGATAAAGTTTGTGGTGCCATTGAAAATCCCCATCACCTCACGGATATGATTCCCCGCCAGACACTGCTTCAGCGGACGGATAATGGGAATTCCTCCCGCCACCGCTGCTTCAAAAAGAAAATCACATTCATGTTCCCCGGCGGTGTCCATCAGAATTCTTCCCTGGGAAGCGATCAGATCCTTGTTGGCGGTAACCACCTGTTTCCCGGCTCTCAATGCTTCCAGAATATATGTCCTGGCCGGTTCCATGCCGCCCATCACTTCAATGACAATTTTGATCTGGGGATCCTCCACAATCTCTTTCCAGGAATTGGTCAGTATACCGGGATCATCGACTTTTTGGGCTGCCTTCTGAAGATTCCTTACCAGAATCTTCTTCAGCTTTACCTTCGCCCCCAGTTTATTCTCCATCTCGGGTTCCTGACTCTTCAGCACCTTATACACGCCTCCACCCACGGTTCCCAGGCCCAGAAGCGCCGCATAAATGGTTTTTCCTTCCATTTTATATCTCCATCCTCTCTATCTCTCATTGGTTGTCCCAGCCGCACGTTTGTCCGGCACATAGAAACAGATTATTATAAATATGGGAATTTGTCAACCCGAAGACAAACGTATCGGTTGAATTTCCCGATAATTTACGAAATCAAAAAGCACCGCAAAATACCTGCTTCTCATCTGAACATGCGTCCTGTTCAAAGAGGTATTTTGTGGTGCCATTTCATCTTTTATCCATTGGAAATATTCCGCAAAATTACTTATTTGTAATTTACGATCTGTCCGAACTCTTCTTTCAGGGAAGCGCCGCCTACCAGGCCGCCGTCGATGTCTGCCTGAGCGAACAGATCAGCTGCCGTCTTGGCGTTTACGGATCCGCCGTACTGGATGCGGATCTCTGCTGCGGTGGCATCGTCATAAATCTCAGCGATGCATTTTCTGATCTCGCCGCAAACTTCCTGTGCCTGCTCGGTGGTAGCGGTTTTTCCGGTACCGATGGCCCAGATGGGCTCATAAGCGATCACAGCGGTCTTTGCCTGCTCTGCGGTCAGACCCTGGAATCCGATCTTCACCTGCTGGCGGATGAAATCCATGGTCACGCCCTGCTCTCTCTGCTCCAGAGACTCTCCGCAGCACATGATGGGAATCAGGCCATGCTCAAAAGCCTTGTGCATCTTCTTGTTGATATCCGCATCGGTCTCTCCGAAGTATCCTCTTCTCTCAGAATGTCCCAGAATCACATACTTCACACCGGCATCCACCAGCATGTTGGGAGCGATCTCTCCGGTGTAGGCGCCTTTCTCCTCAAAGTACATATTCTCGGCTCCAACCTGGATATTGGTTCCTTTGCAGGCCTCCACAACCGGTACAATATCGATGGCGGGAACACAGAATACCACGTCCACCTCATCATTTTTTACCAGCGGTTTCAGAGTCTCCACCAGTTTGACAGCCTCACTGGGAGTCATGTTCATCTTCCAGTTTCCGGCGATGATTTTCTTTCTTGCCATTGTTTGAATCCTCTTTTCTGTAAAACTTCATTTCGCACGAAATCCGTCCGCCCCTGCAGCCGGATCCCGTGCGCATTTTCTTTTATTTATCGTTGGCTGCAGCCACACCGGGAAGTTCTTTGCCCTCCAGGAACTCCAGAGAAGCGCCGCCGCCGGTGGAAATATGGGTCATCTTGTCGCCATAACCCAGAATATTTACTGCGGCTGCGGAGTCTCCGCCTCCGATGATGGTGGTGGCATCGATCTCAGCCAGCGCTTTGGCAACCGCCTCGGTGCCGTGCGCGAAGTTGGGCATCTCGAAGCATCCCATAGGTCCGTTCCAAACTACGGTCTTGGCATCCTTTACGGCGTCCGTAAACAGCTTCTCTGTCTCCGGTCCGATATCCATGCCTTCCCAGCCGTCCGGGATCTGTCCGGTGGGAACCACCTGGATGTTGCAGTCATTGGAGAACGCGTCGCCGATCCTGTTGTCCACCGGCAGAAGCAGCTTCACGCCTTTTTCTGCTGCTTTCTTCTTCATATCCAGCGCGTACTCCAGATAATCATCCTCGCACAGAGAGGTACCGATCTTTCCGCCCTCCGCTTTCGCAAAGGTATAAGCCATACCGCCGCCGATGATCAGCGTGTCTACCTTGTCCAGCAGGTTGTTGATAACGGAAATCTTGGAGGAAACCTTTGCGCCACCCAGGATGGCAACGAAGGGTCTCTTGGGATTGTTCACGGCGTTGCCCAGGAAATCGATCTCTTTCTGCATCAGATATCCCACAACAGCGGTATCCA
>ERZ1643246.4939-NODE-4939-length-10135-cov-7.940675_pt1 | contig 10135 bp, 6 predicted proteins | sample MGYA00579265_ERZ1643246 | MGnify/ENA primary metagenome ERZ1643246 (study PRJEB29033, sample SAMEA4952261) | chicken gut metagenome | biome: Broiler Chicken; feature: Gastrointestinal Tract; material: Caecum | place: Ireland | collected 2018 | study: Broiler...
CGATCGTATATTCTTTATCAGGGATTTCTTCCCGGGACTCCTGCTCCTCCTCTGTTATCACACATTCAAACTCCAACGGTACAAAAATTCTTTCCAGTTCCGCTTTAACTGCTCCCGCCGTTTTATCCGTAGGGATCCCGTCAAACTGAATGATTCCAAGCTCTCTCGCCAGATACTCAAAATATGCGTCCCGAACCGTCTCCTTGTCCGCTTTCAGCTTTTTCTCCCGTTTTTCCTCTTCCTTTGCAGCCACGGTCATTGTCCTGCCAGCGCCATCTGATGCTGTGCCTGCAGATACCGTCTGTCCTTTCTTCTCCCCGGCATGCCGCATAATATAAGAGCCGTTCTTTCCCACAGAGACGAATTCCGCCTGATCTTCGTCCCGCTTCCAGATCCGTGCGTCCAGCTTTACTTCATCTGTCTCCTCATCCCACTCGTGCCAGTAAAAGCCGAATTCGGAATAATGATCAGACTGATCGGGCGCTCCCTTCATGCAGACTACATTCGGGATTTCCGGTGTAGTTTTGTGCCCAGATTTCAGACGAATCATCTGCTTATCCCGGTCCGTCTCTGTTCTGTGCTGATCCCCGCCCAAATACGCGCTGACATTTTTCCTATAAAACAACGCCTCCAGCTCTTTCTGCTGGTTCTTCTTTTCCAAATCGAAAAAGCTGTTATGACCAATCGCAAGAGATGGGATCTCATTTTCAAAATAAGGCTTCCATGTCCCATCCGCGGTAGCAGTATCTGTATCCGCCAGCTGATTGTCTTTTGCCGTTCCATCTGCTGCCAATGCAGTGTTTAAATGTAGGATATTCAGCTTTCCCCTCCAATTCCTGACATGCGCTTCCGCTGGCAGCGTCTTTGAATCCGCCGGATATATTCCAATCTCCCGGGCAAATTCACAGTAAGGCTCAAAAGATTCAAGCCTCCACTTCATGTAATCTTTGTCCCCTCTTTTTATTGCTGATACAGCAGCTTTCTGGCGCATTTTCCAATCATTTTCATAACCGAAAGCCTTATTCATGGCGTCTTCGTTTGCCACGTCGTGGTTTCCCGGAACAACAAAAACGTCCTGCGCCGGATTTACCGCCATCGCCCGAAACAGCTCCTGAAGGAATTCTGCCGCTTTCTGATAATCTCCGTCACTGAAATTATGAAAATCTCCGGTGATTACCAGCAGTTTTTCCCCATCCGACAGATCATGCGTTCTTTCCCTCGCCTCTTCCAGGAGCGCGGCGCGCATATTGTTCCACTCTGCTCCTTCTATAATATGAAGATCTGATATATGAAGAATTGAAACCATATACTCTCACATCCTTACAATCATAAACTTAATTTGATTATAATTGGTGTTTTATGGAAAGTCCACATTCTTCGACAAATTATGATCTGGTATTCAGCTCCTTAAGCAGTCCCAATTTTCTCAATAGTCAAACTTTCTAAGCTCGCAGTTCCCAATCCCAAACTTAGCAAATTCCTCATTCGTCATATCCGAAAAATACGACTGCACTGCTCTTGCAACACCATTGTGAGCAACAAGAAGATACACCTTTTCGTCAGCTTCTTCCCTGATACCATCAAGCAGACCGTAAATCCTATGGCAGAACCGGATCATAGATTCTCCGCCCTCATAACTGTCAGCAAAGCATTCCTTCGCACGCCGGAACTCTGCGCCGTCCCGCGGTGTTCCTTCATATTTTCCAAAATTCTGCTCCTTCAGGCGCGGTTCCACACGCATGGGAATTCCGGTAATCTCAGAGACATGCCTTGCAGTCTCTGACGCACGCACCAGAGGCGAACAGATAATTTCATCAATGCGTATCCCTTCATCCGATATTCTTTGCCCGAGCTCCTTTGCCTGATTATGACCTTTTTCCGTCAGTTCAATATCTGTTGCCCCGCAGATTTTATTTTCTACATTCCATATCGTCTGCCCATGACGGGCAAAATAAAAATATCCCACAGTATCTCCTCCATCCATACCTTTTGTACTATTTTCCTGCGAGTTCTCTCACTTCCTGAATATCCATTCCCAGCAGCTCTGCTGTTTCTTTTTCTGTTTTCCCGTTCTCTAACTGCCGTTCTATGATCCGCTTCAATGCAAGCTGTTCGCCCGTCTCTGCATCGCAAAAAACGATCTTCCGACAGCATTTTTTATCCTGCGGGAAATGGACAAATTCAAGGATACTGACATGGATGCATTTTCTAAGTTTATCGTAATCTTCCCCTTCTTTGATCTGTCCGGTGTATATTTTCCCAAGATAAAACAACACCCGGGTTGTCCAACAGTCAAAATAGGATACCTGCATCTCCATATTCATTTTTGTCTCATCCTCAAGTTCTATCAGCACATCCAGTATCCCAAGCTTATCGTCTTCGCTTTCTTTTCTGAGCGCTGTCGGAACCAGTGTTGTCCGGCGGACTTCTTTCGGAGCTTTCCCGAGGATTGCCGCAATAAAGCCTTTTCTCACTTTCGGATTCTGCATCAGCTCTTTGAAACAGAAATCCACGGTAGGAAGCATGATAAAATTATCTTTCTCTCTTTTTTCGTCTTGTGTACCCATAGATTCTTCCTCCTTATTTTACCACGATGTTCCCTGCGATGAAACACCGCTTTTCACGTTCTGCAATATGCTTTTGAGAGGGAATCCGGTTATCAACGAACTTACACAGATTATAAAATCTTATCCACATAATGTGGGGAATTTTTCCGCTAAATAGTCTTCTCAAAATCGCTCAGCCGGATATAATGGTAAGCAGATGATTGTTCCGACTGACAAAAAACGAGGAGACTGACATTGCTTTAGGCACTGATCTGTAAATGTCTGAAAGGAGTACATATGGACATCATTAAAACTAACCGTCTGACGAAATATTACGGGAAATCCCGGGGCATCACTGACCTCAGCCTGACAGTCGGCGAAGGTGAATTTTTCGGCTTTATCGGTCCCAACGGCGCGGGCAAGAGCACTACGATCCGCATCCTGCTGGGACTCATACGGGCAGACTCCGGCAGCGCCTCTGTCTTTGGGATGGATACTGCGTGTGATCGAAGGAACATCCTTGAAAACATCGGATATATCCCATCGGAAGCTATGTTTTATCACAATACGACTGTCGCCGAAATCCTTCGTCTCTCTGCCAGACTGAGACAAAAAGACTGTACAGCGCAGGCGCAGGATCTCTGTGAGCGCCTGCAGCTTGATCCCCGGCAGAAGACAGACAGCCTTTCCCTGGGAAACCGAAAAAAAGTTGCGATCGTATGCGCGCTCCAGCACAGTCCGGCGCTCTGCGTCTTCGATGAACCGACGAGCGGTCTGGACCCGCTCATCCAGAAAGAATTCTTTAAGATCTTAAAGGAACGGAACGCTCAGGGGGCCACTATCTTCCTGTCCTCCCACATTCTCTCCGAGGTGCAGAGATACTGCAGCCGGGCTGCTGTCATCCGGGAAGGGCGGATCGCCGCCTGCGGCGATCTTGCGAAGCTGTCTGGGACAAGCGCGAAGCGTATTACTCTGACCGGTGCTGATGCGGAGACGCTCCGTCGTCTCCTGGCAGCGCTCCCGGGAACTCTCGCAGAAAAGAGGGCGCAAAGAGACGACGCAATGCCTGCATCCACCGGACATCCTGATATCCGCGATTTCCATACCGGAGACAATACGGTCTCCTTCCTGTTTGAAGGAAATATCAAAATGATGATGGACATGCTGCCCCAGATCTCTTATACGGATATCACGGTAACGGAACCGGACTTAAACGAAATTTTTATGCATTTTTACGAACAGGGGGATATACAGCTATGACACTGATGTTGTTTGAACTGAAACGGAACCGCCTCTCTCTTGCAGTATGGACTGCTGCAATTGCCCTTCTGCTTCTGGTCTGCCTCGCCATTTTCCCTGACATGAAGGGGCAGGTCAATGAGCTCAACGCGGCATTTTCATCCATGGGCAGCTTCACAGAAGCCTTTGGCATGGACCAGCTGAACTTTGGGGAACTGATGGGATTCTACGGGCTGGAGTGCGGCAATATCCTCGGGATCGGCGGCGCATTCTTTGCCGCATACATCGGCGTAAATGCTCTTGCAGGCGAAGAAAAGAACCGGACTGCGGAGTACCTGCTGACACATCCGGTCAGCCGCAGCCGCGTCGTATTCGAGAAGCTGGCCTGTGTCCTCTGCCAGATCCTCATCCTGAACGCAGTAAGCATGCTCACTTCTCTGATCGCGGTGCGCGCCATCGGAGAAAGCCTGCAGATGAAGGAATTTCTGCTGCTCCATGCAGCTTATCTCCTTCTGCAGGCAGAGATTGCAGCAGTGTGCTTCGCGGTTTCCGCCGCATTGAGGCGCAGCGGCATCGGCGCCGGGCTTGGACTTGCCGCGGTCCTGTATTTTCTGAACCTCATTGCCAATATCAGTGAGGATGCAGAGTGGCTGAAATACATCACACCCTTCGGGTACGCGGAGGCTGCCGATATCATTACCAATGCAGAGATCGCCCCTGTGCCGGCTGCCATAGGATGCCTCGTGACAGCCGCCGGGATTGCCGCGGCGTTCATCATCTATGATCAAAAAGACATTCTTTAGATAAGCCGTCATTTACCTGACGGAACACAGACAGGAGCGGCACACCGGGGATTTCTCCCGCAGATACCGCTCCTGTAAAATGTACTGTTAAAATATACTATCTGTGCTGCTGCCTCGCGCTCATATCGGATCAGCAGACTTTTCTTCTCCTGACCACAGCCAGTACCGCGCCAAGCGCAAGCATGCCTCCCAATACTGCCACGACTGCACCTGACAGATCTGCATTGTCACCGGTTTTCACAGCCTTTCCGCCGTTCTGTGAGTCTCCTCCCTGTGAGCTGTCTTCTCCCGGAACTGGCGGATCACTTTCGACCGGACGCACTTCCTGGATTTCCTTTTCCAGCAGCGCTGCCGCCTGGTCCACCGCTGCCTGATCTGCATCCGGATCCTGCGCGGCTGCCTGCGCGTTTTCCAGTGCTGCCTCGAGCCCTTCCAGCGTATCCGCCTGATAATTTTCTCTATTCTCCAGGATATACATTGCGTCTGCGATCGCCTGGTCCAGCTTTGACTTATCAACCGGATCCGGCGTCACGGCCTGCTCTTTCTCAAAGGACACGCTTACTGTCAGATCCTCCTGTACATCCTGGATCGTAAGCGTGGTGCCGTCCAATATATATTCCTTCTCGCCGGAAGCTCCCGTCACCTTTACTGACTGTACCTGATAACCTTTCTCCGGCACGACCGCCAGTACCGCATCTTCTCCTGCAAGCACTGTCATTGTTTCCGGTGAAACCGTTCCGTTACCGTCCGTTGTGGCTGTAACAGTCTTTTCATCCGAGACCTTATGCCCCGTAAAGTTAAGCTCCGCAGTATATGCCCACTGCTTCCCTTCATTTCCGGCGTCCTGCATGAGCCATGTATCGTGGATCGTCACTTTTATGTATCTGCCTTTCAGTGCTTTTCCGAATGAATGGAATGCGTCTTCCGTGTCATCAAATGTGCCGGAAGCTTTCCCTTCTTCGCCGCCTCCATCCTCTGATGTCAGTGTTTCCAGATCATCTGCCGCTTCCACTGTAAAATCTTTGATATAGTCTCTCTCACCGCGCCCGACCCGTTCAATGCCGCTGATCGAATAGCTTTCCTGCATATCAATAATGATACTGTGCGGGAATTTGTAGAGCGCAGTTCCGTCCTCTCCGTCAGTCCAGCTCGTATGCCATGCCGTGCTGTTATTGCTGTCGATTGCTTTCTCCGGTGCATACAGCCTGCTTGTACCGTAATTGCCTTCCCCGTGGTCGCCATGCCAGCTGTCGCACTCTGCCACAGTAAATCCACTCTTATCGATCGTGGTCCACTGCCGCTCCATCTCCATCTTCTCGATCAGATAGGAAAGCTCACCGCAGAAGATCTGCTGTTCCTCTGTCGTCTGCGCGCCTTTCGCCGCTTCCGCCTGCTCTTTGAGCCTTACAGCTGTCTCCTCGTTGTAATAAACGCCCTCTGCGCCCGCTTCATATTCTGCCAGCAGAGCCTCTGCCTGTTCGATGAGCTCCTGCAGTTTTTCCGCATAATCCGTGGTGTCCTCTTCATAGACGGCAGTTCCGTATATTGCAAGGATCTCCTCATCTGTCAGGGCGCGGTCCCACATCTGAAGGCTGTCCAGCGTAAATTCCGCCCTGCTGCCATAGTTTCCGGTCCCATCTGACCCAATCTTAACAGAATAATCTGTCGCCATAGATCCGGTAATGGAAGAAAGGTCATAATACATGCTTTCGTTTCCGTCAATAAAGATCCTGCTTACATTTTCCTCTCTGTCAAACATAATAGTGACCATTTTCCAGTTATCCTGGAATCCCGCGGAACCGTCAAAATCAATCCTTCTGCTTCCGTCAGACGCATTCACTCCGATACTGGAAAGATTAGACAGCCTGAATCCCACATACCATCCCGGATTCCCTCCGCTGCCCCAGTTCTTATTGCTGATGACCGCAGCGTCTCCGCTGGTGCTCCGGGCATTGATCCAGAAATTCATAGTAAATGTGCTGTCTCCGTTCATCCTCTCGTCGCCGCCGAGATCCACGTAAGCTCCTCTGGTCGACGGAATGTGCAGACCTGTCCCATCCATGCCTTCCTCATAGGAAATATTCCCCGCTGCTGTCGCTGTGATCTGCCCTTCGCTGTCTGTCAGGCTGCTGTCGTCGAAACTCATGTCCAGGAATTTTCCGTCTTCGATCGTCTCCGGAAGGACGTTCGGCAGTTCGACTGTTTCTCCTTCTGTCTTAAACACCACATCCTTCACAAGAGACGCATTGTCAAAGGAGTCAAAAGCCTGCACGATAATGCGGTATCTGGTGTTCGGCTGCAGATCCGACAAATAGAACTTCATCTGCTCCGGGTACGGGCGCAGATAATACCTGGAATATGCGTCAAAGCTTCCCGTGAATCCTTTCGGGACTTCATAAGAGCTGTTTCCCGCATAGTCATAATTTTCCGGCAGCACCTTGAAGACTGCATCCTCATTTGTCAGGAAGTTCCTCACTGTCACCCTATAATACTCTGTGAGCTGGTCGTCAACCGCCTGGTCAAATACAAGATCTGCTGTCGTCTCCCCTACATTCTCCACGGAGATTTCTGCATCCTCTTCAAACCACGGGGCCGTCGTACTGCGTTTCCCGCTCGTGTACCGGAATCCTTCTTTTCCTTCTTCCGTATCGATCACCCAAGGAACGCCCATCCATCGCTTGTTTGTCACATCAAAGCGCCGGATCACGGTAGTTCCGTCTTTCATCACGGTAATATAGTTACAGGTCAGTTCATAGTGACCGTCTTCCAGGTTTCCCTGCACCCAGTTTACCACTTCGTTTTCCACTGTCCTGGAATCATCCACCTCCACGTAATCCATGGAGCCGTTGTTCACAACCGTGAAATTTTTCTGATAAATGCCATCTTCCACCTCAGAACTGTAATGGGAGTGCGCCGTCATCACGATCGCCTGCGGCCAGTCTGCCAGAGTGCCCTGAAGATACGTGGAAGTATTGCCGCAGTCCTGATAGCTTCCCGTTGTCGTCCCATTCACACCGCTGTGGATCTGGATAAAGATCGGTTTCCCGTCGTCATAATCCGCTCTGCTTTTGATCTCTTCCAGCGTATCCTGCAGGAACTGACGATACCTGCTCCCGTTCCTGTAATCCAGGGTAATAAAATCAAAACCATTGATCTGCAGATGATAGTTATTATACGTATCCCCGGTCTCAGACTTATAATGCCAGATGCCGTCCCATCCGTTTTCATCAAATACAGCCTCCATATTAGACTGGATATCATGGTTTCCCGTAGAAAACTGGATCGGAAGGTCGCCGAAAGTCTCTTCCATCAGCTGTTCCACCGCTGTATAGAAGCGCACACTGTTCCCCGGCTGCTCTTCTCTTTCGTTTGCCTCCACATCTCCATCCACAAGGACTGTGTCTGCATGAAAACCAATCTCTTCCGACCAGTCTTCAATGTTCTGGAACGCCCATTTCTTGGACTCATAGCTCGCAACATGCGTATCTGACATGCTGACAAACTCAAGCAGCGCGTCTTCATTATCATTGTACTGCTCGTTCGCTTCATCCACCATTTCCTGCGTGAGCGCCACAGGCTCTTCCTTCTCTGCTGCCTGCAGGTTCCGGTAAGGAAGCCCTGAGATCACCATTCCTGCCGCCAGCAGAAACAGGATCAGCCGTCTTTTTTTCATTCTCGTATCCTCCTCATTTCAGTCGCAATTTGTATAGTATCTGGACGAAATTCATTATAAAAACGGCTTTTTTCTGCTTCAATCAGAATCTTGTAAAGGCTTGGTAAAGGGAGAGTAAATCCGGCAGCCTAAAACTTGTAGTTTTTCTACCTTTTTACTCTCCCTCTGAAAATCCGGATATCCGCCTGACATGTGTCCGCCTCGCATCTGCTATATCGACGATAATATTCACACATACCCGCATGTAGATATTCTACTTTTTTTCATATTATTTTTTGCAGAAACTCAAACAAACCAATTTGCCGCCAAGTCAAAGCAGCTCTGCAATTCGAGGATTGTATTTCAAAAAATACAATACAAAATCTACCTCACCTCAAAATTCTTTCTTCGCCATGATATGCTGACTGCACAGATAGGAAATAATGACCGCAGCAACAGTAATACCACCGGCTATCCCCAGAACTCCGCCGGCGCTCAGCCCGTAGAACCATTCTTTTCCCGCCTCCACGATGCTCATGGGCAGATAATCGATAACGCTGGACACGAGAAACGCCGCGATAAAAACAACTGCGATCATAATAAAATTGGCGTATCTGGACTTTTCCGAGTCAAATTTCAGCCTGATCGGAAGCATGATGCTCACACAGATCCATGCCGCAAATATATAACCGATACAGGATCCCAGCCAGTCAACAGCATTCATCTCCGCCGCGGGCTGCGCCAGCAGCAGAATGGTTCCCAGCACCGTTCCAAGCACCCAGGTGCAGACAATCGAAAGCAGTGCAAAGACATACTTCTCATTCACATACTTTTTCCTTGTGACCGGAAGCGTCATAATGAAAAGATAGCAGTTGTCAAATTCATCATAACTGATCGTCGTTGCCGTAAACAGCGAGAAAATGATCGTAATATACCCGACGATAAAGGCCGGACCTACATCTGTTATAAAATTCATGAATATCGCCACAACGAGAAGCATGAGCAATAAAGACTTTCCCTGGTTTTTCAAAAGTCTGAAATCTTTGATCAACATTCCTTTCATAACTTCTTCCCTCCTATGATCATTGTTATCACTTCGTCCAGTGTTCCCTTTTCCACTACGACGTCCGGGTAGTTCTCCAGATAGTACTGCTTCTGATTCGTCAGGCAGGAGTATCCGAAGCTCTCTCTGCGGACTCTCAGGAGATATTCTTTGTCCAGCTCCCTGTACTGCACTTCATCTGCTTTGATCAGCCCGTACTCATTGAGCAGCACGTCGGTATCCTCGTGGAAAACAATCTCTCCGTTGTGGATCATATAAATATCGTCACACAGCCCTTCCAGGTCAGAAGAGATGTGGGAGCTGATCAGAATACTCCGGTTTTCATCCTCTTCCATGTATTCCCGCAACAGATTCAGAATGCTCTCGCGGGCCATCACGTCAAGCCCTGTGGTTGGTTCGTCCATGAGAAGGAAATCCGCGCCGTGGGTAACCGCTGCCAGCACCTTCAGCTTCGCCTTCATTCCCGTGGAAAATTCTTTGATATATTTATCCTGCGGAACGCCCTGCTGCCGGCAAAGGTCAAGAAATCTCGTCCTGTCAAACGCCGGGTACAAAGCCTCCAGCACCGGCACCACATCCTTTACCTTCAGATAACCGCTAAACCCGGATTCCGCCAGGGTAACCCCGATTTTCTCCTTCTCCGCCGCGGTGAGCTCTGCCGGTGCTTTTCCCATCAGGGTAATGTTTCCCTCATCGTATGTGACAAGTCCCAGCGCAGCCTTGAACGTCGTGCTCTTTCCCGCACCATTTTCTCCTACCAGCCCTGTGATGCGTCCCGGTTCCACCTTCATCGTACAGTTCAGAGTAAAATCACCGTAATGTTTTACCAAAC
>ERZ1643246.4940-NODE-4940-length-10134-cov-32.908126_pt1 | contig 10134 bp, 4 predicted proteins | sample MGYA00579265_ERZ1643246 | MGnify/ENA primary metagenome ERZ1643246 (study PRJEB29033, sample SAMEA4952261) | chicken gut metagenome | biome: Broiler Chicken; feature: Gastrointestinal Tract; material: Caecum | place: Ireland | collected 2018 | study: Broiler...
TAAAAGAAGGAATGATATTAACAGGAACAGTAAGAAATGTAATAGACTTCGGAGCTTTTGTAGATATTGGTGTAAAACATGACGGATTAGTTCATATTTCTGAAATGAGTGATAAATTTATAAAAAATCCATCAGACATAGTATCTGTAGGAGATATTGTTAAAGTAAAAGTTATTAAAATAGACAAAGAAAGACAAAAAGTTGGGCTTTCAATGAAATGCTAAAAAAAGGGAACGTTCCTCGTTCCCTTATTTATATTTCTCCTGAATCTCCCTAATCTCATCAAAATGATTCTCCAAAATATCAATAAAAACATCATCAATCTTAGGATCAAACTGAGTACCACGACAACGCATAAACTCAGAGATAATCTTATCCATAGGCAAAGAATCACGATAAGCCCTCTTAGAAGCCATAGCATCAAAACTATCTGCAACAGCAGCAATTCTAGCCAAGAATGGAATATCTTCACCAGCAAGTCTTCCAGGGTATCCTGTACCATCATATTTTTCATGATGATGTTCAACTATAGGCAAAATATCCTTAAAAATACTAGCATTAGACAAAATATGAACACCAATATTAGGATGTTGTTTAATTTGTGAATACTCATCATCATTAAGTTTACCAGCTTTTTGAATAATACTATCAGGCACACCAATTTTTCCAATATCATGGAATAATCCACCAATTTGAAGAGTCTTTAAATCTTCATCAGACAATCCCATTTTTTTACCAATCAAAACAGAATAAGCAGCAACTCTATCAGAATGACCACGAGTATAAATATCTTTAGCCTCAATTGTATAACGCAAAGTCTGAATAGACTCTAAATAAGCATGTTCTAGCTTTTCATATGTTTCAGCTAATTTCTCATTTATTTCCTTTATATTATTCATCTGTTCAATAGATTTTATACCAGACTCTATAAGTAACAACAACTGGTCAAATTTATCACTTTTTTCACAATACCCTTGAATATCTAATCTACGAATAGTTTCAAGTGGAGGAGCTAAATCCTTATGACCTGTAAGTAACAAAATATATAAATCTTTATTAAACTTACGTATTTCTTCAACAACTTGGTCTCCATGAAAAGGTGTCATTATGAAGTCCAAAATCATTAAATCAAAATGCTCAGATTTTACAAGTTCTATAGCTTTCATTGGATCAGTAACACCTGTATAATCATAACCTGAACGTTTTAAAAATATAGATAAAGAATCTACAATTCCTTCTTCATCATCAACTGCTAAAATTTTATACTTAAAATTTTCAGTATTTTGAGTATTTTGTGAACCAATTCTCATATTTACCCCCCTTGATACCTAAATTTAAACATATTATATAAATAAGTTTAATAAAAAGCAAGAGGTTTCGTAAAATTTAATGTATAAGAAAAGTCAAAACTTATAGTTCAAAACTCTAATTATTGTGGAGTAGTCTCAAAAAAAGTCGTTATATAAACTTTAAAATTTTTAAAGTCTATATAACAACTTCTTTGAGGTGACATATTTATTGCCACAAATTATAAATTATAAAATCCTAATACTCAAAATCACAAAGGTAAAATAATATAAAAAGTAGTACCCTTACCATCTTCAGACTCGAACTTAATATCTCCATTAAAATGAGCCTTAATAGTAGAATAAGATATATATAAACCAAGACCAGTACCATTTTTACCCTTAGTAGTAATCATCTCATTAAACAATTTACTCTTAACCTTATCAGACAAACCAGGTCCATAATCTTTAACAGCAATAACAATATTCTTATTATCATCTGCAAAAGAAACACTTAAATCTATATTTTGCTCAGGTTTACCATCATAAGCCTGAATTGAATTAGAAATCATATTATTTATAACTTGAACCAAGCTATTTATATCTCCATTAAGAGTAGTATTTTCTGGCACATTTACAGAAACTCTTAAATAAATTAAAGCATTTTTAAGTTCATGTTTCATCAAAATATCAACACGTTTAAGAAGTTCCTCAATATCAAAGCTAACATTCTGAACCTCAGATAAAGTAACAGCTTGACCCTTTACAGCAGTAATAATATCAGACATATAGCTTGTATAATCTTTAATTTTAGAAACCCAAGAAGACATATCTTTTGCAATATCATGATGATCTTGAGAATTAACTTGAGGATTATCAATAGAAGCATCATATTCTTTAATTAAATCAGTCAATCCCTCAGCAGCACCAGATATAGACATAATAGGTGTTTTTAAGTTATGAGCAATACCACCAATAAGTTGTCCTAAAGAAGCAAGACGCTCTTTTTCCATTAAAGTATCTTGATTATCATGAAGCTGTTTAATATAGCTATTTGTCAAATCTTGAATTCTATTAAAAGCAATAGTCAAATCTCCTATTTCATCATTTGAATATACAGGAAGTTTAGAAGTCATATAATTAGAAGAATTTCTAGAAATACTACTTAAACCATCTGCAATAACCTTTAATTCATTTCCGTAATTAACAGAAATAACAACAATAAAGAAAAGATTTACACAAATAACAATTGTAAATAAAGGTATTATTGAAAATAGAGTATCATTTGTAAAAACAGAATATCTAATACCTAAAATCCAATCTTCACCATTTATATTTTCTCTTATATAAGACCCTTGAACAGGATTTCCATAGTATTCATATGTATGTCCAGGATGTTTTTCTTCAAAATCGAAAATATATGTTTTAAAAAAGTCAGACAATTCAGTTTCAGAATAATATGTATCACCATCTGCAGAAAGTATAAAAATAGAATCATCAGGAGAACGTAAGTCAATACTTTCTAACATTTGTTTTGCCTCATCAACAGACTTTAAATTTGTATCTTCTATTTTACTAACTAATGTCTGTGTATAATAATCATTTAATGAATCACCTTTTATCTCTGTAAGTTGACTATACAAAATTAAAAAAGTAAATACAATTGTAAATAAAAGTAAAGGCAAAAGTTGAAGTAAAATCTTATTTTTTAAATTAACTCTAATTCCATACATATTATCAGTAATTTTAATTTTCTTTAGCACTTTTTCAAAAAGAAAACGGCTAAAAGAATAAATTAGTAAAGCAAGTAAAGCACACATTGAAAATATAATAAAAGTAGTTTTAAGTGAAAATACAAATTCTTGCTTTAGTAAAATCAAACCTATAAAAACAAGTAAAGGTGGTAAAATTAAAAACACAAGTAACATAAATATAGGAAAATTAAAACAAGTCTTTATAATAGGCAATAATTCCTTAGAATTTTTATTTAAATCAAAATTAGTAATATTATCAATTTTGTTAACTTTTCTAAATAAAATAGGTAAAACAATTAAAAAGGTAATAATAGCAAAAGCAACTATAGAAGCATATTGTGTTGTATAATGAAAAAAGTTAACTTTTATTTGGAAATCATTATTTATTGAGTCAGGAGGATAATTAAGAAGTTTAGGTATTAAAGGAAAATACATTAAACCAATAATTATCAATCCTGCAACACAAGCTAAAGTCAATTTCATATTAGTAGGTATTATATTAAAAATTTTTTTCATACTAAAGTCCCCTTATTATAAATTTCAAATAATCTTCTGTAATATTCTTCCAACTAAAATCTAATGATTTAAGAATAGATAATGTTTTCTCGTTAGAAAAAGCAAATTGATTAGTTCCAAGAACATTTTTAATATTAAACTGCTCAATAAATCCAGCATTCTCTTTAGATGTTGCAATGGAAGAAGCAACAGCTTTTTCAAACTCATCATCAGGTACAAATTTAACATTTAAATTATAATAAGTCAATATATTAGTAATCATATTCATAGAAATATAATTATTATTATATAAATGAAAAACATTAACATTATATTTTTTCTTATAAGAAATAGCAAGTTTAACAATGGCCTCAGAGCACAAATCAACAGGAGTAAGTTCCAATTGATAATCTCTCAAAGATTCAGGCAATAACCTAATATGTTTAATAGATTTTAGTTTATTTATAAATCCATTTTCATATGAATTAAATTGAAATTTATAATCAGAAAATCTATTTGTTAAATTACCAATTCTATAAATATTTGCAATTAACCCTTTATCCAAAGCCTTGAAAACTTCTTCTTCTGCCAAAAACTTAGTTTTAACATAGATATTATCAGCATAATTTTGACCAATATAAAATTTATCCTCATCAAATATACCTGAATAATTAACATCAACCAAACCATATCCAGAAACAGTCATTGTTGAAATATGGTTAAGAATAACATTAAAATCCAAACAAAATTGAATAATATTTTTAGTAGCAGTAATATTTATTTTTTCAGAAGAAGAATAATTACCATAATGTCTAACATCAGCAGCACAATGTATAACACTAAAAATCTTCTTACCAAGTTTATTATAATTATCCAAAGTCAAACCAAAATATTTATCAGTAATATTAGAATCAATAACAAAAATTCTCTTCTCAATTAAATCAATATATTTACCATCAAAATAATAATTAAGTCTATCAATAAGTCTTGATTTTGAAGCCTGCCCATTTTTAGTCCTAATACTACAATATATCTTATAATCAGAATGAAGAATTAAAGATTCTAGTACATGTATACCTAAAAAACCAGTAACACCAGTTAATAGAATTCCATCTTTTTTATCAGATAATTCAGAATACAAAGGTTTCTGAATATCAGAAATTTTAACAATATGTTTAGAAGATGAAGAATTAGGCACATCACTTTTATTTGCATGTTCACAAATCAATTTAGAAATTCCCTCAATAGATGGATTATTATAAAAATCCTGTATACTTAAATTTATATTATAAAGATATAATTTGCTTACAAGTTTAATAATCATCAAAGAATCCACACCATGTTCAAATATATTATCAGTAACACCAATATCCAAATTAACAGTTTCCTTAAACAAATTATAAAGCAATTTTTCAGTATCATTTCTAGGTAAAACTTGATTTTTAGAAACTTGATATGTAGCTTTTAAAATAGGACTTTTTCTATTTATTTTTCCATTAGGAGTAAGAGGCATTTCATCAATTTGTGTAATAGTTTTTGGAATCATATAATGAGGTAGAGATTTCATAAGATAAGTTATAACATCCTGTGCTTCAATAGTAGAATTTGCAACTATAAAAGCATTTAAAGAATTATCTTGTAACAAAACAACAGCATTAGTAATATCAGGATAAGTCATAATAGCATTCTCAATTTCACCAAGTTCAACTCTAAACCCATGAACTTTAGCTTGAAAATCACTTCTACCCAAATGAACAATCTCTCCATCTTTTTGTATATAAGCCAAATCCTTAGTATTATATATAATAGAATCATCAAAAGGAGATTTAACAAAAACATTTTTTGTAAGGTCAGGTCTATTATAATATCCCTTGCAAACTCCATCTCCACCAATATATAAATTTCCAGGAATATTTGGAGGAAGTAATTTTAAATTATCATCTAAAATATAAACAGCAGTATTTGCAATTGGAGTACCAATAGTAATATTTTCCTCCACAGGAGATTCTTTAATAGTTGACCAAACAGCAGTCTCAGTTGGACCATACATATTAAAAATTTTAATCCAAGGGAAATTATGTAATTGTTTTAACAATGTTTTAGGTAAAGCCTCACCACCAACCATTAAATCTGTAATAGTATTCAAAAAGTCCGAATTCTCCGCAAGTAAAGCAGTAAATCTAGAAGGTGTTGTTTGTATCATATTAACATTATATTTAGAACAAAGTTTGCTTAAATCAGAAGCAATATTCTGTTCTTGCTCATTTGCAATTACAACTGTTAAACCATTTAACAAACCACCCCAAAATTCAGTAACAAAAATGTCAAAACAAATAGTTGTAACAGAAACAATCACTTTTTCGCTAGAAAAATCAATTTTATCCTTTAAACCATGTAAATAATTATTAACATTTTTATGCATCAACATAACACCTTTTGGTTTACCAGTAGAACCAGAAGTATAAATTAAATACATTAAATCATCAGGTGTATTCAAAACAGGTAAATTCTCATCTGAATAATTATTATAAAAATCACTAGTTAAATCAATATTAACAACATTTTTTAACTTATAAAGGTCTTGAGTATAATTATCAACCAAAATAAGTTTAGCACCTGAATCTTCTATCATATAAGAAACTCTCTCTTCAGGATATTCTGGGTCAATAGGCACATAAGTAGCACCAGCTTTTAAAATAGCCAAAATACCAACAGCCATCTCTAAAGAACGTTTAGTAAGAATACCAACAAAAGTATTAGATTTAATATTTTTTTCATTCCTTAAAAAATTAGCCAACTGGTTAGCTTTTTTATTTAACTCATCATAAGTCAAAGCAGAATCACCAAAAACAACAGCCTTTTTATCAGGTGTTACCAAAACTTGATCTTCAAACAATTCATTTATAGTTTTATTTTTAGGATAATCTAAAAAAGTATCATTAAACTTATACAATAAATTATTTTTTTCATCTGGAGTAACAATTTCTAAATCATTAACCAAAATATCAGGATTAGAAATAATTTGGTCAATTATATATAAAATTCTATTATGAATATCACTAATATCATCTTCACTAAATTTATCAAGTCTATAATCATAAAACAATTTCAAAATACCAGTATTATCTAAATCATATATATGAATATCCAAACTATTAGAAATAGCACCATTAAAGTCCCAATTAGTTGTATATTTAACATCTGAAGTATCAGAATTATCTCTCGCATTTTGATAAGAAATAATTGTATCATATAAATTATTAGAAAATTTATATTTATCTCTCACAAACTCTAATATTCTAGAATAAGGAAATTTATGATGCCTAAACATAGAAAATTGTGTATCAGACACATGTTTTGCCAAAGCAGAAAAAGATGGATTATCATGTATTTCTATTTTTACAGGCAAAGTATTTATAAAAAGTCCCATCATATTTTTTTCCTTAAGCCCATTCCTATTTAAAATAGGAGAACCAATAATAATATCTTCTACACCAGAAATTCTATATAAATATATAGAAAAAACAGTCATCAAAAATGTAAAAACTGATAAATCAGTATTTTTACAAAATTCGACAATTTTAGAGCTATTATCTAAAGAGAATATTTTTCTTTTTGCTTTTTGAGATACATTCTGAGAATTCTTTTGCGAGAAAGAAGTACAGGATGGACAAGTATTAAATTTATCCTCCCAAAACAATTTATCTTTTTTAAATTTTTCAGATTCTAAATATTTTTGCTCAGACTCAATATAATCAATATAAGAAGGAGCATTTTCAACAGAAATTGTTTGATTTTTTAATAAACAAGAATAAATATCAATAATTTTAGTAACTAAAAGACTCATACTCCAAGCATCAGAAATAAGATGATGCATAATAATATTAAAGCCACCAAAACCATTTTTTAATTTTATTAAATTAAATCTATATAAAGGCGAATTTGAAATAGTAAATCTCTCATGCATAAAAGACTTTTCCAAATTATGCAATTCCTCATCAGAATTAACATCAAAAACAGGAAATTTCTCAAATGAATAATCTTTAACAGATTGATAAAGAGAGCCATCCTCAAAATTAAAAGAAAGTCTAACACCATCATTCTGTTCTATAAATAAATTGATAGATTTATTTAACAAATCAAAATCAACTTTCTCTTTTATCAATAAAGTTCCACCAAGATTAGATATACTAGTATATTCATAAAATTTATCTGTCAACCAAATAGATTCTTGAGGGATTGTTAAAGGATAACTTTTTTTCATAATATTCTCATTCCTTCCTTATTTCATTAAAAAAGGCACATTTTGATATGAAAGTATAATCTTTCTAACCACACCTTGATTCAATAAATAAAATAACATTAACCATATTATACTAGTAGCATGAAGAAAAATCAAATATTTTGTAAAAAAAAGCAAAAAAATGTCGAAAACATGGACTTGTAAATTTTAATAAAATAATATAAAATAAACAAAAAAAGAAAAAAAGGAAGAAGGAATAAAAAATGGGTGATAATGAAAATAGAAAAGTTTATGAATCAAGACCAGTAAAAGACTATAGAGATTTAGTAGATTATTCATGTACACATTATGCTGAAAACATAGCATATAAATACAAAAAAGATTATACAGCAAAAGAGCCTGAATACATAGAAAAAACATATAAACAAACAGGAGAAGATATAAAAGCATTAAGTACAACATTATTAAAATTAGGATTAGAAGGAAAGAAAATAGTTTTAGTAGGAAATAACAGTTATGAATGGTGTGTAAGTTATTTAGCAATAACATGTGGAAACATGGTAGTAGTTCCTATAGATAAAGCATTACCAGACAATGAAATGAAAAGACTAATTATAAGAAGTGAAGCAGAAGCAATTATATGTGATAAAAAATATTTAGATATTGCATTAGAAACACAAAAATCAGAAGAAAAAATAAAAGAAATCATATGCACAGAAAAAAATGATAAAAAATCCAAAACTGTACAAGAATTAGTAAAAGAAGGAAAAAAATTACTAGAAAATGGAGATACAAAATATGAAAAAATAAAAATTGACCCAAATAAAATGTCTATAATGCTATTTACATCAGGAACAACAAATGAACCAAAAGCAGTCATGTTAACACAGAAAAACATATGCTCTGACTTAACAGATATAGCAACATTTGTAAAAATCTATGATACAGACACACTATTATCATTCTTACCAATACATCACACATTTGAATGTACAATAACATTCCTTTACGGATTTTACAGTGGAGCAACAGTAGCTTTTTGTGATGGATTAAAATACATACAAAAAAATTTAGCAGAATACAAAGTATCAGTCTTTGTAGCAGTACCACTAGTATTAGAAACAATGTACAAAAAAATATTAAAAGCAATAGAAGAAAAAGGAAAAACAAAACTAATAAACACAATGACAAAAATCTCAAATGCATTACTAAAATGCAAAATTGACTTAAGAAAAGTAATATTTAAACAAATTCTAGATAATTTTGGAGGAAATCTAAGAGTAGTTTTATATGGAGCAGCACCAATGAACAAAGACACAATTATAGGATATAATAATTTAGGAATATCATTAGTACAAGGCTATGGACTAACAGAAACATCGCCAGTAATCTCAGCAGAAACAGACAAAGAAAAAAGACCAGGCTCAGTAGGACTAGCACTTCCAAGTCTCCAAGTAAAAATAGAAGACAAAGACGAAAATGGAGAAGGAGAAATAACAGTAAAAGGACCAAATGTAATGCTAGGATATTACAAAAATGAAGAAGAAACAAAAAAAGTCTTAAAAAATGGTTGGTTTAGAACAGGAGATTACGGATACATAGACAAAGATGGATTTATTTTCATAACAGGAAGAAAAAAAGATATAATAGTATTAAAAAACGGAAAAAATGTATATCCACAAGAAATAGAATTCCTAATAAATAAAATACCATATGTAGCAGAATCAATAGTATATTCAAGAGACAAAAGCACAACAGACACAATGCTATGTGCAAAAATAGTATATGACAAAGAACACATAAAAGAATATCTAGGAGAAAAAACAGAACAAGAATATAAGCAAATAATCTGGGAAGAAATCAAAAAAATAAATCAAACATTACCAATATTTAAACACATAAAAAGTATAACAATAACAACACAAGGACTAAAGAAAACAACAACACAAAAAGTAAAAAGATATGAGGAATTAAAAGAATTGGTATAAAAGTTTTAAGTAAAAAAGCAAATGAATTAAAAAATATTTAAAGTCATTTCAGATTGTTGACAAAGTATATATAAAATATTTTGCTCAACAATCTTTTTTTATTTTTTCCATTTTATTGTTGTTTTTTTATTGTATAGAAAAATCAACTTTTGCCTTGCCTCTATATGGATTTTTCCGTATACAACAAGAAAAGTATCCTTTAAAAAGATTCACGTGAGCCAAGCTTATGTAGCTTCATTACTTTTCTTATATTAAAATAATAAAAAAAAGAACAAATTTAAAATGCTAAAATAATTAAACAAAAAATAAATATATAATACTAGAATAATAGAACAAAAAATAAATTTTTAATGTTAAAAGAAAATAAG
>ERZ1643246.4941-NODE-4941-length-10133-cov-31.815340_pt1 | contig 10133 bp, 12 predicted proteins | sample MGYA00579265_ERZ1643246 | MGnify/ENA primary metagenome ERZ1643246 (study PRJEB29033, sample SAMEA4952261) | chicken gut metagenome | biome: Broiler Chicken; feature: Gastrointestinal Tract; material: Caecum | place: Ireland | collected 2018 | study: Broiler...
AATTATTAAAATTCCCTCCTATTTCTACAAAAACACTTGATTTTTTAGGCATTTTATAGGATAATATATATGTAGGAAAATAAATTGAAAGGATCTAGTTTAATGAAATTTATAGATAAATTTTTGAAAAAACTAAATGCTAGTAGAAATACTTTTGCAACATATGTACTTACTTTAATTACTATATATTTAGTTGTTGATAGAATTGTAGAAATGTTATTTATGATATTTACTGGGGTTTCTTATTCTTACTGGGGACCAATTCAGTATACTTTAGCATTGGCTTGTCCAATTTTTGCATATTTGTTCTCGGGAAAATCGGAATTTTCAACATCAAATGCTCAAAAAGTAAGTATCTTTTATATTTTTATTATAGGACTAACAGTTATTGCAATTTCAATGTTTATGCAGTGGCTTAACTTAGGAGTTTGGCTTTTCCTTATATCAGTTCCAGGTTATTCTGATTTAGTTACTAATTTTTCGGAATTATTTAGACCTGCATTAACTGCAATTTCTGCTTTTCTTCCTATTGTAATAGGTTATAAAGTATTTAATTTCTTGTACTTTGGAGTTAATGATAGTTTAGACCAAACTCGTTCAATTTGGGATTATGGTGGTATAGATTTATCTGATAAAAGTGAAGGTCGTGGATCATATACTTGTGAAGTTTATCTATGTAAAGATAAAGATACTGGAAAATCTATAACAATTCCAGAAACTTCAAGATATCAATCTTTATTTGTTTGTGGTGGTTCTGGTTCTGGTAAAACATCTTTAGTTTTTGAACCTCTAATTGCAAGAGATATTGAGAGAAAATTCTTTTTTAGAGAAGTTTCTAAAGAATTAGGTTTTACAGCTTTAAAGACAGGTATTGCTTACTTAAATAAACCTTATGACAATGAGTATTTAAACGCTAACTTTAATTTAAATATGCTTGTTCCAGCAGATGGGAAAGAAGATATTTATAAAACATTTATGAAAAAAATTATTTTAAGTAATTTACCAGAAATTACTTATAAAAATTGTGGTATTACTGTTTTATCTCCTGATAGAGAAATTTCAGACCACATGATAAATGTATGTAAAAATTATCAAATACCATATAATGTCATTGACCCATTAGATTCATCTTCAATTGGATTAAATCCTTTTGTTTATGATGATACAAATAAAATTGCAATTACAATTTCTTCTGCTTTAAAATCTATGTATAATGATAAATATGAGGATTTAGAGGCTTCATATCGTGAAGATTTTGCAATTAGAGCTATTGAAAATGTTGCAATATTATTAAAGGAAATGTATCCAAGAATGAATGAAGGTGCTTTACCTAATCTTGAAGATATGCTAAAAATGTTTACTAATTTTGATTTAATAGAAAAAATGTGTGAAATTATGGCACATGATGTTGACTTAAAGGAAAAATATAGTGTACAAATTGCATATTTTAAAAAATATTTTTATAAAAATGCATCTGCAAGAGAAGATGCGGAAACAAAAATATATTCAGTTGCTTCTCAGTTAGATAATTTGTTACGTATTCAAGGTGTTAAAAATATATTATGTAATAGATATGAAAACATAAATTTTGATAAAATGTTATCAGATGCTCAAATTACTTTTGTATGTACTAGAAGAGGTGACTTAGGTTCTACAGGAAGTAAAGCTTTTGGATTATTCTTCTTAATTTCTATGGAAAATGCAGTTCTTCGTAGACCTGGAAATGAAAGTTCAAGAGTGCCAAACTTCTTATATATTGATGAGTTTCCTGATTATATTTGTAGAGAAACTGAAGCTATATTTACAATGTATCGTAAATATAAGGTTGGTTCAATTATTTCTGCACAAAACTTATCACAATTAGATGCTCATTCATCTAAAGAAAATTATAGAAAAACTATTCTTTCAAACTGTGTAAATAAAATATTTACTGGAAATGGAATTAAAGAAGATTTAGAATGGTGGCAAGTTGAATTTGGTAAACATCGTGAATGGGTAATGTCAAATACTATAGATTTTGATAAAATGAAATATGATTCAAAACATGGTGGTGTTTCATGGGATTATGTTAATAATTTCAGTGTTGGTAAGTTACAAGGTGCTATTGGAGATAAAGATTGTGTCTACAAAATTAAAGATATTGGTGGTAAATTCTTAATAGGTCCTGGTAAATTAGGATTTTTAGAATCAAAATATAAAGAACCACAAAAAGTTAAAATTTATGATTTTGGTAAATACTCTGATAGTGTTACTACTTCAACTGAAGATGATAATGACACACATAGAAGAACAAAATTTAATCCTAAAAAATTAGATTTTGTGGATGAAAGAAATGAAATAAATCCTATTCAAACAGATACTACTGATTCTAAATATTTCTTTGATAGTGAAGATGCTATAGTTGTTAACTTAAAGAAAAATAAGGAATAATTTGTATTTTATTAATTGTATAATGGAGATTATAGTTTTAAAACTCAAATATATTTTACATATTTGAGTTTTTATTGTATAGGAAACAATATTAAACTTTAAATTACACAAGCTCAAAGTGAAAATAAATAAGATTTTATTTTCAAAAGAAAAATTGATGTCTATCTTAACCTTAATTGGATTTTCTGTCCTCTTTGAATTTTCTATGCTAAAATAATATTTGAACTTGTGACTATAAAATGTTAATAATCTATAGATTTAGTCCTATTAGTTCTAATATAATTCCTGAAAATGCACCTATAAAATATACCATAAAAACAATTTTTATATTTTCTTTTATGTTTTTATTTGTTTTAAATAATACTGCAAGTCCTACTCCTGCTCCTGTTAGTAATCCAGATATCATGCTTGCTGCTGATATTACATTTTCTAGATACATATTTGTTAAAATTACTGATGCTGCACAATTTGGTATTAGACCTATTAGGCTTGCTACTATTGGACCTAAGATTTTTTGATTTAATAGTAAACTTGCTATATTTTCTTCTCCTATTAAATATACTGCTGTGTTTATGATGAATGTTATTATAATTATAAATATAAATATATTTATGGTATGTTTTAGTGCTGATTTTAAAATGCTTCCTTCTTCACAATGGCAGTGGTCTTCATCACATAGATGTTCAATTTCTATTTCTTTTTCTTCTTCAGTTTTTTCATGTTTCTTTTTATGTATTATTCTTATTACTAAATCTATTGCAAATCCTGCTATTATTCCTATTACTAATTTTATTGCTAATATTTTTATAATTATAATAGGTGAAACTGCTTCTGAAATAAGTATTGGTATCATTTCATCTGAAGTTGTTAAATAAACAGATATAAGTGTTCCTAATGTAATTACTCTACCTGCATATAAATTTGTGGCAGAAACTGAAAATCCGCATTGTGGGAATATTCCAACTATACTTCCTATTAGTGGTCCATATTTACCAGATTTCTTTATCGCTTTTTTTGATTTTTCTTTCATTTTATGTTCTATGTATTCCATTATTAAGTATGTTACAAAAAGAAATGGTAATATTTTTATACTATCTAATAATGTTTCTTCAATAACTTCTAGCATTTACTTTTCCTTTCTTAAAATTATATTATTTTTTAATTTTAGTCTTAACATTTTTCTTGCATAAATTCTAAATATCTTTCTCTTTTTCTTTCTCTTCTTTTGTAATATCTTTTAAAACTTCTTTTAAAATTCTAGCACATCTTTTAGATGCAAGTTCTACAAATTTATCAAATGTTATTGCATTATTTCCATTTGGAGTATCTGATATACTTCTTATTACTATAAATGGTATATTATTTAAATAACTTACTTGTGCTATTGCTGCTCCTTCCATTTCTACACAGTCAGCTTTAAAATTTGCATATATTTGATTTTTCATTTCTATTTCTGTGCAGAATATGTCTCCTGAAGCTATTGTTCCTGTTTTTATTTCATAGTTTCTATCCTCTAAATTTTCTATTGCTTTTTCAAATTTTTCTATTAGATATTTATCTGAATATACTCTATCTCCAACTCCTGTTATATATCCTTTTGCATGTCCAAATGCTGTAATATCAAAGTCGTGTTGAACTAGTTCATCTCCTATTACTATATCTCCTATTTTTAACATTGGATTTAAGGCTCCTGCTGATCCTAAATTCATTATATATTCAATGTCAAAATTATCTATCATCATTTGAGTTATTCTTGCACTATTTACTTTTCCTATTCCTGATTGTACTATAACACAATTTTGACCTTCTATCTTTCCTGTTATAAAAGATATTTCTTTGATTCTTTTTTCATCACAGTTTTTCATTATGTTTTGTATTTCTTCGAATTCTTCTTGCATTGCTAAAATAATTCCTATTCGTTTCATCTTTTATTTATCATTCCTTCCTTTTTGTTAATATTTTGGAACGTGGTTAATTAGGGACAGGTCCTAGTTAACCAAATGATTCAATGGTTAATAAAAATAGAATATATTTACTTCTTGAGGCAAATATATTCTACTTTAGTTTATTTTAAATTATTGAAGTTCGATAACAGCTCCTACTTCTGTGAATTTAGCTTTTAAGTCTTCTGCTTCTTCTTTAGAAACATTTTCTTTTACTGTTTTAGGTGCTCCATCAACTAAATCTTTAGCTTCTTTTAATCCTAATCCTGTAGCATCTCTTACTACTTTAATTACTTTTATTTTTTGGTCTCCTGCTTCTTTTAATACAACATTGAATGATGATTTTTCTTCAGCTGCTGCTCCTGCTACAGCTCCTGCTGCTGGTGCAGCTGCTGCTACTGCAGATACTCCAAATTCTTCTTCTATAGCTTTTACTAAGTCAGCTAATTCTACAACTGTCATTTTTTTGATTTCTTCAATCATTTCTTCTTTACTCATTTTATAATCCTCCTAATTTTATAATTTTTTATTTTTTAATTTTTTTATAATTTTTGAAATTTTGATTTTATGATATTAAATTTTTTATAATTTAATATTATTTTTTGAATCTTTATGCTTCTGCTCCAGATTCTTTTTGTATTCTTACTTGATCAAGTGCAACTGCAAATTTTGAGATATTTGCAAGTAATGCTCCAGCAAGCATAGATAGTAAGTCTTCTCTTGAAGGTAGTTTTGCTATTGTTATGATTTCTTCTGCTGTCATAACTTTTCCTTCAATAACTCCACCTTTAATTTTGTAATAGTCATTGTTCTTTGTGAAATTGTATATTGCTTTAGCTGGTTCTAAATAGTCTTCACTACTCATTATAACAGCTGTTGGACCTTCTAGTTTGTCTTCTAGTCCTTCTATTCCTGCTTCTGCTAAAGCTCTTTTTGTGATGTTATTTTTTATTACACTATATCTTGCATTTGCATTTCTTAAGTCTGCTCTTAATTTTGTAACATTTTCTACATCTATTCCTCTGTAATCTGTTAGAAGTATTAGTTTTGATTCTTTCATTTCATTAGCTAATTTTGTTACTTCTTCTTTCTTTTGGTTTAAGATTTTTTCACTTGCCACTTTGTTCACCTCCTAAATTATTTATATATATGTCTTATGACATGTTAACAAAGCTTGAATTTTTCTTTTATTTTTTATATTTATGATAAATATAAGATTAAATAAAAGCACTCTTCCTATCACGAGATAAAAAGAGTGTTTACTGTTTTGTTGATTGCTTTTCTTTTTACCTCGGTAGGACTTATTGTTGCCTACTGTCTTTGGCTAAAATATTATATTACTTATTTTTGTTCGATGAATATACTTGGACCCATTGTTTTAGCTATTGCTACACTTTTTATATATTGTCCTTTTGCTGCTGCTGGTTTAGCTTTTATAATAGCATTCATTATTGTTTCGTAGTTTTCTGCTAATTTTTCTGCTCCAAATGATACTTTTCCAAATCCTAAGTGAATAATATTAGTTTTGTCTAATCTATATTCTACTTTACCAGATTTAATTTCATTTATTGCTTTTGTTACATCCATTGTAACTGTTCCTGATTTAGGGTTTGGCATTAAACCTTTTGGTCCTAATACTTTACCTAATCTTCCTACAACTCCCATCATGTCTGGTGTTGCAACTACTACATCATAATCAAACCAGTTTTCATTTTGAATTTTTGGTATTAGTTCTTCTGCTCCAACATAATCAGCTCCAGCTTTTTGAGCTTCTTCTGCTTTTGGTCCTTTTGCAAATACTAATACTTTTTGTGTTTTACCTGTTCCATTTGGAAGTACTACTGTACCTCTTACTTGTTGGTCTGCATGTTTAGAATCTACTCCTAATTTTACATGTAGTTCAACTGTTTCATCAAATTTAGCTTTTGGCATTTTTTCTATTAAATCTAAAGCTTCTTTGATTTCATATTGTTTGTTTTTGTCAACTAATTTTGTACTTTCTTCATATTTTTTTGCTAATTTTTTCATTTTTTTACCTCCCTTGGTTCTAACGAGTTTTACTCTCCCAATTTATTTTATTTTTTTAATATATATTTACATATAGTTACTTGTTTATTATTCTGTAACTACAACACCCATTGATCTAGCTGTTCCTTCTACCATGCTCATTGCTGTTTCTAATGAAGCTGCATTTAAGTCTGGCATTTTTTGTTCAGCTATTGCTTTTACTTGTTCTTTTGTTATTTTTGCTACTTTTTCTTTGTTTGGTTTTCCTGAACCTTTTTCAATTTTTATAGCTTTTTTAATTAAAACTGCAACTGGTGGTACTTTTGTTATAAATTCAAATGATTTATCTTTATATACTGTAATTACTACTGGGATTATCATTCCAGGTTGATTAGCAGTTCTATCATTGAATTCTTTAACAAATTGCATAATGTTAACACCACTTGAACCTAAAGCTGGTCCTACTGGTGGAGCTGGTGTTGCCTTTCCTGCTTCTATTTGTAATTTTATAATATTACTAATTTCTTTTTCTGCCATTTTTATATGGCACCTCCTTTATTTCATTTTTTGAACTTGTGAAAATTCTAATTCTACTGGTGTTTCTCTTCCGAACATAGAAACTAGAACTTTTACTTTATGTTTTTCTTTATTTATTTCTTGAACTGTTCCAACAAAGTTTTCAAATGGTCCATTCATAATTTGTACTTGTTCATTTACTTCGTAATCTACATTTACTGAAATATCCTCAAATCCCATATTTCTTATTTCTTCATCTGTTAATGGTATTGGGTCTGTTCCTGAACCTACAAATCCTGTTACTCCTCTTGTATTTCTAACTATGTACCATGTTTCTTCTGTTACAATCATTTTTATTAGTACATAACCTGGAAATACTTTTTTTAAGTTTGTTTTTCTTTTACCATCTTTTATTTCTATTTGTTCTTCCATTGGAACTATGATATCAAAAAAATAGTCTTCTAATTCTCTATTTTTTATTGTGTTTTCTAAGTCTTTTTTTACTTTGTTTTCATAGCCAGAATATGTATGAACTACATACCATCTAGGATTCATATCATAATCTTTTTGAGACATTTTTTAGCCTCCTTTTAATTTATACTTTTTTCAGTTTTGCTCTTATTTCTTTATTGTGCAACATTCTCTTCTGTTTGATTATTTTCTGTTCCTTCTGTTGTTTCATTTTCTGTACTATTTGTAGTATCTGTATTTTCTGTTTGATTGCTTTCTTCGTTTGTCTCTCCTTCTTCAGTTGTATTTGATGTTTCATTTGATGTATTTGTATCTTCAGAAGTTGTGTTGCTTGTGTTTTCTGTTACTGAATTTGTATTACTTATTACTTCTTTTAGCTTGTCTACTCCGTATTTATTCATTGATTCAAATGCTAAATCTAGAACAAAAACTATTAGTGCTGTTAATAAAACAATAGTTATTACTGCTACTGTATTATTTACTAATTGTTTTGGTGTTGGCCAAACTACTTTTTTTAATTCGGCTTTAAATCCTTTAAAAAAACTTTTTTTGTTTTTGTTGTTTTCTTTAACATTTTTATTATTTGTTTTTGAATCTTTTTTAGCCATTTTATATCCTCCTTAAAATAGCTTTACTATTTTGTTTCTTTGTGTGCTGTGTGTTTTTTGCAGAATTTACAATATTTTTTTAATTCTAATCTGTCTGTGTTGTTTCTTTTATTTTTTGTTGTTGTATATGTTCTGTTTTTACATTCTGTACATTCTAATGTTATATTTTCTCTTGGACCTTTTGCTGCCATAATAACACCTCCGTATTTTTTACATTACTTTACTTTTATTAACGATGTGAGCATATGGTTCGTAATAACCATATGCTCAAATATTTTACCATTTTTTTCTACTGCTGTCAAGGGATTTAGCAAAATTCTTGAAATTTAATAATTTCTTTTTTAAGTAATTAGTTCTTAGGTCTATTTTTTCTTTTTTACTGAAAATCCGAATTTCCCTACCTTTTTTCCTAATAGATAATATCCACCATTTGCATATGCAATTAAATTACATTTTGAAATGTCAAAAGCTCCTTTTTCATCAATATATTTTTCGTCTGCATCTATTGATAATACTTCTGCTATAAACATATGGTGACTTCCTAATTCTTTTATTTCTTTTACTTTACATTCTATTGATACTGGACTTTCTTTTATTAACGGACATTTTACAAATTTTGCTTTTTCTTTGTGTAATTTCATTTCTTTAAATTTGTCAACTTTTGCTCCTGTTTTTACTCCACACCAATCTGTTGCTTTTGCTAGCTCTTTTGTTGTTAAATTTATTACAAATTCTTTGGTTTCTTTTATTATATTATATGAGTATCTAGTTGGTCTTACTGAAATATACACAGTTGCTGGGTTTGTATTTAATATTCCTGTCCATGCTACTGTTATAATGTTTGATTTTTTCATATCTCCACAACTTACCATGACTGCTGGTATAGGATATACAAAAGTCCCTGGTTTCCAAATTACTTTTGACATTATCTTTCTTCTCCTTGTGTTTGAATTCTAGATGACTTTATTTTTCTTTCTGCTTCTTTTTGATGTTCACGTTGTATCATTGCATCAATTTGTCCACCATCTCTAATTTCTGTAAAAGTTCCATCTTCATTTTTGCAAATAGTTCCTATATATTTTTCTTCAAAATCTTTACTTTCTTCATTTACTCTTTTTATTGCTTGATATAAAGCTATTCTATGGGCATTATCTGATAAATCTATATCATTTGTAGAGTAAAAACTTAATACTTCTTCCATTAGATGTTGCTCTTCTTGTTTTACAATTAGAATATATTTTTTTACTGCATCTTTATACATATTACCATTTTCAAATGAAACTTCTTCTATTCCTAATAATTTAATATTGTCATCTTCATATTCTTGTGTATATTCAACATAGTTTGGATTTTTTCTTACATATGCTGCTCTATTTTGTTTATTGATTTCTCTTTTTTGTGGTTTTTGTAATGGATCTCCTCCTTCAGAAGCAATTAGTTTTCCTAGCATTGTTTTAAGTTGAATTTCTTTTAAAAATGGTTCATTATATGCATTTCTTTTTTCTTCTGTTTCTACATTACTATATGCTTCTTCTAATTCTTTCAAAGATTCTTCTAGATGTGCTACACTTTCTGCTTTTGTGTATTTTCTTTTTTCTATTAATTCCTCTAGCTTATTTTTTAAATTTAAGTATTTAACCATTACTATTTCATTTGTTACTTCTTCATTTGGTAAATTACCTGACATTTTAAATCCTAATATTCGATATGCGTTCATTTTATTACCTCTTTTCTTATTTTTTTGAATACTATTAGTGTTAAGATTCTTTTGTTGATGTATTTCTTTAATATATAATTTACTATATTAAGGATAATTTGTAAATATATAAATAAAACATTAAAAATATAAAAATAAAAAATATCATTTGTTATAAGTTAATACTACAGTTGATATTTCTTATTTTTATATTTTTATTATTTATATTTTTTTACTTTTGACTTTAAAGTTATATTTTAAAATAAAAAATCTGGCAACAACCTATTTTCCCAGCAGGGTAACCCGCAAGTATCTTCGGCACATTTAGGCTTGACTTCTGTGTTCGGAATGGGAACAGGTATTACCCTAAATGTCATCATCACCAGAAAATTATTGTATGCAATTATTTTAGCACACTCAAAAATACATAGATGAAAAATTGTTTTAGTTCTTCGATTAACT
>ERZ1643246.4943-NODE-4943-length-10130-cov-12.589380_pt1 | contig 10130 bp, 10 predicted proteins | sample MGYA00579265_ERZ1643246 | MGnify/ENA primary metagenome ERZ1643246 (study PRJEB29033, sample SAMEA4952261) | chicken gut metagenome | biome: Broiler Chicken; feature: Gastrointestinal Tract; material: Caecum | place: Ireland | collected 2018 | study: Broiler...
ACGGTCATAGCGAGGTACGCATTTGGCTTGCCAAATACCGAGCGTCACCGCTCACCTCGTTAGGGCAACTGCGTTTCCCTAATACCCTTTATTTTTGCCCGAAAACGAACGGAGAGGAAGAAGATGACAAACAGAAAAAGACCTTATGCCTATACTTTCAGAGCGACCGAAAGGGAACGGGAAATAATAGACGAAAAGTTAAAGGCAAGCGGACTGACAATGACAGATTTCATTATTAAGGCGATAACGGAAAAGTCCGTAATTGTCTTTGAAAACGCAGGGGAGACGTTGAACGAATTGAAACGGCAAGGGAACAACCTGAACCAACTTGTAAAGAACAATTATTACGGTATGGCGATGAAACGGGAATTGTCGGATTGCATAGCGGAATTGAAGAGTGCGTATAAGGCAATCGTAAATGCCGTAGGGGGTACATAATGCCGTTATTGAAATGTTCAGCAAGCAAGAGTACGCCGCGAAAAGCGATAGCCTACATAACCGATCCGAACAAGGCATCGGAAGTGTCGGTAAGAAATCTCTTCGAGGACGAAGATTATGCCGAGCAGTTTCAGGAGACGACGAAGCGTTTCGGCAAGGGGACGAGTTACGACGAAAGAAAGTATTACCACATAAAACTATCCTGTGCAAGACAGGATAACGTCAGTCCGGAGCAGGCGCACAAATACGCAGAGGAAATGGCGGAATTGTTATTTCCCGACAACGAGTGCGTTATCGCCACTCATACCGATACCCAAACGGTACACAGTCACATCGTCGTCAACGCCGTAGATACGGTTAGCGGAAAGAAATTGCATATCAATTCCGACGAATACGCAAAGATGAAAGACGAGGCGAACCGTATAGGGAGAAAATATGGTTTCAGCGAACTCGATTGGCAGAAGAAAGCGAAGAACAGGCGAACGTCGGAAGAGAAACACATCATTATGAAGGGCGAAACGAGTTGGAAAGAAGAATTGCGAGAGGTCATCCACGAGGGGATAACAATGTCGCATTCGGAAGAGGAGTTCATCGCCTATCTCAAAACAAGTTACGGCGTGGAAATCACGAGAAATGGCAAGGACTTTTCCTATCTGCATCCACAGAAGAAGAAAGCGATCAGAGGGGAACGTCTTGGCTCAAATTACACAAAAAGCGAGGTATTAAGGAAAATTGGAGAACAGAATAACAGGCAGAAGTCCACAGCGAATAGTAGAGGACGACGAGGAAATCATAACGGACAATCCCGAACTGATCGAACTCAATTCGGCGGTGGACAATCTCTTAAAGATAACGCAGGGTGGCTTATTTCAAAAGGCATTGACGCTATCGAACGAGAAATGCAACAACTTGATAAGGCAGCAGAACTTGCAAGTAGAGGACTTGACGCGGCAAGTGAGGAACTTGAAAGAGAACAACAGCGAAGTCGTGAGGAACTTGACGAGCAAAGTAGAGAGCGTGACGAGAAGGCTCGAAACAATGGTGAGTCAACAGGCAACGATGAAAACGGAAACGGTTCAGGAAGTTCAAATAGCTACGGGAAAGGTGATTAAGGCGGGCGTCGAACTCTTTTCGGAGAAGATCGACGAAGTAACCGAACAGGTCAAAGGGAAACTGAAAGAGACGGAAAAAGAGATAGAACAGGCGAAAACGGATATTCGTTACGAGCGCAAGTTCCGCAAGTTTTTCTTTTGGGCGACGCCGATACTACTTGCAATTCAGACGGTAATCACGATTTTTTTACTTTTTAAGTAAAAATATTCGCGGGATCCCTTGACAACGCTTGACAAATATGGTATATATACGATATAGTATATATACGATACACACAAATTACACGGGTTTGTTTCAAAGAGATAGTCAGGGGGTTCTGCAAAACTACAACATAAGGAGAGTTAATGGAGCAGAATCAATTTGAATATACGAGAAAGATAGGGAAAACGACTTATTCCGTCATTGTGAGACAGACGGAAGGAGCGACGGAAAGAATCAGCAACAAGATTAAGAAGTTGTTATTGAACGATTTATCCAATGCAGGATAGGAGGCACATAATGAAAGCGAGAACGGTAGGAGAGGTCATCACGGCGATTTATTGTAGGTTAAGTGTTGACGATGAGTTAAGCGGCGAGAGTAACAGTATCACGCACCAAAAGGAAATGCTCGGAGAGTATGCCCAAAAGAAAGGCTTCGGCAACGTTAAGTTCTATGTGGACGATGGTTATTCCGGCACGAATTTCAATCGTCCTGCGTTTAAGGAACTGATACAGGATATTGACGCGGGATATGTCGGAACGGTCATTGTCAAAGATATGTCGAGACTTGGCAGGGACTATCTGAAAGTGGGTTATTACAGCGAGGTTTACTTCGGAGAGGCGGGCGTTCATTTCATTGCTGTCAACGATAACGTGGACAATACCATCGAAACCGACAGCGACTTCACGCCGTTCCGCAACATTATGAACGAGTGGTATGCAAAGGACACGAGCAAAAAGGTCAGAGCGGTCATTCGGGCAAAGGGTATGTCGGGTAAGACGACTTGCAATTGTCCGCCGTATGGATATACGAAAGACAAAGAGGGGAAATGGCACGTTGAGAGCGAAGCCGCCGAAATCATACGGCAGATCTACGCTATGTGTATCAAAGGTTTCGGTCCGATGCAGATCAGCAAGAAGTTAAACGAAATGGGAGCGATTTCTCCCGTCGTGTGGAAGAGTAAAGTGGGATGGAATTACAAACTTGAAAAAGTAGATCATCCCGAACTATGGACGGTAACGGCGGTAAGGCGTATTCTATCCAATCCCATTTATTTGGGGCATACGATAAACTTCCGCACCAAGAAGAAGTCATATAAAAGTCACTCGGTTGTGTTCCTTCCGAAAGAAGATTGGGTGATTTTCGAGAACACGCACGAGCCGATCATCGACCAAGATACCTTTGATACCGTTCAGAAGTTACGAGAGGGAGTAAAGCGGAGACTTTCCATCGACGGAGAAATGAGTATCTTTTCGGGACTGCTTTACTGTGCAGACTGCGGAGCGAAAATGTATCTGAACAGGCACAGGGGAAACGAAAAAGACGCTTTTAACTGTGCGTCGTACCGGAAAGAGAAAGAGCGTATCTGCACGTCCCACTACATAACGTTACACGCCGTTGAAAACATAGTCCTATACGACTTGCAACGTGTTTTGGGTATGGCACGGGATAACGAAGAAGAGTTCGTTGCTCTGCTACAAGAGAAGAACAAGAGAGTGACGACAAAAGAGTTAGCCGACAAGAAGAAAACGTGCGAAGAAGCCGACAGGCGTATCGAGGCTCTTGACAGGATCATCGAAAGTCTTTACGAAGATAAGGTCAGCGGAACGCTATCCAAAGAACGCTTTATCAAGATGTCAAAGAAGTACGAGCAAGAACAAGACGAATTAACGGAAAACGTAAAAGTGTTAAGAGCGGAATTGAGTGCAGCGCAGAAAGAGACGGCGGACATAAATAAGTTCCTACGGCTTATAAAGAAGTACACGGAAATTACGGAGTTAAAGCCCGAAATCGTGAGGACGTTTATTGATAAGATTTACATCCATAAAGGCGAAAAAGCGCAAGGGGGACACAGGCAAACGGTAGAGATTTTTTATAACTGCGTTGGAGCGATACCAGACCTAAAAAGTGAATAAATGTGAATCCGTTCGAGAAATCGAGCGGATTTACTTATGTAATCTTGACTTTGACAGAGAAAAATGTTATAATATGTTATACAAAGCAACAAGGAGTTATGAGATGACTTTTGTTGAAAAGGTAAAATATGTTAGAGCCGAACTGTTGTTGAGTCAAGAAGATTTAGCAAATAAGATAGGCGTCTCTTTTGCTACGGTCAATCGTTGGGAAACAAAAGGTATTGAGCCGCAGTTTTTAACAAAGGCAAGGTTTGAAAAGTTTTGTCAGGAGCAGGGAATCAATTTCGAGGAGGCAAGAAATGGCTGAACACGAAAAATTCAACGAAGCAACAAGAGTTCAAATGCCTGCTTTGGTTCATCTTACAAGGTTGGGCTACAAGTATTTCGGGAAAATATCAGAAGAATTCGCCGGAGTTTTATATGATGCGGACACCAATATTTTGCTCGAAGTGTTCAAGCAACAGTTTGAAAAACTCAATCCCGATCATTCGGGAGAGTGCGAGCAGGTTCTGCACGATATAAAACAAGAACTTGACAATGACGATTTAGGTCATTCGTTCTACAAACGGCTTACAGCGGTTTCGCCTATAAAACTGATTGACTACGAAACACCGAGCAATAATGTTTTCCATTGCACGGGAGAGTTTACTTGTCGGCGTGATGGAGAAGAGTTCAGACCCGATATAACTTTGTTCGTAAACGGTTTACCGCTTGTTTTTATCGAAGTTAAAAAGCCGAACAATAAAGGCGGAATGATTGCCGAAAGCAGTCGAATGAACAATATCCGCTTCCCGAATAAGAAATTCAGACGGTTTATCAATATCACCCAACTGATGATTTTCTCAAACAATAAAGAATACGATACATTGGGCGGGATAGTGCCTGTTGACGGAGCGTTTTATTGTACGGCTTCAAAAGGAAAGGCGTTTTTTAACTGTTTCCGAGAAGAGAATTGGGGTGGAGAAGCGGTTGCACCGTTTATAAATAATTTCCCGTATAAGGTGATTGACAGCGAAGTGGAAAAACGTATTTTAACGGATTTCAACTGTCAGGTTATTCATACCGCGCCTGAATATCAGACAAACTTGCATTTTAACACACCGACCAATAGAATAATAACGTCGATGTGTTCCGTTGATCGCTTATTGTTCTTATTGAAATATGGAATTGCCTATGTAAAAGAAGAAAAGGAAGTTGACGGCGTAATCGAATCGAGAGATGAAAAACACATAATGCGTTATCAACAGATGTTCGCCGCCTTGACCGTTAGAGAGAAAATCAAAAACGGCGTTATGTCGGGCGTAATTTGGCATACGCAAGGGAGCGGAAAAACGGCTCTTTCATATCACCTGAATTATGTCTTGACGGATTTTCTTGCCACACAAAACAAGGTCGCAAAGTTCTATTTTATTGTGGACAGACTTGATTTAATGGAGCAAGCGAAACAAGAGTTTGAGGCAAGGGGATTGGAAGTTAAAACGGCGAATACTCGTGAAGAGTTGATGAAGCAATTCAGGAATAATCAGTCGTTAGAGGGACAAAGCGGCAATCACGAAATAACGGTTGTCAATATCCAAAGATTTGCAGAAGATAAAGAAAAAGTTAATCTGCCTGCATACGCCACAAACCTGCAAAGGATATTTATTGTTGACGAAGCACACAGGGGATATAATCCGAAAGGTTCTTTCCTTGCAAACTTATTTGAAGCAGATCCCAATTCTATCAAAATCGCATTGACGGGAACACCGCTATTAAAGGAAGAACGGGCGTCGTGGAAAGTTTTCGGCGATTATTACCATACCTATTATTACGATAAGTCTATTCAGGACGGCTATACCTTAAAGATTATCCGTGAGGATATTGAAACTTCGTATAGAGAGAAGTTGTCCGAGATTTATCAGAAATTGGAAACGCTCGTTGAGAAAAAGGACATCAGAAAAAGTCAGATTATCGAACACGATACTTACGTTAGAGAGTTACTGCGCTACATAATTACAGACCTTAAAAAGTTCAGACAGTTGCATAACGACAATACTCTCGGCGGTATGGTTATCTGCGAGACGAGCGAACAGGCAAGAAAATTATATGAGTATTTTTCCGACGTTCAAAACGAATTGAACGCTCATGATACCCTGAAAAGTAATTTCAAAGTCGGACTCATTTTGCACGATAGCGACGACAAAGAAACCCGCAAACAGATAGTGAAAGACTTCAAGAAGAATATGACGATAGATATTTTGATCGTCTTTAATATGCTGCTTACGGGATTCGACGCACCGAGATTGAAACGGTTGTATTTCGGACGTAAACTCAAAGACCATAATCTTTTACAGGCGATAACGAGAGTCAACAGACCGTATAAAGATAATCGTTATGGCTATGTGGTCGATTTTGCGGATATTAAAAAGAACTTTGAAGAAACGAATTTGGAATATCTGCAAGAGTTGAGCCGCTTCAATATGCCCGAAGAAGTGGGCGAAAGCGTAGAAGCGGGAACACTTACGCAAGTTCTTGAAAATCCCGAAGAAATCATTTTGCAGATGAAGCAAGTCCGACAAGTATTGTTTGAATATACGACGGATAACGTGGAGTTGTTCAGTAGTGAAATATCTACCATTGAGGACAAAGAAGTATTGTTGTCGTTAAAGAAAGCATTGGTTAATGCCCGTGACTGTTGCAATATGGTCAGGACGTTTGGAGATGACGACTTAAAAGAAGCGTTTGCAAGGTTGGAAATGCCCAAAATTCCGCAGATGATAACCGAAGTTCAGCATTGCATTGATTCCATCAATCAAAAGGAAGCGTTATATAACAGCGATAGCACCGCTCAAATGGTTTTCGAGGCAATGCAAGACATAGAGTTCAATTTCAGCAAGATAGGCGAAGAAGAGTTGAAATTGGCTTCGGGCGGCGAGGAATTAAAGGAAAAGAAGAACAAGGCAATTCGTTTCTTTATGGATAACATTGATCCCGACGATCCCGAATATATCACGCTCTATGAAGCTTTCAGACAAAGATTCAGGGAACACGGTTTCGTTCCGTCCGATATGGCAGAGTTTGATGAGTGTTCAAAGGCTCTTGACGAGATATTGGAAAAACTCTTGGCATTGCAACGCAAGAACACGGCTCTTTTGAAAAAGTACAACGGCGATACGAAATTCGCACGGGTACATAAGCGTATAAAGGAAGAGAACGAGCGGCGCAAGGCAGAGCATAAAAAACCGTTGGTTGACGAGTATGATGATACGCTTCTTGCCTTCCTATCGTCTATCAAGTCGGAAATTGACCAAAAGGTATATGACCGAAACGATATTTTGAGAAAAGACGCATACTTTGAGCAGACGGTAATGCAACAGATACAAGAGGGCTTTCGCAAACTCAATTTCACGAGCGAAAGGGAAGATAGAAAGTTCATTCAGGAAAGAATAGCAAAACAATATTTAATGCAGTATAACGCCACATACCCTGCGGCATAAGGAGATACGATGAGCGAGAAGAAAACCATAAGAGAAAAGACAATTGCACTGATTGATTCGTTGAAGTCAACTTGCCAAACTTACGGTATGGGCAACGACGGGAACGAGTATAAAATCATCACACAAGTGTTTTTGTATAAGTTCTTAAACGACAAATTCGGTTATGAGGTCAAAAAACTGTCTCCGCGCCTTGCCAATGCGGAAAAATGGGAATTGGAATATGCCGCAATGACCGATGATGAAAGGGAAAGTCTATTGGATTCGCTTTCGCCGGATATTCCGAAACTGTATCCTGAACACTTGATTTCTACCCTGTGGAATCAGCAGACAAAGGGCGATTTTGAACTGATTTTCGATAGTACAATGGTCGATATAGCGGATAAAAACGCCGCCATTTTCTCTACGCAGACCACGCAGAACACGAAAATACCTTTGTTTGAAAAACTGACCGATTTCGTTACCGATTCTTCCCAACGGGGACCGTTTGCAAGAGCGTTAGTCGATAGACTTGCAAAGTTCTCTTTCGAGGAAGCGTTTGTCGAGAGATACGATTTCTTTGCCGATATATTCGAGTATCTCATAAAGGACTACAACACGTCGGGTGGCGGTAAATATGCCGAGTATTACACCCCGCATGCAATCGCAACGATTATGGCAAGGTTGCTTGTGGGCAATAATCCCGATTTACATAACGTCGAGTGCTACGATCCGTCGGCAGGAACGGGAACTTTGTTAATGGCTCTTGCACACCAGATCGGTGAGGACAGATGCACGATTTTTTCGCAGGATATTTCACAGCGAAGCAATAAGATGTTGAAACTGAACTTGATACTGAACAACTTGGTTTCATCTCTTGACCACGCTATTCAGGGTGATACGCTTGTTTCACCATATCATAAGAGCGATAACGGGCAAGAATTAAGGCAGTTTGATTTCGTCGTTTCTAATCCGCCGTTCAAAATGGATTTCTCGGATACGAGAGAAAAACTTGCAGCAATGCCTGTAAGATTTTGGGCGGGCGTTCCCAAAGTTCCGAATAAAGACAAGGATAAAATGGCGATATACACTTGCTTTATTCAGCACGTCGTTAATTCCTTGAAGAAAACGGGTAAAGGCGCAATTGTTGTGCCGACGGGTTTCATTACGGCAAAGAGCGGTGTAGAAAAGTCGGTTTTGCAAAAATTAGTTGAGGAACATATCGTTTACGGCTGTATCAGTATGCCGTCGAATGTATTTGCAACTACGGGTACGAACGTTTCTGTGCTGTTCTTCGATAATTCGAGAAGAATTGAAAACCCGAAAGAAAACGACGAAAGACATAAGCAAGACAGCGTTATACTGATTGACGCTTCTAAACTCGGTGAGGAATATAAGGACGGAAATAATCAACGCCGTCGCTTACGTCCGGAAGAGATAGACCTGATTGTCGATACTTTTGCGAAGAAAGAAGCGGTTGATGATTTCTCTGTTTATGTAACATACGAAGAAATTATAGCAAAAAAGTACGCCTTAGCCGCAGGACAATACTTTGACGTAAAAATCGAGTATGTAGATATGACACTGGAAGAGTTCAACGAGAAAATGGCAGGTTATCAGGCTGAACTCGTTAAACTGTTTGACGAGGGCGATAAACTGCAAAAGGAAATCATTGAACAGTTGAAGAAGGTAAAATATGAATAAGTGTAAACTTGGAAAATTACTAAAAGTAAAACACGGCTTTGCTTTTAAGAGTGAGAATTATGTCGAGAAAAGTGAATACGCATTAGTTACGCTTGCAAACATTTCTTCTACCAATGATTTTCAGTACAATTACTGTTTCAGCAGTAAAAGAAAAAATAGTAAGTAGGGCAGCGTTGTTGTCTTAGATTTTTTTGCTTTTTTGTGGTATATTATCCTCAGACAGAGCTAAAAGAGAGAGCGGAACATGAAAAGCGATTATTCAAAAGAAAGCATCACAGAGTTTTTAAGCCGAAAGTACGGTGAGGATATAAGGCTTTTTCCGATAAAAGAAGGGCAGGAGTCACAGGCGTATTGGTTTTCGCGTGGCGGCAGAGAATATGTCGTGCGCATAAATTCAAATATGGAAGGCTTCAAAAAAGACAAATACGCCTATGAGCACTTCCGCTCGGATAGAGTTCCTATTCCAGAGGTTGTTGAAACAGGCAACTTTGACGGCACGCACTACTTCTGCATCAGCGTAAAAGCGGACGGGATTACATATGAGGACTCCGATGAAGAAACGGTTGTGCGACTGCTCGGCGATATTACGGATGTAACCGAAGCAATATCGCGAACCGATATATCAGGCACTTCCGGCTGCGGCGTGTTTGACAGCGATACGGGAAACGCTCCGTTTTACAGCTGGAGAGAATATCTTGCGGAGGTATTCGAGAGAGACTGGACGGCGGTAAGCAGGAGCTATGTTAACCTCTCACTCATCGACGAGCTTCTCGCGGCATATCGTGAGCTTATATCTTATTGCCCGGAAGAAAGAGCGCTGTTCCACGGGGATTTCGGCTCGAATAATGTTATCGTAGGCAAAAAATCGAGGATAAGTGGCGTTATAGACTGGGACTGCGCGGCTTACGGGGACTTTCTTTACGACATCGCGACCGCGTATTTTTGGCGGACATGGCTCATGTGCATGGAAAAAACTGCGGCGTATTGGGAGAGAAAATACTCTCACCTGCCGAGATATACCGAGCGAATTTTATGCTATGAGCTGCGGATAGGGCTGACGGAAATATACGAAAACGCTGTCGAAAACGATACTGAGACAACAGAGTGGCTTCAAAACAGGTGCCGCGAGATTTTGAGAGAATACAGACAAAGAAAGGCATGATAAAATGAGAATACTGTTCACAGGCTTTGACCCGTTCGGGGGAGAGAAAATCAATCCTGCGGGAGAAGCCGTAAAAATGATGAAAAACGAAATACAAGGCGCGGAAATTTTAAAGCTCGAAGTGCCGACGGTGTTTGGAAAGGCAG
>ERZ1643246.4944-NODE-4944-length-10129-cov-8.472901_pt1 | contig 10129 bp, 11 predicted proteins | sample MGYA00579265_ERZ1643246 | MGnify/ENA primary metagenome ERZ1643246 (study PRJEB29033, sample SAMEA4952261) | chicken gut metagenome | biome: Broiler Chicken; feature: Gastrointestinal Tract; material: Caecum | place: Ireland | collected 2018 | study: Broiler...
ACCCAATGAATTCCATCTGTTACTTTTCTAGTACAATGCATGTTTCACTCTTCCTTTCTTATGCCTTTTTCTTTTTTTCTCCATTGATGTTCCACTTTCCAATCACCTGGCTGACATTATATACTGTCACAAATGCCTGGAATTCGGACTGATGAAGATAATTTAAAAGCTGTTTGTATTCGTTTGGAGTCATAATCGTGACAAGCTCTGTCTTCTCTTTCCCGTCATAACCGCCGCGCGCCGTATAGAGCGTTGTCCCGCGTCCCAGCTCCTGCATGATGTATTTCTGTATTTCTTCATATTTCTCTGAAAGAATACAGATTTTTTTCCTCTTGTTGAATCCGTCGATGAAATAGTCCACCGCGATTCCATTTGCGTAGGTTCCCAGTACGCTGACGATCAAAGTTCCGATATCATAGACAAAAATCGATGTCACCGCTGTGATCAGTCCTCCAATCGTAACTGCTTTTCCGATATCCGCATGTGTATACTTGCTGATAATCTTTGCCACCACATCCAGACCCCCGGAGGATGCGTTGGCATTAAACAGTATGGCCTGTCCCAGTGCAATAATCAGAATATAGGACACCAGATCGTACACGCTGTTCCCCGTAAGGGACTCCGACACCGGAACCAGGTGCTCAAAAATCCATAAGAATATCGGAAGAAGAAGTGATGTGTAAATTGTCTTTGCACCAAATTCTTTTCCGATAAAAATAAATCCTGCAAGCAGCAGTACGACATTCAGAATAAATGTGATCGTGGACATCTGCATATGCAGAAGTTCAGCAAGGACCATCGCCAGACCGGAAACGCTTCCCACGACGATTTTGCTCGGCACCATAAAGAAGTATACCGCAGCCGATACAATCAGCATCGCAAACGTAATCAACAGCCCTTCTTTTACAACTCTGTTTTTCCCCATGTGTTCTTCCTCTCTTGTTGTACCTACCTGTCTCTTCTATATTATAGCAATCTTCCTTTGATTTACAACAGCAATTTCCTGTTTTTTTGTTCTTTCTCAGGTACGGATGGCTGCCAGGTGTATGTGGTCCTCCCACTTCCCGTTGATCCTCAGATATTCCCGGAAATATCCTTCTTTTTCATAGCCGCACTTTTCCAGTACCCGCAGAGAAGCCTGGTTGTCCGGCATCACGTCCGCCTCCATTCGGTGAAGATGGAGCTCCTCAAATCCGATTCGTGTTCCCTCCCGGACTGCCTCGGTCCCAAGGCCAAGTCCCTGATGGCTTTGGCTGATGCGGTAACCAATCACTCCTGAGCAGAGGCTGCCGTACTGAATCTGGCTCAGGCTCAGTGTCCCGATCACAGTACCGGGTTTCCTCTTTTCAAACAGATAATAGGTAAACCACTCTTTTTTCTTCGCCTTCTCCTGCTGGATCTCCAGCCAGATTTCCTGAAATTCCGGGAGGTAAAATTCCTCCGGACGTTTCTCCTCATATCTTTCAAAGATCTTTCTGTTTTCCGCAAAAAAAGCAGCCGTCATCCGGGCAAATGCCGGATCCGCCAGCCGAAGGATCATCCGGTCCGTCGTATAACGCTTTCTCATTTCCTATCCCCGCACCAAAAATTCACTCTCTCCATCCACTGTTGGGATCTGGATCACTTCGGTCTTTTCTATCCGGATAAATCTGTCGGAATTCAACTCCTGAAACAGCCGTTCAATCATGACACCGTTCCCCTGCACTTCCATTTCCACATTTCCGTTGTACATGTTTCTCACCCATCCGGTCAGATGCAGATCTTTTGCCGCCTGCATAGCCCGCCAGCGAAATCCGACTCCCTGTACCCTGCCGTAAAAATATACATGCTTTCTGATCAACATTCCACAGACTCCCTTCTTTTCTTTCGTTCTGATAACTGTCCGGCGCCTTCTTCCTGTAAGACGCCTGTATTTATTATGCCACATTCCTCTTTTTTTTGCTATAATCTAACGGAAAGGAGTTTGAATTTATGAAACATGCATCAGATTTAAAGAAACAACTGTTATCGATACACCGGAAAAGTTACCCTGCTTATAAATCACTGAAGGGAATTTATGATTTTGACGATTATTCGCTTAGTATTGACCATGTACAGGGAGACCCCTTTGCGTCCCCTTCCCATGTAACCATCCGGATTCCTTTTTCTGTCCACAGGTTCCCTAAAACCCTGTATCAGACGCCGGAGACCAAAACCGCCTTTGAAGATCACCTTCTGAGACGCTTTGCCTCCCAGATCCGGAAATTCAGTTTTCAGGCAAAAGGCTCCGGGAAAAGCGGTCTGCTCTCTGTGAGCAGCTGCGGCCAGGAAATTCTCTCCCGCACCGCCTGCGAGATCTGCGCTTCCAGGGACAGCGCCCTGATCTTCCGCTTCCATATCGGTTTTCCGGCAAATGGACGGACAATCAATGCCACGGAGCTTGAAAAGATTCTGTTTGATTTTCTTCCTGCCTGTGTGGAACGCAGCTGCCTGTACCGGACCTGCGACAAGGACCGGCTTGTCAGAACCTTTGAGCTGGCAGAAGATCAGACCTTTATCCGTAGAGAACTGGAACGGCTCGGTCTTGCCGCTTTTGTAGCGGACGGCTCCATCCTGCCGCGTCAAAGCGGCGTATCAGACCTTCCGATGAAAGACGCAGTTCCGTTCTCTTCCCCGGAATCTCTTCGGGTTACTCTGACCCTTCCTCACAAAGGGAAGTTGTCCGGGATGGGGATCCCACGGGGGATTACGCTGATCGTCGGAGGCGGCTATCATGGAAAATCCACCTTGCTGAAGGCCCTGGAAACCGGAGTCTATCCGCATATTGCCGGGGACGGGAGAGAGTATGTCATTACCGATGAAACTGCAGTAAAACTCCGTTCCGAGGACGGGCGTGTCATCAAACATGTGGATATTTCCCTGTTTATCAATGATCTTCCGAATGGCCGCGACACGACTTCCTTTTCCACACTGGATGCAAGCGGAAGCACGTCCCAGGCTGCAGGTACCGTGGAGAGCATCGAGGCAAAAAGCCGGCTGTTCCTGATTGACGAGGATACCTCCGCCACAAACTTTATGGTCCGGGATACCTTTATGCAGCAGGTCATCAGCCGGGAAAAAGAGCCGATCACCCCATTTCTGGAGCGTGCAGCAGATCTCTACGAAAAAGCCGGCATCTCCACCATCCTGGTGGCCGGAAGCTCCGGCGCCTTTTTCCATATTGCAGATACCGTGATTCAGATGGACTGCTACCGTCCGGTAGACATTACCGGGAAAGTCAAAGCACTCTGCAAGGAGTATCCGCTTCCTGCTTCCTCGCCGTCTCCGTTTCGCATGCCGTCCTCAAAGCGGATCTTCGCTTATCCGTCCAGGAAACAGGCGGACCGGCGGGACAACAAAATCCGCCAGCGCTCCAAAGATGTATTTTCCATCGGAAAAGAAGAAGTGGATCTGCGCTATGTAGAGCAGATCAAAGACGCGGAGCAGACAGCCTCTCTTGCCCTGCTCCTTGGATATGCAAAAGAACATGATTCGGACGGGAAAAAAACAATCCCGGAAATCGCCGATCTCCTCTATACTGAGTTAAAAGAGAACGGATATTCCGGGTTTTTCAAACATTCCTATATTCCAGGAGGCTACGCTATTCCAAGACTTCAGGAAATTCATGCCTGTCTGAACCGCTGGCGCGGTGAAGCCCGCTAACCGGCGATCAGCTTGTAAAGGGCGATCAGCACAGAGAATACCGCAACCCCTTTCTTAAGGAGATCCGGTCGGATCAGCGCTGCATTCCTGCTGCCGGCCCATACCCCGATTCCATGGCTGATCAGGCTCAAAGGAAGAAGGAGCAGCAGCTCCTTGGGACTGCAGCCCATCCCATAGCCGATGCTGGACGGGATGGCTATGAAGACAGAGTCAAACAGTGCGATCCCCACCGCAGTCCTGACCGGAACTTTCAGCACAACAAGAAGTGGCATCACAAGAATCGGGCCCCCTGCCCCGGAAAGGGCACAGATCAGTCCGGTCACCGCCCCAAAGGCCAGCCAGAACAAAGGAGGAATCTTTTGTCCTGGCCGGTCATTTTTTTTGGTATCTTCGGACTCCTTCCGAAGCAAAATGGAGATACCGGAAAGGAGAACCACCAGATACAGGATCTTTTTTACCATGCCCTCCTCAATCAGCAGATTGAGTCTGACGCCTCCTATGGCTCCCACAAAACTTCCGGCACTGATCCAGACCGCCAGTTTCAGATCCAGATGTTTCGCCCGATAATAATTATAGGCTCCAAGCACTCCGGAAATCAGGAATGCAAAGAAACTAAGAGCGAGTCCCTGGACAGACGGCATTCCCAGAAATCCGGAATACAGCATAGGCAGCAGAAATCCCGCGATCCCGGTCATCCCGATCATGCCGCCAATCAGAACATTTGCAATAACAATCGTGATCAGATATTCCATCTTTCCGCTCCTTCTTCAAACGCAAGCGCCTCCCTGCGTATTCTTTCTTCATCCAGGGTGAGAATCTCACGATTTTTCATCAGGAATTTTCCCCCTGTGATCATATCTTTCACATCCCCTGCCCCTACACTTTCCAGAAGCGTATTGGACAGCTTTCCATGTACCCAGAGATGCGGTGCATCCAGATCAATCCCGATCAGATCCGCACGTTTTCCAACCGCGACTGCCCCCGGTTCTTCTCCCAGACAGGCCGCTCCCCCTTTGACTGCCATATCCAGGATGGTTTTTGCCGGCATGACTGCCGGCTCCGCAAGAGGCACCCCGTAGGTCACATTCATCACGGACCGGAAAATCCGCATTTCATTCCACATGCTTAATCCTCCGTGGGCCGCCCCATCCGTCCCAAGTCCCACAGGGATCCCTTTTTTCAACAGAGACGGAGTCTGCGGAACCGCTTTTCCACAGTTGCTGAACGGGCAGTGACAGATCCGGGTACCGCTTTCCCGAATCAATTCCTTTTCTTCTTCTGACAAAAGCAGGCTGTGGGCTCCCAGAAACCATGGCCCCAATATGCCTTTCTCCTTCAAAAACTCATAAGGTCTCTTCTGGTATCTGGAAAGATACGGATGAATCTCTCCCGGATACTCATTCATATGAGCCTGAAGTGTCGTCCCTCTTTCTTTCGCCCGCGAAGCCGCCAGCTCAATCAGCTCCTCCGAGCAGGAAATCAGGGAGCGCAGGGAATAGAACACTTTCAGATTGCCTTTGCCATGATACTGATCGTAAAGGGCATCGGTTTTCTCGATGGCCTCTTCTGCCGTCATGGCAATCGTCTCCGGCAGTCCCTTTTCATCCATCGTTGACAGGGACAGCGCCCCTCGAAGCCCACTGTCCGCATAGACCTCTGCCGCCGCTTCCATATAATAGCTTCCCGCATCGATAAAGCCGCACGTTCCGCTCCTGATCATGTCCAGTGCGGCAAGAGACGCGCTCAGACGCATCTTCTTCTCGTCAAGCGTGCTCTCAAACGGCAGCATAATCCGCTTCCAGATCATAGGCATCTCGTCCAGCACCCGCCCCCGCAGAAGCTGCTGTCCCGTATGCATATGAGCATCAATCAGCCCCGGCAGGAAGAGTTTTCCCCGGCAGTCAGCCTGTTCCTTCGCTTCATAATCCACACACGCCTGCTCCATGCTTTGGATACCGACAATTCTGCCGTCTTTGACGGCAATCTCACAATCCTGCACCAGCTCCCAGTTTTCATCCAGATAATCCACATGCCTCAGCAGCAGATCGATCGTTTCCTTTTTCATAGCTGTATCCTCCTTGTCAGATTGCATTCGTAAGTGAAAGGACGAGCTGGGCAATCAAAGCCGAACCCAGGAAGGTTCCTGTCATGACGAGGATTCCGACAATTATCATCTTCCATCCCTGTTTCAGAAACGACTTGATCTGGTCGCTGATGGAGATTCCCGCAAACGCACCGACCATGGTAAGAGGCGCAGTAAAATTAATCTGATTCACCGCCTCAATGACCCCTTCTCTTACCGGACAGATCGGACTTGCAGCCAGCAGACCGATAATCGAACAATACGCGATAATCGGAAGCTTCAGAGGGATTACCTTGCTGACCAGAACCGCTGCAAGAGAGATGGCAAGGAGAATCAGGATTCCGGGAAGGGAATCCAGGAAATCCACATCAAATCCCACAAAATTTGCAAGGGCAATTCCAAGCCCTGCAACGATAAACATGACAACCCATTCTATATATCTCATCTATGCTTCCTCCACTTTCTCTTCCGCTTTTCTTGTCAACACTTCACTCGGCTCATGTCTGAGTTTTGCAAACTTTGGCTCCAGCCATGTATACAGCTTCTGACAGAGCGGAATCCCAACGAAAATCGCCACATAAATTCCCGTCAGCCCGGAAAGCGTCTCACTGGTACTTGCCAGAGCCGAGAGTTCCGCGGCCATATCCGGATATATCGCTGTAATACTTGCCGTCGCACTGGCCATCAGAATTCCGGCTCCCACGCCGGAAGCCATTCCCAGTGCGTACGGGTGAAAGATACCGGCTGCTGCCGTCATAGTCGTAAGGAATCCAAAATAGATCGTTCCTACCATTCCCCCAACCACATAAATGGAAAGGCTTCCTCTTGCCTCCGGAGAATCCGGTCCGAACATATCAGTAATAAGGGCAAGATTGGACTCCCGGTTAATGGAATGGGTCGCTCCAATCGCTTCCCGTTTCAGTCCCAGCAGCAGTGCAAATGGAAGCGCCAGGAAAATCGTTCCCAGATTTCCAATTTCCTGGAGCAAAAGAGCCGGTCCCGCCGAAAGGACTACCTCAATGCTCGCCCCTGCATTGACGCCAAGCTTTGCAATGAACGGACAAATCGCTACAATCACCAGACTGGACGCCGCCTTGACCTCCTTTTTCTTAAAAAACTTCAGCACTTCCGGGCCAGACACCACACCCAGAATCAGCGCATAAAAAATCGGGAACAAAATCAGTTTCCCCGGTCCCAGCGGAATCTCGATCTGTCCGATCGAATCGGCGATCACGATAAATACAAAAGCGGCAAGAAGAATCCGGTATTCATTTTTCATTCTTGCCTTTAATGACGGATATTGAAATCTTTCCTGTTTCATCTCTCATTCCTCCTGTGTTTTCTACCCGGACATCTTAGCACAGACTTTTTTTCCAAAAAAAGGACAAATGAGCTGTTTTCGACATTTTTTTGTAGTATACTGGAAAAAAACGGGGAATGAGGTAGCATTATGACACTGGAAGAATTGCGTGCCCGTGTACCGGAGCTGAATGAATATCTGAAATACATGCCGTCGGAACTAAATGACCGTTACTGGATCCACACCTATCCGGCCGGAACGATCATTCATCAGAAAGATGAGCTTCTGGAGTACTTCGGCATCGTCTGTGAAGGCTCCCACCGGGTGATCAATGAATTTGAAAACGGGAATATCTACATGATTGAGCGGAATGATCCGATCGATTTCGTCGGGGAAGTCACCATTCTGGCAGAAAAGCCACGGACCTCCGTGACGATCGAAACACTGACTGACTGCACGGTCCTTTATTTTTCCAGAAAGGATTTTGAAAACTGGATCGCAAAAGACATTCATTTTCTCCGCCTTGTTTCCCGGAAAGTTGCGTACAAGCTGTACCGTTCCTCTTACAACCGAGGCAGCAAGCTTTTTTATCCGCCCCAGTACCTGCTGCTTGACTATCTTGTCAAATATCTCGCCGAAGAACATCAGACCTCCGGAATGATTGCCAAGACACGCCAGCAGCTCTATGAGGAGACGGGCATTTCCGTCAAAACACTCAACCGCACCATTCAAAAGCTGAAAGCGGATGACCTCGTCAGTACAGTGAAAGGGAAGCTCTTTCTCTCAGAGTCTCAGGTCCGGTCAGCCCGGCTGTATTTGAAAGAGAAGAAACATATGAGTCGATAAAAAGGCAGCCGATACACGGCTGCCTTTCTGATAATATTCTTTATTTTTCGGAAAGATCCAGTTCTCTGACTCTGTTTCTCACCGGAAGGACAAAAGTCGGAGAAACAGAAAGCTCGTCTACTCCCATTCTGAGGAATGTCTCTGTCAGTTCCAGGTCTGCTCCGAGCTCGCCGCAGATACCTACCCATGCGCCTCCTTTATGTCCATTCTCAATAGTCATCTGGATCATACGGAGTACTGCCGGATGATGTGCATCATAGAATTCATCCAGCTTTGGATTCTGACGGTCGATAGCCAGAGTATACTGTGTCAGGTCGTTGGTTCCAATACTGAAGAAATCCACTTCCTGGGCAAGCTGTTCACTGATCATAACTGCTGCCGGAGTCTCAATCATGACACCGATCTCTACATCCTTAAATGGAACTCCCTGTTCTCTGAGCTCTTCTTTTACTTCTTCCATGATCTGTTTGATCTTCTTTACTTCATCCACGGAAATGATCATCGGGAACATGATGGAAATATTTCCATATGCACTCGCTCTTAACAGTGCTCTGAGCTGTGTCTTGAATACTTCCTGCCTGGTCAGACAGATCCGGATCGCACGGTATCCAAGAGCCGGATTCTCCTCTTTGTCCAGATCAAAGTAATCTACCTGCTTGTCCGCTCCGATATCCAGCGTACGGATGATGACCTTCTTCCCTGCCATATTCTCCGCCACGGTCTTATATGCATTGAACTGCTCCGTCTCTGTCGGATAGGTTTCCGATTCCAGATAGAGGAACTCACTCCGGAACAGTCCGATTCCTTCCGCATCGTTCATCAGAACCGCTGCCGTATCCACAACGCTACCGATATTTGCATACAGATGGATTTCCTTACCGTCCTTTGTAATGGTCTTCTGTCCCTTCAAGGTCTTGAGAAGCTTCTGCTTTTCCTCCTCCTGAGCAACAGCCTTTTTCGCCTTTTCCACTTCTTCCTCGTCCGGATCAATAATGACGCATCCTGCATATCCATCCACGATCGCCATATGTCCATGCCACTCTTTCTTGATCGGAATCCCGATAATCGCCGGAATATTCATCGTTCTGGCCAGAATCGCCGTATGGGAATTGGAAGATCCATGCTCTGTCACAAAAGCAAGAAGCTTGGATTTGTCCATCTGGACCGTCTCACTTGGAGCCAGATCATCTGCAACCAGAATCACAGGCTCATCCAGATTTCCCATATCATTGTCACATCCGGATAATACGGCAACCAGACGTTCGGAAATGTCTTTTACATCAGCCGCACGCGCCTTCATGTAATCATCATCCATCTCCGCAAACATTTTAGAGAAGTTGTCCCCCGTCATTGCCACTGCATATTCTGCATTGACGCTCTGTGACTCAATCATATTCTGAATCGATCCATTATAATCCAGGTCGTCAATCATCATCATATGCACTTCGAAAATCGCTGCTCCTGAGTCGCCGACCTCATGCAATGCCTTCTCGTACAAACTCTGCAACTGTGCTTTTGCGGTTTCCTTGGCCTGCTCAAAACGTTCCAGCTCTGCTTTTGGATCATCGATTTTCGTTCTTTTTACCACTGCCGTATTCTTTTCATAAAAGAATATTTTCCCAATGGCCACCTTTCGAAAGATTGATTTTCCTGCGTATTTCTCCATACCGCTACTCTCCTTTTATTCATATATTCTTCGCCTTCCCGGCACTGGTTTGTTCCTGATTATTCAATCACTCCCGCTTCTTTTAGTTTCGTCTCAATCTCGGACGCGGAGATTACATTCTGGAGCGCAATCAGCTTTGCTCCCTGTTTTTGCGCATCCGCAAACATATCCGCAAAGTGCTGGGCACAGATCACAACATCATACTGCGGAGCAGTTTCCTTCCCCTCGGAAATCGGACAGTGATGCACTTTCCCCGGCTCTACGCCATGCTTTTTCAGCACCTTCTCCAATGACATCTGAGCCATGAGACTGGAACCTGCCCCATTCGCACAACATACTAAGAAATTTAAACTTCTACCTGCCATTTTTAAGCTCTCCTCTCTCATGTTATGCTACTTATTCTACCACAAAACACAGAATTTTTTAATCCCTTTACCAAATTTTGCTTTCATTTCTTCCATATATTTCTCATCAAAAACGCATTCCGGATCCATCCTTTGCTCAGGTTTTCTCTTTTGGAATCCCCTGCCCCTGGCCCATGGTTCCCGGTCAA
>ERZ1643246.4945-NODE-4945-length-10116-cov-9.013319_pt1 | contig 10116 bp, 7 predicted proteins | sample MGYA00579265_ERZ1643246 | MGnify/ENA primary metagenome ERZ1643246 (study PRJEB29033, sample SAMEA4952261) | chicken gut metagenome | biome: Broiler Chicken; feature: Gastrointestinal Tract; material: Caecum | place: Ireland | collected 2018 | study: Broiler...
TTTACAAACTTTAATGTGATAAAGCAAAAAAGAATCAAGGAAAGGAAGAGGAGCAGCATGAGATTAAAGGAAGCAGGGCTGACAGCAGACAAACTGAAAAAAATCGTCAACAAATATATGGTAGAAACATACGAGCGTTATCCGTTTATCGCGGAGCGTGCGGAAGGAATGTATCTGTATGACGAGAAAGGAAATGCGTATCTGGATTTTTACGGCGGAGTAGCGGTAAACAGCGTAGGAAGCAGAAATCCGAAGGTGGTAGAGGCCATTCATGACCAGACGGATGATATCATTCATACATTTAACTATCCATATACCGTTCCACAGGCCTTGCTTGCAAAGAAGATCTGTGATACCATCGGCATGGACAAAATCTTTTATCAGAATTCCGGAACCGAGGCCAATGAGTGTATGATCAAGATGGCAAGAAAATATGGAACAGAAACATACGGACCGGAACACTATCATATTGTAACCGCAAAAAATGGATTCCACGGACGTACATACGGTGCGCTTTCCGCAACAGGACAGCCGGACAATAGCTGCCAGATGGGATTCAAGCCGATGCTTCCAGGATTCTCCTATGCGGAATTCAACAATCTGGAAGATTTCAAGAGCAAATGCACGGAGAATACGATTGCCATTATGATTGAACCGGTACAGGGTGAAGGCGGCGTGCATCCGGCAACGCAGGAGTTTATGGATGGACTCAGAAAGCTCTGTGATGAGAGAGGCATGCTTCTGCTTCTGGATGAAGTACAGACCGGATGGGGACGGACAGGAGATATCATGGCATTCATGGGATACCATGTAAAACCGGATGCAGTTACGATGGCGAAGGCAATGGGCGGCGGAATGCCGATCGGAGCCTGCTGTATGACAAAAGAGCTTGCAAAGGTGATGACTGCCGGAACCCACGGCTCCACTTACGGAGGACATCCGGTGGCATGTGCAGCTGCGTATGCGGCGGTATCTGAGATTCTCGACCAGAACCTGAGTGAGAATGCCAAAATCATGGGCGATTACTTTATGAAACGGATGAAAGAACTCCCGCATATCAAAGAAGTCAGAGGAAGAGGACTTCTGACAGGATGCGAATTTGACATTCCGATTGCCCACGAAGTGAAGGCAGAATGTATGAAGAGACGGCTTCTGATCACAGCCATCGGAGAGAGTACCAATCGTATGATCCCACCGCTGATTTTGAAGAAAGAACATGTGGATGAAGCCATCGACATTATGAAAAAAGCTGTCAATGCGGCAGTGCTTTCTTACCAGTCCGAAAACTTCCGGACAGCGTAAGGAAAACACATCAAAAGGAAAAGGGTATTAAAAGTAGGAAAAGGAGAAAAGAGACATGAAAACATTTAAGGAAATCAATCCATCACCACGTATGTTGATGACACCAGGACCTGTGGAGGCAGATCCGAGAGTGCTGCGTGCTATGAGTGCACATATTCTGGGACAGTTTGACCCGGAATTTACCGCTTTGATGAATGAGACCATGGAGATGGAACGCTATGTGTTCCAGACGAAAAACCGTCAGACTTATCTTGTAGATACGACATCCAGAGGTGGTCTGGAGACGGTACTCACTGGCGCTATCTGCCCTGGAGACAAAGTCCTGATTCCGGCATTCGGACGTTTCGGATATCTGCTGGCAGAGATTCTGGAGCGCTGCGGTGCGGACATCACCCTTCTGGAAAAGGAATGGGGAACTGTATTTGACCCGCAGGAAATCGAAGACGCCCTGAAAAAGGACAGTTATAAAGCGGTAGCATGTATCCACGGAGAAACTTCTACGTCCATGATGCAGCCGTTGGAGGAGATTGGTGAGATCTGTGAGCGCTATGGAGCGCTTCTCATTGTGGACGCTGTGGCAACTCTTGGAGGAACAGAAGTCAAAGTGGATGACTGGAAACTCTCTGCTTGTATCTCCGGAACGCAGAAGTGTATTTCCGCACCGTCTGGTTCTGCGCTGATCACATACAATGAGCAGATTGAGCAGATCGTCAAGGCGAGAAAACGGGTAGAAAAAGGAATCCGTACCGCAGATGACGTGGCGGGTACTCTTGCAGGAATCCCAAGCAATTATCTGGATCTGGGACAGCTGGAAGATTACTGGAGCCCGCGCCGTCTGAACCATCATACAGAGGCGACAAGTATGCAGTATGCTGTACACGAAGCACTTCGCTGCATCGTGGATGAGACACTGGAAGTACGGTTTGCAAGACATGCACTGAACGACAAGGCGCTGACAGCAGGATTAAAGGCGATGGGACTGACTATTTTCGGAGACCTGGAACATAAAATGCCGGTGGTAACCGCCATCAACATTCCGGAAGGAGCAGATGGAAAAGCAATCCGCGGCATGCTGTTAAATGAATTCGGAATCGAAATCGCAACTTCCTTCGGACCGTTGGATGGCAAGATCCTGCGGATCGGAAATATGGGATACTCCAGCCAGAAGAGAAACATTCTGATCCTTCTCGGTGCGCTGGAGGCGGTCATGAAGAGAAACGGAGTCAAGGTATCCACAGGCGAGGCAGTCAATGCGGCGATGGATGTTTATGAGGCAGCATCAAAAGCACAGACAGAATAAAATGTGGCAAAAAGACGATAAATAGAGAAAAAAATAAAAAAAAATATACAAGTTGGATAAAAACGAAGGATTTTTTCTCTTCTTTTTTACATTGTATCTGGACGAATGATCCTATAAAATAAGAATATATCTTTTTTGGTTATGGTTTACCAAGACCAAATTTTGAGAAAGGAAGGAAAGATGGATGGAGAAAAAGAAGAAACTGTCAATCTCATTGACAACTCAGATCCTGATTGGTACGGTCGGCGGTCTGGTTTTTGGAGCGATCGTAGGACCGTGGGCATCCAACCTGAAGTTTATCGGTGATATCTTTCTGCGCCTGATTCAGATGTCAGTTGTGCTTCTGGTTATGTCTGCCGTGGCAGGCGCTGTCGGCGGAGGAGACGGACGGGATGTAGGAAAAATGGGCTTCCATACATTCAAATGGATCATCGGATTTACGATCTTTTCCGCAGCACTTGGTGCGGTGATGGCGATCCTTGTAAAACCAGGACTTGGCATTGACCTGTCGAGTGCGGAGGAAGTTACGGAAACAGCAGTATCCACATCCCTTCAGGACACGATCACTGCATTTGTGCCGACCAACATCATTCAGTCCATGGCGGAAGGATCCATGGTGCCTTGTATCGTGTTTGCGCTGTTCTTCGGTGTGGCTATGGGACAGTACACGAAACAGACGAAAAACAGAAATATTGCAGACCTGGTAGTAGGCGTGAATGCTGTTATTACAAACATTATCAAGATCGTTATGAAGGTAGCGCCGATTGGTATCTTCTGTCTGCTGGCCGATGTTGCCGGAAAGACAGGATTTGCAGTTATCATCCCGATGGCAAAATTCCTCGGAATTCTGCTTGTGGGCGATGCAATCCAGTTCCTTGTATTCGGACCTCTTACAGCGGCTCTTTGCAAGGTCAACCTGTTTAAGATGCCGAAGAAATTTGCCAAGATGTCCATGATGGCAATTACAACGACATCCGGTGCGATCTGTCTCCCGACAAAGATGGAAGACGAAGTGGAGAAGTTCGGTGTCAGCCGTAAGGTTGCGGATTTCACAGGTCCGATTACCATGGCGATGAACAGCTGTGGTGCTGCTCAGTGCTATGTGGTAGCGATTTTCTTTATGGCACAGGCAACAGGCATTGAACTGAGCGCATACCAGATGGGTATGGCAATCCTGCTCTCCTGTCTGATGTGCCTTGGAACGATCTCCGTACCGGGAGGTTCTGTGATTGTTTATACATTCCTGGCGTCCTCTCTTGGACTTCCGATGGACAGTATTGCAGTCCTGATCGGTATCGACTGGTTCGCAGGAATGTTCCGTACATTGATGAACGTAGACGTAGACGTTATGGTTGCCATGCTGGTTGCATGCAAGATCGGAGAATTCGACTATGACGTATACAACGATAAGAAACAGGTTTCTTATCAGAGCCAGCAATAATAGATGCGCATTTGCCGGATCAGGCAGTACATAAAAAGTAAAAGTGTGTATCAGCTGAAATTCATATTTATTCAGCCGGTACACACTTTTTTATGCCGTTGGCTCTTTTGGAAAAGAAGTGAGAATATAGTAGATTCCACACAGAGTATCCGTCCCCGATGAGTGTCCGATGGCCTGGAAAGAGGCAAGGATTTCACTGGCAGGCCGGGGGAATGCAAGAGAGCAGACAGCCTGGCTGAACTGTCCCAGAAGGGAGCAGGAGAGAAAAGCCCGGCTGATGTCGTTGGTCTGATCCAGATGGCTGCGGACTGCCCGGTTCAGCGCCGTAGAAAAGGGATGACCGGTCATGCCGGAGAGAATCAGTCCGGCCAGAACCCCGCATAGAAAATCATCGCCGCTGGGAGTCAGACCGATACCAAGTCCGGTCAGACGGGCCAGAAAACCGGCGGCAGTCTCCCAGTCCTCTGTCCGGATAGACGCTGTGCACTGATCCAGGAGACGCCGTGCGGCCTCGTTGATCAGAAACTGGCCAGATGGTGCCGGCCCTGCCTCCAACTCAGAAAACAACACCCGGAATCCGGTAGTGTCAGCCGATGAAAGGACCTCCCGGATGAGACAGGAAGCATTGGCAGGCAGTCCGGGACGCAAAAGGGAATTCACGATCTGTGCGTCAGAGAGCAGAAAGACCGCTTCCGCACCGGAGCCGGAGAGTACAAGGCAGTCGGGACCGGTCAGAACAGATGCGCCGGGTTTTGCATCGAGCGCCTCCAGTTCTGCCTGAGACAGGCTGGTGACCAGACTCAGCGGGGAGACCGGGGAGCCGGAAGCCTGCAGGGAAAGCAGGGTGGAGCCGCTGGAAAGATTGATCGTCTTCCGGTATACCGAATGCACCTGAAAAGATGTCGTTTTCTGCAGGAGAGAGAGGGCATACGAAGCTGTAAAAATGATTGGAATATTCATAAACAGAGGATCCTTTCTATCATGATAAGGGAATTATACATCAGAAAAGGATGGATAAAAAGCACAAAAAAAGCGAAAATCAGAAAAAAAATTATACATAATAGATAAAAAAGGGTGAAATTTTCACCAATTCACACACTTGTTATAGTAGTTGATTTTTTTTATACTTTAAAATCAGTAAGTATATACCAGGGAAACAAAAGAACAGGAGGTACACACCATGTATGATCTAATTGTAAGAAACGGAAAACTTGTTACACCAGACAGAATCTACGAAGCGGATATCGCGGTTAAAAATGGTGTCTTTGCTGCGTTTCTGGAAAAAGGAACCGAAGCAGAGGCAAAAGAAGTGATTGATGCAGCCGGAAATTATGTATTTCCGGGAATTATCGACTGTCATGCCCATTTGAATGAACCTGGATTTGAGTACCGGGAAGATTTTGAGACCGGATCCAGGGCAGCCGTGGCCGCAGGATGTACCTGCCTGATCGATATGCCGCTGAACAACGATCCTTCTTTGATGAACAAAGAGATTTTTGATCTGAAAATGGGAAAAATCAGCAAGCATTCTGCAGTAGATTTTGCACTGTGGGGAGGCATTGTAGGGGATTACGATGATCAGCCGGGTTCAGTCAAAAATAACATGAATGATCTGGTGGATCTTCACAAATGCGGCGTCGCTGCATTCAAAGGCTTTACCTGCCCGAACGGCGATCTGTTCCCGACTGTCAATATGGGAAATGTCAGAAAGGCACTGGAAATTCTGAAACCATACAATGCGCTGTGCGGTTTCCACTGTGAAGAGTATGGACAGGTACTGGAGCGCGAAAAAGAAGCGAAGGCAAAAGAAGGACTGTCAAGAGAAGAAAAGATCCGTGCGTTCCTGGATGCGCATGATGTCTGGACCGAGTATGTGGCTACGAAAAATATCATCGATATGGCCAGAGCAACCGGCGGACGTGTCCATATCTGCCATGTCAGCCATCCGATGGTTGCACAGGTCGTAAAAGACGCCATCCATGAAGGACTTCCGGTTACAGCAGAGACCTGCCCGCATTATCTTGGCTTTACCGAAGATTTTGTATTTGAAAAAGGCGCCCCGGCAAAATGTACGCCTCCGATGAGAAAGAAGGAAGATATGGAGAAACTCTGGGACTACGTTCTGGACGGCACGCTTTCCTGTGTAGGAAGCGACCATTCTCCGGCGGCAGATGAGGAAAAGGACAATGAGACGAGAGATATCTGGCAGGCATGGGGCGGACTGAACTCCATCCAGTTCTTCCTTCCGATGATGTTTGATATGGTCGTACACAAAAAAGGTCTCAGCCCAAGCCTGATTGCCAAAGTGATGGATTACAATCCGGCGAAAGTATTCGGCCTGTACGGACAGAAAGGTGCCTTTGAACTTGGATTTGACGGAGATATCGTCATTGTGGATCCGGAGAAAGCATGGAAATGCAGGCAGGAAGAGCTTCTGACAAAAGGACATGTATCCTGTTTTGACGGACTGGAAGGCAAGGGCGCACCGGTTTACACGATTATCCGTGGAAAGGTAGTCGCACAGGACGGCATGTATAAGGAAGACGCGATCGGTTACGGAAAATACGTGACACCGACAGAAAACTAAAGGATATCTCCCTTTTGTAAGGCGAGAACCATAAGACAGGAGGAAGAAAATGAGCGGACAGACAAAAGAAGCGGAAAACACTGGCGTGGAGATCGGGAAAGATGGACTCGGTCCGGTGCCGGAAGAAAAACGGACCATGGGAGCTTTCTCCTACTGGCTTGTTTGGATCGGAGGCAGTGTCTCCACTGCCAACCTGACTCTGGGGTCCAACCTGGTGTCAGGAGGAATGAACCTGATGCAGGCAATCATTGCCATCGCTCTGGGCGGACTGATCTGTGCGGTCTGCATGGCGCTGAATGACAAGCTCTGCTATAAGACAGGAATTCCGTATGTAGTACAGCTGAGGGGAGCATTTGGTTATAAAGGCACACTGCTGCCATCTCTGTGCCGTGCCATTCCGGCGGTAATCTGGTATGGATTCCAGAGCTGGGTCGGCGCATCAGCTATCAATGAAATCAGCAAGATTATCTGTGGATTTGACAATATCGTATTATGGTTTATTCTGTTCCAGGCACTTCAGATCGTGCTTTCGGCAAAAGGATTCCAGGGAATCAAGATCATCAACAACATCGGCGGCGCCGTTGTCATCCTTGCCCTGATCTATGCCCTGATCACCATTCTGAGCATGCATGGAGATGTGGTAACAGAAGTAGTGAATAAGAAAGGCTCCTGGGGACTCCCGTTCTGGGGAGCGATAACGGCCTTCATCGGATCCAACTGTGCCCTGCTTGTCAATATCGGGGACTCCGTTAGAGAGCTGAAACCGGGATACGGGGCCGGAACCCGCTGCGCTGCATATGGATTTGCCATGGTCCCATCGGTTGTATTTATGGGAATCATCGGTCTCCTTGTTACCAGCGTAACAGGAATCGCAAACCCGATCGTTGGTTTTGCCTATATTATGCCGAATAAAGTGATTACCGTGATTACTCTGTTAGGCATCGTATTTGGTGTTGTGACCGTTAATATGCTGAATAACGCACTGCCGCCGATCTATGTTCTGGCGGAACTTGCAAAACTTCCGGTAAAGAAATGCGCCATTATCATCGGTCTGCTCGCCTATGTGACCTTCCCTTGGGAACTGGTGAAGGATTCTTCCGCAGCAGGGCTGAACATCTTCGTACTTGTTTCCGGAGCGGTTCTTGGACCGATCTTCGCGATTCTGGTTGTGGAATACTACATCAACAACAAACAGAAAGTCAATCTGAAGAACTTCTACGATCCGGACGGACCGTACAGAGGAGTCAATCCGGCGGCCATTATCGGCGTTGTCGTAGGAGCGGTTGTAGGCATTATTTTCCTGGATATTTCCTGGATTATCAGCCTTGTGCCGGCGGGACTGGTCTACTATATTCTGAATAAAACGATGAATAAAAACAAGGCGGCAAATTAATACAGCATGGTCTTATGCAAAAGGAGGAAACAGACATGTATGATTTATTGGTAAAGAACGGAAAAATTGTAACTGCGGATGCTGTCTATGAGGGAAATGTCGCAGTGAAGGATGGAAAAATCGCTGCGATCCTGCTGCCGGGTGAAGAACCGGAGGCTGCAAAGACTGTGGATGCGAAGGGAAACTATGTATTTCCGGGTGCCATCGATACCCATGCCCATCTGAATGATCCGGGGTATGAATGGCGTGAAGATTATGAACATGGTACAGCAGCGGCGGCAGTCGGTGGATATACAACGATTATCGATATGCCTCTTCAGAACGAACCTGCCATGACGACAGGAGAAATCATGGAAAAGAAGATCGAAAAAGTAGATCCGAACGCCTATGTGGACTACTGCTTCTGGGGCGGGCTGATTCCGGACAACTTCCAGGATCTCAAAGACCTTGATGAAAAAGGATGTGTGGCATTTAAATCCTTCATCGGACCGGTTTCCCCGGATTATTCTCCGCTGACATACGGACAGGCCTACGAGGCCATGAACATCATCAAAGAGTTTGGCGGAAGAGCAGGATTCCACTGTGAAGACTTCTCCACGATCAAATGGCTGGAGAAACGAATGAAAGAAGAAGGACGTCTGGACTGGCAGGGATTTCTGGACTCCAGACCGGTTGCGGCGGAAATGCTGGCAACAGTGGATATTATTGAACTGGCCAAAGCAACAGGATGTAAGGCTCACATCTGCCATGTCAGCAGCCCGGATGTGGCACAGAAGATCAAAGAGGCACAGCAGGAGGGCTACGACATCACGGCTGAAACATGCTCCCATTATTTAAGCATGACAGATCAGGATGTTCTGAAAAACGGTCCGCTGTTCAAATGTGCACCGCCGCTTCGCTCTCAGGAAGAAGTGGACCGGCTGTGGAGTTATGTGGAAGACGGCACCTTCAGCGGTATCGCTAGCGACCATTCCCCTTGCTCCTATGACGAAAAATATAACGAGATTCTTGGAACAAAGATCGAGAACGTATTCGACGTATGGGGCGGTATCAGCGGAATCCAGAGCGGCGTTCAGGTCAGTTTCTATGAAGGTTGCGTAAAACGAAATGTCTGCCCGACCGTCCTTGCAAACGCCATGGCAAAGAAACCGGCAGAAGCATTCGGCATTTATGGCAGAAAAGGAGATATTCAGGTAGGATTTGACGCAGACCTGATCATCATTGATCCGGAAAAAGAATGGGAAATCACAGCAGATTCCCTGCTCTATGTGAACAAGATCTCTGCTTTTGTAGGAATGAAAGGAAAAGGACTTCCGGTATGCACGATCGTCAGAGGAACGGTTGTCGCAGAGGACGGAAAGATCGTAGCGCAAAAAGGCGTTGGAGAATTCGTAAAGAAAATCAAATAGCCGGAATGAGAAAAAAAGATGCCGTGCGGCCCCTGAAACAAAGGGCTGCACGGCATTCTTTTTATGTTCAGGATTCTATGACTGTATCCAGAAATTTTACAGTCTCTTCCAGCAACCGCGCTGTCTCCGGAGCCTCCTCATCCCGGTCAAAGTCATGGACGTTTCCGGCGGTGATGAAGCGGACTGGCTGGTATTTGTTGCAAAGGGCGGTAAATTCTTCGTACGGGACGTCAGGGTCTCCTGTGCTGTGTGCCGCAAAAAGCGGACAGGAAAGGGAGTCGCAGGTGCGAAGGGAATAGTCCAGATAGAAAAACTTTTCCCGGCCTTCATAAATCAGGGATTTCCAGTTTCCGGTCTGGCGTGCATACACATAGACGCTGTAATGGGTGTCCAGATCACCGGAGGTGTGTATTTCCTGCGGGATCGCCTGCAGGCAGGATTCCGTGACGGCCGGAAGAGCACGGTAATAGCTGCTCGGTGTCTCAAACCAGTTGTCGCAGAGGAATCCGTATCCATAGTAGGAGAGGATTCCGGCCGGCTTCTCGTCCAGATTTCCATGGGCTGCGGCGATCAGGCAAAGATAGGCTCCGGCAGAGCGCCCGAAGAGGACATACGGAACCTTCTTTGGAACATACTGCTCAAAATGGCGCAGATAGTGGTTGATGGAGTCCGTAACGCTTGCAA
>ERZ1643246.4946-NODE-4946-length-10113-cov-6.300855_pt1 | contig 10113 bp, 11 predicted proteins | sample MGYA00579265_ERZ1643246 | MGnify/ENA primary metagenome ERZ1643246 (study PRJEB29033, sample SAMEA4952261) | chicken gut metagenome | biome: Broiler Chicken; feature: Gastrointestinal Tract; material: Caecum | place: Ireland | collected 2018 | study: Broiler...
TATTCCATGGAAAACGCGGTCAGGGAGTGCAGGAAGGATCTGCAGCGGATCTACGGAACGGACAGCGATCTGGTACGGGAATTGTCGTATATGGAGGCACAGATGGAGGTGGGAATCTCTGTGGAAGCCCTTTTTTCCGATCTGGGCGAGAGAAGTCATCTGGAGGATATTCGGAATTTTGGAGAGGTGTTCGCCATAGCCAAGCGTACCGGTGGAAATCTGGCGGATATCATGGAACAGACCAGCCAGGTGCTTAGGGAAAAGATTCGGGTGAAGCAAGAGATCGATGTCAGTATTGCGGGAAAAAAGATGGAACAGACGATCATGAGTCTGGTGCCGGGAGCCATGATACTTTATATGCAGCTTTCCTCCGGAAGCTTTCTGGACGTTCTGTACCATAACGCGGCCGGCGCGGCGGTAATGACAGGCTGTCTGGCAGTTTATCTTTTTGGCTGGCAGATGGGAAAGAAAATTGTGGAAATTGAGGTTTGAGACGGGCGGCAGGAGGAATCTATGAAAGCAGTGTTGGCGGCAATACTGGCCGCGTATCTCATTATTCTGGTGCCAGGCAGGAAAGAAAAAGAGCAGCCGATATGGAAAAGGGGAAGCTTCTGGCTGTGGAGCCGGATGAAAAAGAGAGGATTGCTTCCCTGGGAATGGCTGACAGAGAAGTATTTCTGTCAGGCAGCGGCAGCACTGGCTGCCGGATGTCTTCTGGCGCTGGCAGTTCAGATAATGCAGGAGGGCGGGCAGGAAGAGGCGGGTGTTACCGCTCTGGTACGGCCGGAATACGGAGAAGGAAGTACCGTCCGAAAGCTGGAATATTACTGGGAAGATGATAACGGGGAAGAACAGCAGGAGAAGATCTCGGTGCAGGTGGATGAGCAGAAATATGCGCCCGAGCAGAAGGAGAAGCTTCTGGAGCAAGCCATGCAGGTGGTGGCGCAGGAATATCTGGGGGAAAATATATCCGCAGAAAAGGTGGAACATCCCCTGAATCTGATGGAACAGGCAGGCGAGATTCCGGTGAACGTTTCATGGACCAGCAGCCATCCCCAGTATGTGGACTGGAGCGGCGCGCTGGGAGAACAGATTCCGCCGGGCGGCGTCTGTGTGCAGCTTCAGGGAACACTGGAGCTTCAGGGCACCAGAAAGCTTTTTGAGACAACGGTAACGGTGTACCCGGAGAAACTGAAGGAGGGGGAAAATATGGAACGTCAGGTGCGTCAGACATTGGAAATGGAGAATGAAAAAGAAGGGGAACAGCTGCTGCTGCCGGCGGAGGTGGACGGGAAGCGCGTGAACTGGAGGCTGCCAGGACAGGAGCCCGCAAAGATTCTGCTGGCACTGACGGGAATCAGCACCCTGTTGTTTCTGTGGAGAGGACGCCAGGAAGAAGAAAAAAAGCAGAGACTGCGAAAAGAACAGCTTCTGAGAGATTATCCGGAACTGTTGGGAAAGCTGACCCTGCTTTTGGGAGCCGGAATCAGTATGCGTCGGGCTATGGAGCGCATTGCGGCAGATTATGAGCGGATGCGTGAGAAAAATCAGACAGAGGTACGTTGCGCGTATGAAGAGGTCAGAAATACCTGCCGGGAAATGGAACAGGGAATATCAGAGCGGGCTGCGTATGAACGGTTTGGAGAGCGCTGCGGCCTGCTGCCTTATCGCACCTTTGCTTCCCTTCTGGTACAGAATCTTCAAAAGGGAAGTCAGGGAATGCAGCAGCTTCTGCGCCAGGAGGCTGCCCGGGCACAGCAGCAGAGAAGGGACCGGGCCAGGGTTTTGGGGGAACAGGCGTCCACCAGGCTTCTGATTCCCATGATTTTAATGCTGCTGGTGGTATTTGCCATTCTGATGATCCCTGCATGGCTGTCGTTTCTGTGATTCCGGCAGGGAGGATAGCATTGGAAAGGAGGTGAGGCCTATGAGGATGTGGAAGCGTTTCCTTCAGGAAGAGGATGCTCTTGGAACTGTGGAGCTGATTCTGATCATCGTGGTATTGATCGGTCTGGTGATGATCTTCAAGGAACAGCTCAGAAGTCTGGTATCCAATATACTTTCAAAGATTACCAGCCAGAGCAACAGTATCTGATAATGAAGTCATAGTCACGGAAGACATCTCGTTTTCATTCATTTCAAGGTACACAGATCACAACATTCATTTCATTTTCAGCAGGAAAGGAGGGTATCCCTTGAAAACCAGAGGCAGTGTCACATTATTTATCAGTCTGCTGCTGGCAGTGATTCTGGGCGTTTTCCAGGTTCTGTTTCAGTCCCTTCGCATCGCAGGGGGACGGGTTCAGGCAGAAGCGGGAGTTGAGGAAGGCTTATATTCCGTTTTCTCCGGATATCACCGGGAATTATTTGACAGTTACCGTGTGTTTTTTCTGGACGCAGGATATGGGAGCGCCGGATTTCGGCCGGATATTATGCTGAACATTGTGGAGGACTCCCTGGGGCAGAGCTGTTATACCGGGAAAAGGGAAAATTTGTGGAATTGTTCGCACGGAATGAGTGCAGTTACCGGGTATACGCTGGCCACAGACAATAATGGAGCGGCATTTTTCGAACAGGCTGTGGACTATATGAAAGATACGCTGGGAATTCAGGGGATACAGCTTCTTGCGGATCAGCTGGTACAACAGAAAAGTACCGTGGAAGAACAGAAGATACAGGGTGATTATGACAGAGCGAAGGAGGCGCAGGAAGTGTATGAGCAGAAAAAAGAAGAGCAGACAGCCGTGGAGAACACGGATGCGGGGAATGGGCAGCATACACCGGCGGATCCGGATACGGCGGCAGTGCCGCAGGTACAGGTTCCCGCCGGGTTCCAGAACCCGCTGGACGTTATACGGCAGGTACAGCAGATGGGGCTTTTAGGACTGGTATTTCCCGCGGACAGACAACTTTCTCAGGCAGAGGTCCGCCTGGAGGAGCTGCCTTCCCACAGAGAACTGGAAAAAGGGATGGGAAGCGGTATTGCCGTTTCCGATCAGGGAATGGCCCATCAGCTGTTGTTCCTGCAATACATGATGAAGCACCTGGGAAGTTTTGAAAAGGAAAACGCACAGGAAGGTCTCCGGTATCAGCTGGAATATGTTATCGGGGGGAAAGGTTCTGACAGAGAAAATCTGGAATGCGTGGTGAAGGAACTGCTGGCGGTGCGGACAGCCGCCAATATGGTACATTTGTTGCGTGATGCGGGTAAGCAGAGCCAGGTACACCAGATGGCGCTGATCATCGGCAGTGCCGTGGGCCTTCCGTTTCTGGAAGGAGTTATCAGTCTGGCACTTCAGGCGGCCTGGGCTTTTGGGGAAAGCGTTCTGGATATCCGATGCCTGCTGGACGGCGGAAAAATCCCTCTGGTGAAAGATACCGGCAGCTGGCAGTTATCTCTGGAGAATCTGGGAAAGATTCTGGAGATTCTGAAAGGAGATACGGATGTGCAGGATCAGGGAATGACTTATTCGCAGTATCTTCAGCTGCTGCTCTTTCTGAAGGATAGTCAGACACGGACAGAACGGACAATGGATGTGGCGGAACAGCAGATCCGGGCCGGCGGACAGGAAAATTTTTCACTGGATCACTGTGTGTATAGTCTGGAAGTGGAGATGGGGGTTCGGTGCGGGAACAGAGAATTCACTATTCTGAGATCATACGGATATGGAATGTAGAAGCAGGATCCCGGGATCTGCCCTTCGGAAGACCGGGAGAAGGGGAAAGAAAGGAGGAGGCTGATCCGGAAAATGCCAGATTTCAGTAATTTTAGACAAACAGAAAACATTCCGGAGGACAGCTCCCGGAACCCTGCCGTATGGAGCGGAAATACACCTCCGTGTTTTTGGAGAAGAGCATCGCTGACTTTGGAGGCGGCATTGACCATTCCCCTGTTTTTGCTGGCCATGCTGACGGTGATCTGTATGATGGATATTTACCGGATTCAGGCGGAGGTGAAAACCTCTCTGAGTCAGAGCGCCAGGGAGTTGGGAATGTATGCGGCTGCGGCGCCGGGAGATGGCCAGTCTCCGGTGGATGTGATTTCCACAGCTGCCTGTATCCTTTATGGCCGGCAGAAACTGCCGGATCTGGGAGAGCATGTGCAGGTGTCCCTGCTGCGTTCCTCCTGCCGCGGCGATACCATTACCCTTCAGGCGGATATTTTTTATACGCTTCCGGTGGGATTTGGCCCCTGGAAGACGGTTCTGCTGAAAAATACCGCATCAGCAGGGGCGTGGGTAGGGGACGGAGGAGATCGTGGATGGAATCCGGAAGAAAAGGGGCAGGAGGAGATGGTTTACATAACGGAAACAGAAAGCGTTTATCATACCTCCGCATCCTGTACCCATATCCACCTGGCTGTTCATGCAGGGACCCTTTCCGCTGTCCGGCAAATGCGAAATGCATATGGCGACATTTACAAAAGCTGTTCCAAATGCCGACCGGATGCTTCTGCAGGTACGGTTTACTATGCGGAGAAGGGAGACTGCTATCACAGTGACGCCGGATGCGGCGGGCTGAAACGGACGGTCCGTCTGGTGAGAAAATCGGAGGTGGAGGGAAAAACCATCTGTACCCGATGCCGGCAGAGGGAGGGATAAAGGGTGATCTTTCAGGTGATTGCGCTGCTGTATCTGATGGCAAATGCGGTGACGGATGCCAGAAGAAAGGAGATTGATCTTCGCATTACCGCGCTTGCCGGAATATCGCTGATTCTTCTGCGGGCGGCAGGGATTTCCAGAGACTGGAATGTTACTCCGCTGAATTTTGCGCCTTTTGCCGTACTGCTGGCTGCAAACCGGCTGCTGTCAGGCGCCGTGGGAGCAGGGGACGTTTGGATCTCCGGTATGCTGGGGTTTCTGATGCCGGCGGATACCCTTCTGCGAAGTATGCTGGGAGGATTCTGGATGGCCGGTGGCTGGGGACTGGTGAGAAAATTGTGGAAACCGTGCGGGTCCAAAACGGAAATTCCATGGATTCCTTTCCTTCTGCTGGCGTATTTTATGGAGTGCTGTTTATGAAAAATAAAAAATGGAAGCGTTCCGGGGCGCTGACTGTGGAGGCCAGCGTCCTCTTCGGAACCTTGTGTATTGTCATGGGAATCCTGATTTCCCTGACCATTCATGTGTATCGGCGGGCATGGTATACGGCGGCTGCCTGTGAAACCGTTCTTACCGGCAGCGGCAGGGGTGTGCTGAAGGGGACGGAGGGAAGTGCCCTGGCGCAGAGAAAATGGGAGGAACGAAAGGGGGATTTTTTCCCGGAACCGGAGGACTTTTTTTCATGGGCCGGTGGAGGTGAGAAAAACGTACAGGTACAGGTGCAGGGAAGCACAGTATTCTGGGGCTGTGCAGATCTTTCCTTTTGTCTGGAAAAAGAAATGAAAATACTTCGACCGGTAACGTTTGTCCGCCAGGCGGCGGCTTGGAAAGAGGGAGGCGACTGATGTATGAAGACGGAGATTCGCAGGGAAAGCAATCACAGCTGGCTGGTGGTGTGGGAGCCGGAGGGCTTTGCGGGATATGCTTTTCGGATGATCGAAGAGAACAGGATACCGGGATGTTTGCCTACAAGCTGCCGGAATATGGACGGATCCTGGCAGCTGTGTTATGAAATTACGGGACTTTCGCCGCTGGAGGAACTTCTGAAAAACAGAAAACTGAAAGCAGAGGAACTGCTGGCGGTACTGGAGAATCTCTGTCATTCCCTGGAGGGGCTGGAAGAATATCTGCTGGAAGCGGAGCATCTTCTTCTGGAGCCGGAATTTATTTATTCCAGCCAGGATCTGCAGCATATTTTTTTCTGTTATGTGCCGGCGGAGGGCAAGCCTCCGGGAGAGGCGTTTCAGTCGCTGACCGAATATTTCCTGCCCCGTCTGGATCACAGAGATCCGAAAGCAGTGACCCTGGGATATGGTATCTATCGCTATGCCATGGAGACGGAATTTGGCACCGACAGTCTGCGGGCGGTGATCCGTGAACTTCTGGAAAAAAGGCAGGAGACATCAGGACAGGGGAAAATGAGCCTGGAGCAGGAAGAATTGTGGGAGCAGGAGGAATGGGATGCCGAAAAATCCAGAAGAGAGGAAGCCATGCGAGCCTTCTTTGAAGAAGATACGGAAGAGGAGGAAGATACCGTCAGGAAAAGAGCGGCCGCTGCCGCAATCATTGTGCTGGCGGTATATCTGGGAATATGCGGGTGGCTTTGGGCCAGACGTTCTATCTGGATCGGACTTTGGGGTGGAATCGGAATCCTATTGGCTCTGACAGGAGGAATCACATATTTCATCTGGAATCGCAGACAAAGTAAAGACAGTCCGGAGGAGGGAATACAGGAAAAACGTCGCGAAGAGGAGCAATTCCGGCAGGGTCCGGGTCGGTACGGAAAGGAGGCGGAGAACATGTCTTTTTCAGAACCGGCAGCCTGTACGGTGCCAGAGAACCAGGAGGAGCGTGAGACAACCCTTTTGTCAGAAATACCTGGCGTCGGGGAGGGGTACTGTCTGAAAGCAATTGATCCGGATTTCGGTCAGGTTCTTCGCTTTCCCGACCACAGTCCCTTTCTGATTGGAAAGATGCAGGGAACCGCGGATGTGATTCTTTTGGCGCCCACGGTCAGCAGAATCCATGCCAGAATCTGCAGCCGGCAGGGACGGTGGTATCTGAAGGATATGAATTCCAGAAATGGTACTTATAAAAATGGAGAAAGGCTTGTGGGAGAACAGGAGACGGAGATCCGGGAGGGGGATGAACTGCAGTTTGCGGAAAGACGGTATGTTTTCTGCAGGGAATGGACAGATATCAAACGGTAGGCTATAATAAAGAATAGCCGAAACCGGGAATAACCGGGGCGGAAGACAGGAGATGGCACAGATGAATCAACCATACGACTCCCAGCCGGATGCGCTGGAACAGATTTTCCGGGGACCAATCCGCTGGGTAAATCTGACGATTATAGCAGTTAATATTCTGGTATTTGTGGTGACGGAGCTGCTGGGGAACACAGAGGATGCAGGATGGATGCTTCGCTGTGGGGCAGCTTATGTACCGCTTATGGAGCAGGGCCAGTGGTATCGTCTGATTACCAGTATGTTTCTGCATTTCGGAGCCGCGCATCTGTTTAACAATATGTTTCTCCTGCTGTTTATGGGAGATCTGCTGGAAAGTCTTGTGGGTAAATGGCGCTATCTGCTGATTTACTTTGGAAGCGGAATTGCGGGGAACCTGCTCTCCTTTCTCCTGGAATGGAGACAGGGAGAGTATTCCGTAAGCGCCGGGGCATCGGGAGCAATTTTCGGAGTCATAGGCGGCGTGTTGGTGATGATGGCAGTCAGCAGGGGAAAGGCCGGCAATGTATCTGCGGGACGGTTTGGGTTCATGATTCTGCTGACCATTTATTATGGTTTTCAGTCGGCGGGAATTAATAATGCGGCCCATATCGGAGGAATCGTATGTGGTATTGTGCTTACTCTTCTTTTGTATCCGCGTGGGCGCAGGCGGCCTCCGCTGCAAAAGCAGCCATGGGAAAGCGGAGAAAGAAACTGGTGATCTCCGGGGTGGAGGTTACACTGACAGTACCTCCGTGCGCCTGGGCGATACTGCGGACGATGGGAAGCCCCAGACCGGTTCCGTCCTTTTTGAAGCTGATAAAGGGGTCAAAGATGTCTGTCAGGTGTTCCGGATCAATTTGAGGACCGTTATTGGTAACCCGGATGGTGAACCAGCCGTCCTGAAAAGAGACGGAAAGAGCCAGTCGGCCGTCTTTTTGATCCCGGATTGCCTCTGCGCCGTTGCGGATCAGGTTCAGAACCGCCTCTTTCAGCTTGGTCTTGTCGGCAAAAACCATGGGAACTTCGGTGGATTTCTGAAAGGAGACGGTAAGCGGAGCCCAGGCCATGGAGGCATCCCGGCAGATATCCTGCAGAAGCGCTGTCAGGGAAAAAGTTTCCGGATGCAGGGAGCCGGCATGATTATAGCGGGACAGCTCTTCCAGAAGATTTTTCAGAAAGTCCATGTTTTCCGTAAGGGGCTTCCAGGTGGAGAACTCTTCCACCTGAGGGTAACGGCTTCGGGTCAGCTGAAGATAACTGTTGATCAGGGTGACGGGATTTCTTATCTCGTGGGAAATCCGGGAAACTTCGGCGCGGTGCTCTTCCTCCAGTCTCTGGAAAAGGACCTTCAGCCGGGGATCCTTTTGAAAATAATCATTCAGAAGACCTGATTCTTCTCGGGTCAGCATATAAAGACACCTCTCTTTCTTCCAGAAGTGTATCATCCGGCGAAAGAAGGGGCAATGAAAACCGTATGGCAAATAATGACAGAAACTGACATTTCCCGGCGCCCTCCGCAGGAGGGAGAAGGAGAAATGAGCAGATATACAGAAAAAATGGAGGTATTGAGATGGAGAATTGTATTTTCTGTAAAATTGCTTCCGGTGAGATTCCGGCAGCCACGTTATATGAGGATGATCAGTTCCGGGTAATTCTGGATCTGGGACCGGCCAGCAAAGGGCATGCGCTGATCCTGCCGAAAAAGCATTATGCGAATCTCTATGAGATCCCGGATGAAACGGCGGGAGCTGCCATGGTGCTGGCAAAGAAGGTGGGAACTGCCATGAAAGAGGCCCTGGGCTGCGCCGGCCTGAATGTAGTTCAGAATAATGGGGAAGCCGCAGGACAGACGGTATTTCATTTTCATATGCATCTGATTCCAAGATACGAGAAAGATCAGGTGGGATTGAGCTGGACGCCGGGTACCCTTACTGATGAGGTAAAAGAAGAGGTGCTGGATAAGGTGAAAAAAATACTGGGATAATTTCCCGGAAAACGGGCCATGAAGCCGCAGAAACGGCATCATGGCCCATCTGGTTTTATGAGAATAAAGATACTTGCGTTTTCAGTCGTTTGCGGCAATGAAAGCCGCAGCCATATTTTCAGCGGTTACTGTCCGGCATTTTCATTAATCAGGCTGACAATATGAGATATCGCATCCATCTGGCGGCTCTGACTCATGGCATCAATATATTGCGCGCGGTTCCGGTAGAGATCCCGGATGGCGGTCAGAAGGGTATCCGGTGTAATTTCTTCTTCCTCCATCACCTTGCTGTAACCCAGCTTTTCGAAGGAGCGGGCGTTGAGGATCTGGTCTCCGCGGCTGGCATTGGCGGAAAGGGGAATCAGCAGATTCGGTTTTTTCAGCGCGCTGATTTCACAGATAGCGTTGGCCCCCGCCCGGGAAATTACCAGATCGGCCAGGGCAAAGAGATCTGCCAGTTCCTTTTTGATATATTCGTACTGCACATAGCCGGGCGTACCCTCCAGCGAGGTATCCAGCTTTCCTTTTCCACAGAGATGCGCCACCTGAAAATCCTCCAGAAGCTGAGGGAGAATCTGGCGGACCGCATTGTTTACGGCAACAGAACCCAGACTTCCTCCGATAACCATGATTACCGGCTTTGCGGGGCTGAAACCTGTAAACTGCAGAGCGGCTTTCCGGCTTCCGGTCATCAGTTCCTGTCGAATGGGAGTCCCGGTGAGTACCGCTTTGTCTGCGGGAAGTTTCTCCACTGTTTCCGGAAAATTGCAGCAGATTTTCACAGCGGAGGACATACAGAGGCGGTTGGCCAGTCCCGGCGTCATATCGGATTCATGAATAATGGCGGGGATCTTCAGCCTTCCGGCGGCGATTACCACAGGAACCGTCACAAATCCGCCTTTTGAAAAGACCACATCCGGTTTCAGCTTTTTCAGGATTCTGCGGGCTTCTCCATATCCTTTCAGTACCTTAAAGGGATCCGTGAAGTTTTTCAGATCAAAATATCTGCGAAGTTTTCCGGAGGAGATTCCGTAGTAGGGAATCCCCAGTTCTTCGATCAGTTTCCGCTCAATTCCATCGTAGGAACCGATATAGGAGATGTCATAACCCTCTGCCTCCAGACGGGGAATCATGGCGATGTTGGGTGTTACATGGCCGGCAGTGCCTCCGCCGGTGAGTACGATCTTTTTCATATGCGTCCTCCTGATTTTGAAACATTTTCGTAACAATATTATTACTCCGGGATGCGGAAAAGTCAAGGAAATTGCATTTCTTGCGGCCAGCGGGTATAATATACAGT
>ERZ1643246.4947-NODE-4947-length-10112-cov-4.316098_pt1 | contig 10112 bp, 7 predicted proteins | sample MGYA00579265_ERZ1643246 | MGnify/ENA primary metagenome ERZ1643246 (study PRJEB29033, sample SAMEA4952261) | chicken gut metagenome | biome: Broiler Chicken; feature: Gastrointestinal Tract; material: Caecum | place: Ireland | collected 2018 | study: Broiler...
TGCTAACCTAAGCCTGCCGAAAGAGGCAAATTCAAGAGGTAAACATAACGGCAAAACCAATAAGGAGAAAGGATCGCACGGCGGAAAAGCGGCAGCCGATCCCGAGCGGTTTAGCGGGGACGGCTCCGCACCGCCGCGCCTTTCGGTTTGGTTTCCCGTTTTGATACTTTTCGTGGCGTGTGCTTGTCGCGGCGGCGCGTCAGCGCCGTCGCTCTCGTATAAAAACAAGCACACGCTGTGGTGCCAAATAAAAACTACACTTATCAAAATGATTAAGAAAGCATATAAGAATTGACGATGTAGATGAAATATGCTATAATAATCAAAATTGATATTTTGAGGTTATTTATGGTTAAATATGTTCCGCCTTATGATATTACAGAGGAGATGTTGGAAATAACATCTGAAATCACAGAAGAACTAGGAAAATTAAGTAATGTCAATGATTTGGAAAGACTGCCACGTTTACGCAGGGTTAACCGTATCAAGTCCATTCAGTCTTCGCTTGCCATTGAAAACAACACCCTTTCTTTGGAGCAAGTGACAGATGTTATTGACGGAAAACGTGTTCTTGGTCCCGAAAGCGATATTGTTGCCGTAAAAAATGCATTTGAAGTTTACAAAAAACTTTCTGAATTTGATCCGTATTCTTTGGACGATTTGAAAAAGGCGCACGGCATCATGATGGGAGGGCTGCTGCTCGGCGCAGGTGAGCTTAGAACCGATTCGGTCGGCGTTTTTAATGAACAAGGAAAAGTGATTCACGTTGCTCCGCCGCAAGAAATGGTCCCCGAACTTATGAAACAGTTATTCGATTGGCTGAGTAATAGTAAGGCGAACATGCTGATTCGTTCGAGTGTGTTTCACTATGAGTTTGAGTTCATTCATCCATTCGGTGACGGAAACGGCAGGACGGGAAGACTGTGGCAGACTGCATTACTTGCAAGTTGGAAACCTGTTTTTGAATGGATCCCTATCGAGAGTATTATCAAAGATAATCAGGAAGAATATTACCGAGCAATAAGCCTGTCTACGGCAGAAGGCAAATCAAACCGCTTTATTTTGTTTATGCTTGGCATTATAAAGAAGGCTGTTTCGGAACTTGCACGTGATACGCGTAATCATCAAAGTCATATCAGTAATCAAATAAAAGCACTTATGGCGGTTATAGAAGTCTACCCGATGTCGGCATTGGAATTGATGGGAAAACTTGGCTTAAAATCTCGTGTGGCGTTTCGCAAAAACTATTTACAGCCGGCTTTGGAGGCGGGGCTGATTGCTATGACGGACCCTGATAATCCGACAAACCGTAATCAGCGATATTATAAAATATAAAAAAGGAACTAATTTAAAATGGCAAAGAAGAAGTTGGAAGAAAAACTTAATTTGGACGCAATTTTGTTTAAGTGTCGCGATATTCTGCGTCAGTCACGCAACTCGGGTTCGTTTTTTGAAAAACGTGATATGATGCTGACACTCGTGTTTTTGCGTTTTATTGGCGAGAAGTATGAATACGGAGTAGCTAAACTTCGCCAAGATCTCATTGCGCAGGGGCTTGACCCGGATGATGAAGAGATCGTCGCAGCGTTTTTTGACGATGCGACTTTTACGGACGGGACATATAATCTTCCCATTGAGGCGAGATGGTCAACTATCATCAATACTCCCGCGCCGCAGTTGAATGTTGCGCTTGACACGGCTTTGCACGCTATTGCCACAAGCAGCAAGCAGCTTAAAGGTTGTATTGTCGAAGGCACTTTTACTACCCGTAATCTTGCACCCAATGACATCAAAAAAATTCTTGACGAAGTTCATAAGATAAACCATAAAGCTTTCGGTGAAGAAAAAGACCTTATCGGACGGGTCTACGAATACTTCTTGAAAGAATTTGCCGTAAACGCAACAAAGGAAGAGGGCGAATATTATACTCCTCATGATGTAGTGCAGTTAATTGCAACTATGATAGAGCCTTTTGACGGGACGTTGTACGACCCATGTTGCGGTTCGGGCGGTATGTTCATACAAAGCGCGGACATAGTAAAAGCAAAGAAAGGCGATATAAGCAGAATAAATGTTTACGGACAGGAAAAAGAACCGGCGACTTACCGACTTGCCAAAATGAACCTTGCATTGCGCGGTATAAGTCATAATCTCGGCGAGGAAGCGGATTCCAGTTTCACACATGATTTGCATAAAGGCATCTACTTCGATTACATCATGGCAAATCCGCCGTTCAATCTTAAAGGTTGGTACAATGACAATCTGAAAAACGATTCGCGGTGGGCTGACTATGGCATTCCGCCTGAAAGCAACGCAAACTATGCGTGGATTTTGCATATTCTTTCACATTTGCGGGCGAGTCAGGGCGTTGCGGGTTTCTTGCTTGCAAACGGCGCATTGGGCGACAGCGACACGGTGCAAATCCGCAAAAGGCTGATCGAAAACGATAAAGTCGAAGCAATAATAATTCTTCCTCGTGAACTGTTTATCACAACCGACATCAGCGTCACGCTTTGGATATTGAATCAAAACAAAAAAGGCGGCGAATATCACGGCAGGACGCTTCGTAACCGCGAACACGAAATCCTGTTTATGGATTTGCGCACCTGGACGGAAAACGCAGTAAAAGGTGAAGGCAAAAAGAAAGTGCTGCTAAGCGAAGAGCAGATTCAAAAAGCGGCAGACATCTACCACTCATGGCAAAGTGAAGGAACGGACGGGACAAATTACGCCGTCCCCGAGCTTTATCGCAGTGTGGGGACAGAGGAAATAAAAGAAAATAATTGGAGCCTTGTTCCGAGCAAATATATCGAATTTATTGACCACGACTTGGACATCGATTTCAAAGCGGAAATGAGCCGCATTCAGCAGGAAATGCGGGATATCCTTGCCGAAGAAAAGCAGTCGCAAAAAATGCTCGAAGAAGCATTTAAGGGGATCGGGTATGGCATTGACTAAGATAAAACTCGGCAAACTTATTGCAATATGTGATGATAAAAATACCGATAATTTATATTCAGTTGATGATGTAAAAGGCATTTCAATTCAAAAAAAGTTTATTGAAACTAAAGCTGATATGGAAGGAGTGTCTTTAGCGCCATATTTGTTAGTGAAGCCAAATGAATTTGCTTATGTTACGGTAACTTCAAGGAATGGTGAAAAAATAACATTAGCACTTAATACTACGACGAATACTTATATCGTATCTTCTTCGTATGTGGTTTTCCGTGTTGAAAGAAAAGATTTGTTGCTGTCTGACTATCTTTTTATTTATTTCAACAGACCTGAATTTGACAGATATGCACGGTTCAATTCTTGGGGTTCGGCAAGGGAGACTTTCGATTGGGACACAATGTGCGATATCGAGATTGAACTTCCCGACCTTCCGACACAGCAGAAGTATGTGGACATTTATAATACTTTGGTTGCTAATCAGCAAAGCTACGAACGCGGACTTGACGACCTGAAACTCGTCTGCGACGGATACATCGAAGATTTGCGCCGTCAAATACCCTGTGAAAAAATTGCACCGTATATTTCTCCTTGTAACGATAAAAACGATGATAATGAAGTAAAACTATTTCAAGGTGTAACTGTCGATCATGTGTTTGCTGACCCCAAACGAATCGCTGAAGATTCAGAAAACGGTTGTATAGTTCGCAACGGGCAATTCGCTTTTAATAAAGTGATGAAGGCACATAACACAAAATTACCGATAGCGTTAAGAGAAGGACCAGATTGCGTGGTATCAAGTTCTTATCAGGTTTTTGAAATATGTGATAAAAAAAAGCTATTGCCAAACTACTTGTTGCTTTGGATGAATAGAGATGAAACGCAGAGATATGCGGGATTTATTTCGTTTGGGACCACCAGAGATATTTTTTCCTTTGAAGATATGGGTGAAATATCTATTCCAATACCTGATATAAATATTCAGCAAGACATAATTGATGTTTTTGATGTTTACAAAAAACGATCGAAAATCAACGAAAAACTGAAAGCACAAATCAAAAATATTTGCCCGATACTGATAAGGGGTTCATTGGTGGAAAGCAAATAAGGAGAAATTATGCCGAAAAAGATACGCCGTTTCAATTCAAAAAAAGACGAATTGATTAAAAAATCAAGAGAAGCTATGCTTGCAGCAACTCAAATATATAATAATCCATTAATAACATTTAAGTCGGAGTCTTTCATTACGCTTTCAGTTATCGCATGGACATATCTTTTACATGCTTATTATCAAAAAATCGGTGTAGATTATCGTTGTAAAATAATTGATAAGGAGAGTGGCAAGGAAACATATAAATTAACTAAAAAAGGTGCGATAATGCATTGGGAGTTAGAAACGTGCTTAAATCACTCCAAGTCTCCCATAGATAATGCCACAAAAACTAATTTAATTTTTTTGATTGGTATAAGACATGAAATAGAGCATCAAATGACAAATTGTATCGACGAACAAATCGGCGCAAAGTTGCACGCTTGTGCTTTAAATTTCAATTATTATATTAAAAGTTTGTTCGGCGACAAATACGGCATGGATAAGGAATTGTCATTGTCAATAAGTTTTGCGGAAATCGACCCCACTAAAGCAAAAAAAAGAGATCCACGCTTAAATCAAAATGTTCAGAATTATATAGCGGATTTTGAAACTTCTTTGAGCGATGACGTTTCAAAAGACAAACGATACGCATATAGAATCTTATATGTGCCTATTTGTGCTAATAGAAAGGGACAAGCCGACAAAGTTATCGAATTCGAAAATATTACGGATGAGCAGGCTGAACAGATTAGAGATATAGTTGTGTTTAAGGACAGAGAAAAGCCTAAGTATAAGCCAAAAAAAATAGTTGAGATTATGAAAAATGCAGGATATTTGGATTTTACGATTAACAAGCATACAGGTATATGGAAAGAACTTCAATCCAAAGGTGTTGACCTATCAAGGTATGGTACACAGCTATCGGATGGTTCTTGGTATTGGTATGAGAATTGGTTGGATCAAGTTAAAGCCTATTGTGAGGAACATTATAAAAGGTCTAATTAATTTGTAGAGTAAATGCAGCAAGTATTAAAAATGAGCTAATGTGCTTGTTGCGTATAACGAGGATAAAGAAATGTCAAAATTACAAAACTTTAACGGACGCTATTGCGAATCGGAATTCGAATCTGCTTTCCTGTCCTTTTTGGAAGAAGAAGGCTGGGAATATCTTCCGGGAAACAGTATTCCGCGCGCTTCCAAAACGGACGTAATATATTCGGATGACCTCGAACAATTTTTGTGCAAGACGAATCCCGATTTAATTGCGGACGAAGTGCGACAAATTGTAGATTCCGTTCGTCTGGTCGGAGCGGAGAGCGAATTTTCCACATTGCACAAGGTTTATGGCTTGATGGTGGACGGCATTCAATTTGTTCCCAAAGACGGCTTGGCTCGTATGATTTCGCTTATCGATTTCGAGCACCCGGAAAACAATATTTTTCGTGCCGTCAATCAATTTGCCGTTGAATATGTAAACAACGGGCAGAAAGAGACGCGCCGTCCCGACATTTTGCTTTATGTCAACGGAATGCCACTGTGCGTCATTGAATTGAAAAATCCTGCCGATGCCAACGCAACCGTTTTCGATGCGTGGGAACAGATATATATTCGCTATTGGCGAGATATTCCGCATTTACTTCACTTTTGTCCTTTGGCTTGTATTTCCGACGGAGTAAAAACGCGCTTGGGAACGGTGCGCACTCCTTATGAGCATTTTTATGCGTGGCGCCGAATTAATGACGGCGATAAGGTGTCCACTCTTCCTTTTGAAGAGACTCAAACCATGATAAAGGGCGTATACTCGCCCGAAAGATTCCTCGAAATTTTCCGTGATTACATATATTTTCAGGACAGGGACTACGACAGCGACGAAAAACAAATCGTGTGCCGTTATCCGCAATTTTTTGCTACGCGACTGCTGAAAGAAATCATTGTTAAATCCGTTTCGACAAAAAGCGGGAAAGGCGGTACATATTTCGGCGCAACTGGTTGCGGGAAGACTTATACTATGGCGTTTTTGGCAAGACAACTTGCATTGCGTTGTACGGATGTGCCGGAAATAGGTTCGCCGACAATCGTTCTCATCGTTGACCGTGAGGAACTTCAAAAGCAAGGGGCGAAATTGTTTACTAAAAGCAAAGAGTTTTTGAACCTTGGCGAAGTAAGCGTGGTTCCGAACCGCAAGATTTTGAGAGAGGAATTGGGCGCGCGTGCAAGCGGCGGTTTTTATATTTGTACTATTCAGAAATTCTGCGACCGCGAAGACGATAAAATAGGGCTCATAAACGAAAGGGCAAATATCATTTGTTTCTCCGATGAGGCTCATCGAACGCAACTTGAGCATGCCAAAAAAATTCAGTTCAGCAAGGACGCCGATGAAAACATGAAAGCGATGGTTTCAAAGCCATATGCCAAGGTGTTGAAAGAAGCGTTTCCGCATGCAACTTTCGTCGGTTTCACCGGCACGCCTATTGCAGAAACTTATCAGACGTTCGGCGACGAGATAGATCGATACACCATGGACCAGGCAGTTGCTGACGGTCTTACCGTTTCTATCAAATATCATCCGCGTATCGCAAAAGTTCTGTTAGACCAAGAAAAGGTAAAGCAGATCGAGGCATATTATAAAAAATGCGCTGATGACGGTGCAACAAAAGAAGACATTGAGGCAAGCAAAAAGGCAATGAGTTCCATGGAAGTGATTCTCGGTGAACCTTCTCGACTTGAACGTCTTGCCGTGGATATTCATGACCATTATGTCGCTGCTTGTGCAAACGATCCTGAAAGAGTGCAAAAAGCCATGATCGTATGTTCAAGCAGACAGATAGCTTATGCGCTCTTGAAAAAGTTTCAAGAGAAGTATCCCGAATGGTTCGTTGAGAAGAAAGTTCCCGACGGGGTATATGCGTCAGATAAAGAGCTAAGCGAGTTAAAACCCATGCCGTTTATGGCAATGGTGGCAAGTGTAGGCAAAAACGACGAGCCCGAAATGTACAATTACCTCGGTGGGGTCAAAAACGGTTCGCGTTCCGATGAGCTCGATGCCGCATTCAAACAAGAAAAATCAAATTTTAATATCGTTATAGTTGTCGATATGTGGATTACCGGCTTCGATGTGCCTGCGCTGACATATATGTATAACGACAAACCTTTGAAGAAACACATGTTGATTCAGACAATCAGTCGCGTTAATAGAAAATACCCCGGCAAAGACTACGGCTTTATCATCGATTATATCGGTATTAGGGATAATATGCGTGAAGCAATGAAGCTTTACGGTGGGGATTCTTCTGTCGCACCGTCCACTGACGATGTCGCTCAAGCGACAGAGATATTTAGGGAAGAAATGGAGATTCTTAAAGTCTTGTTTAAGGGTTATGATTTGTCTCCTTTTCTGGATCCCAATGGAGACCCTGCCAAGCGATATACACTTTTGGCAAAAGCTGCCGAATATGTGTTTGTTTCAACGCAAGAGTTGAGCACGTTGAAAAACGGCGGTAAAAACACACAAAAAGTTTCATTCAAGACCTATTTTTTGAAAACCGTTAAAAGAATGCGTGCTGCCTACGACATTTGTCAGCCTTCCGGAGAACTCGGCGAAGAAGAATCGGCACTTGCGCAATGTTTCATGGCAATAGCAGGGTTTGTCCGCAAAATGAGCGGAACAAGCGAAGTTGATACAGAAACCATGAACCGACAAGTCTCAAAAATGGTTGAAGAAGCATTGAAGTATAACGACGTCGAGAGCGTTTTGGAAAGTGGTGAGCAAGAGGATATTTTCAGCCATGAATTTTTTGAAAAACTATCCGATGTTAAAATGCCTGCAACGAAGCTCGAAATGCTTGTTAAATTACTCCGCAAGCAGATTAAAGAATACGGCAGAACCAATCAAGTAGCGGCAAAAAAGTTCCAGGAAATGCTTGAAGAAACAATAAAACAATATCACGAAAGAAGAAAAAGTCTTTCTGCCGAGGAGGCCGGAGAAGCCCAAGAACAGGCAAGTGAAGATATTATTAGGAATGCTACCGAACAGGCATTGCGTATTTTGAAAGATATGAAGGCAGACCGTGATAGCTTCCGCAAGCTCGGTCTTACTTTTGAAGAAAAGGCTTTCTATGACATATTGATTTCATTGCGCGATGCGTATAATTTCGAATATGGTACAGACAGAGACGTGAACGGCATTATTGTCAACGATAAGTGCAAAACTCTCGCCAAACGCATTAAAGAGATCATTGATACCAAGTCGTCTTTTGCGGACTGGCTAAATAATCAGATTGTTCGCGATCAGCTTAAATTCGATATAAAAGTATGCCTTATTAAAAGCGGTTATCCTCCTCAATACAGCCCCGAAGTGTTTCGCAAAGTAATGGAACAGGTCGAAAATTTTGAGGAAAATAATTAAAAATTTTAGTGTAAAACGGTAGAATGAGGTTAATTCTATGACTCACGATGAAAGAGAAAAATTTTGGAATACGATTTGTTCTTTGCCTGGGAGAGATATTTGTGCGGAACGTGAAAAGTTATTGAAAACCATAAAATTTCCTAAATATTTGTACCGTTATCGACCTGTAAATACCAAAAATTTAGAGGCGCTTAGGACAAATAGACTTTATTTTTCTTCAGCTAACTATTATGATGATCCGTTTGATACTTTTTTGCACATCGATATAGAAGAATTAAAGAAAGAATATTTAAGCACATTACGGTTTGATGAAAATGCCGAAAATAAAATAAATTATGTCAATTCTCTTTTGGGAGGAATTCTTAATAAAGAACAATTATCGCAATTTAATTTAGAAAGCTTAAAATATGCACAATCTTCAAATGTTGTTGATGAATTTTTAAGTTTTGCGTTGGCGTTGCGAAGCGAACTAAAGAAAGATGTTTGGTCAGTTTGTTTTTCGGAGAATGGATTTAATGAATCATTGTGGCTAAAATATGCAGACCAACATAAGGGTTTTGTTTTGATCTACGATTTAGAAAATGATGATAATTATTTGTGTGGCAAACAACAAAAATGTAGTGATTGTGGTATAAAGAATTTCGGAACGCCACTGTATCCGATATATTACTCGGATTCTCCTTATAATGCTACTAACTTTGCGAAATTCGTCATGCTGAGAAAAGCTGGAGAATTGACGAAAGTTTCTATTCCTAAGGAAATTTATGAGAGTCTTGGGGCAATGTTATGGGAGATAGAAAGAATAATTCTTATTAAAAAAGAATGCCACAAATATGATGAAGAGTGGCGTATGATTACCGGTTGTCCAATGAAACCGCCTATTTTGATGGAGTGGATTCCAAGTGGACTTATTCTTGGTTTAAAAATGGATTTGGCAGAAGAAAATCTTGTAGTAAGTCTGGCGAAGGCAGCGGGAATTAAAAACATTTATAAATCTTATATAAATGCTAAAAACGAATTAGACGCATATAAAATATAAAAACGCAAGCCGGACTTTTCGGTTCGGCTTGCGTTTTTATGGCGCGCCAAAAATAAATCGAAACGACCCCTGAAAATCAGAGGTCGTTTTTCGTTAAATCTAGACTGCTATTTATATTTTTACTGACTGTCCAATTTTGTTATTCTACCCTTCAAGGAGCGACTCAAGCAGAATACCTTCGGGACTGTCCGGGATATTCTCCATAGCGGACAAGATTTTTATCCCGTTGTCCTTCAGATGCTTTCTGTGCATAGCCATCTCGAACTTGTTACGTGAGAACCGGTCTAATTTGTAAACCAGCACATAATCCCAAGCCTTTTTGTCACTGTCTTTCATCATCTGTTGAAAGGCGTCGCGGTTGTCGTTTGTGCCCGTTGTGGCTCGGTCTACATACTGATTTACGATCAAAATGTCGTTACGCTCGGCATAGTCGTTGCAAACGCGGACTTGTCCTTCAATGGACTGTTCGGTCTGCCTATCACTACTGTACCTCGCGTAGATCACCGCAGTTTTCATTTTCAACCTCCTGTTTTTTTAACTTCAAGCGCAGAATAACCCTCAAATAGGAAACCTATTTTCCTATTAGAAAAAATTTTCTGTACTTTTCGTTTTCTCTTGCTCTG
>ERZ1643246.4950-NODE-4950-length-10109-cov-4.459519_pt1 | contig 10109 bp, 8 predicted proteins | sample MGYA00579265_ERZ1643246 | MGnify/ENA primary metagenome ERZ1643246 (study PRJEB29033, sample SAMEA4952261) | chicken gut metagenome | biome: Broiler Chicken; feature: Gastrointestinal Tract; material: Caecum | place: Ireland | collected 2018 | study: Broiler...
ATATGAGCACTTATCATTTAAATGATCGTTTCTTGATTTTTTTTATGATTTGCACAATTTAGGACTTCGGTTTTTGTGTATTTTCACAACAGGCAAACACAAGAAACCAGCCCTGTCTCAGAATTCTCCAAGACATAGCTGGTTCCCTGTGTTAATAGAGTTCTATAAAAAGAGTTTTGGCTTTAAGAAATCTACAATCTCTTGAATCGTCTTTTTTTGAAATGGATTACTGATTCCTGCATATTCCATTGTCTCAAAGTACCCACGGCTTCCGCCTGATTGGCACAGCCTATAGTACTCCTGCCATGCTTTTTCAGGATTCTCATCCATTATGCGATAAAACTGGAATGCTCCCATCTGCGCCAGAGCATAATCCACATAATAAAACGGGTTAATAAAAATGTGCTGTCTCTGCATCCAATATCCGCCGCTTTCAAAAAATTCATTCCCATCATATTTTCTCCACGGCATGTACATCTGCTCTAGCTCATGCCAAATGCGCCTCCGCCCCATGGCATCCGGTCTTTCTTCAAATACTCTGTGCTGAAATTCGTCTACACATACCATAAACGGGATCGCTTCCAGCGCCTGTGCCAGATGGTCTTTCTTGTACTGTTCCGCCCTATCTCCAAAGAATTTATCCATCCATGGATAGGTAAGAAATTCCATAGACATAGAATGAGTCTCATTCGTTTCATTGGAAGCCCATGTCATAGAAGACAACGGATAAATTCTACTTGCAGTATAAGCCTCAAATGCATGTCCCATCTCATGAGTCAGAACATCTACATCTGCACTGGTTCCATTAAAATTCGCGAATACAAACGGAGATTTGACTTCCTGCAAAAAGGCGCAGTAACCTCCCGGCTGTTTTCCCGGTTTGCTGTCCAAATCAAACATCCCGTACTTCATCATAAAATCAAAAAATTCGCCCGTTTCTTCCGACAGTTCATGATACATCAAAGAAGCACTCTGAAGCATCTCTTCTTTTGTCCCCTGCGGAACGGCATTTCCCTCCGGATTCTTAAGCTGCTCATCATAGAATTCCAGCGAATCAAGACCAAGTCTCTGTGCCTGTTCCCGGTAAAGCTTTTCACAGACAGGAACTATTTGCTCCTTTACCAGGGCACGGAATCTACTGATATCTTCCGGTCCATAATCCGTCCGCCCAAATCGTGCATATATATATGGAATATAATTTTCAAATCCAAGTTTTTCCGCAATACGGCTCCGGACCTGGACCATTCTGTCATAGATATCATCCAACCGGTCTGCTATGCTTTCATACATAGATGCCCACACACGGAATGCTTTTTTGCGCACCTGCCGGTCCACATCCTGCATATACTTGGACAGCTTTGAAAAATTACATATTTCTCCCTGAAATTCTCTTGTACAGGATGACACCAGTCGATTGTACTCCTGACAAAGCCCGGATTCTATCTCCATATCATCTACAACTTCAGTACTGACTAAACTTTGATTTATTTCCATCCGCTGTAATATCGGTGTTCCAAATCTTTCTTCAATCCCTTCTTTAAATGGAGACTGCAAAATAGACTCCTCTGCTGTCTGCCCCAAAAGAGATAATTCACCTATTTCTCGATAAAATGCATTCATTTCTTCTTCATAAAACGGGTCGGCCGTATTAATTGTATTGCGTATATAAGCCAGATCATACATCGTCCACATATGTCTGCTCCGCTCATCTTCCCTCTGAAAAATCTCCGCAAGTTCATCTGGACTTTTTGCATTCCGGATATCTAAAATATATTTTTTCGCCGCTTTTTTCTCAGCTTCAAAATCCGGTCTTTCATAAATAAGTTCTGAAAAACGCTTCATTACGATGCTCCTTTCTCATGTCTTTTCTCTTCTGAGAGCAGGCTTGAAAACTCATGAAAATATCTTTGTCTTTCTTCTACTGTCATTTTGATCAGCTCTTCAAACCGGCTGATGCTGACATATCCTGCCGAAAAGAGCAGTTCTGTAAATTCCTGTTTTGAAAATCCGTATTCTTTTTCCCATTCACAGATCTTTTTCATGCCGTAATAATAACACGTAAAATATCCGGGTGTGTACTGCTGTGCCAGAACCTGCCCTCTAGCCGTGTTTCTGTCAAATCCCAGTTCTCTTTCATAAATCTCCACTGCCTCTTCCAGCGTCTTGCCAAAATAAAACAACATCAGATCTACGCATATTCTTACGGATGCATGATGGCGCCTGTATGCTACAAACAACGGGAAGAAAGGATCCTCCCCATAGATAAACTGAAAAGCTTTTTCGCTTCTCAGACAAGTACCTTCCAGCAGCGGCACCAGTTTCGCTCCAATTTTGACCGTTTCCGGCGTCTCGTCTACTGCTGCACGCACATACTGCACGTGATGTCCCGGATAAGCCTCATGAATCGAATTTAGCTTGATCCAGCCGTCCGTTACATTCTGATAATTATATGTATTTAAAAACATCTGCCCCCGGAAAGGACGAATACTGAAGTCCCCTCCTTCGTAACCTCCCCAAGGATAGGACTCTTTACAACTTTCCGGTACTTTCACGCATCGACAGATTTCATCATCCGGAAGTGTAACATATTCATGTGCCACTGCTCTTGTCCTCTTTAAGTATTCATTTGCCCGTTCTAACATTTCCTCCGGACTGCTGCACGGTCCCTCATACTTTACCAGAATGTCATTAATTTCCTGCATGGTTTTAGGTTCCGGATCCGAGATATCCAGCTTTGCGGCTATATCAAACACATGCTTTCTGGTTTTGTCCATTTCCTCCTGATACCAGGACAGTAGATCATCCAGAGAAACACCGAATTTCTTGTCCAGAAGTACCCGGTACTCCTCCTCTTTCATCTTTACTGTAATTGTCAGATCATCTTCCTTGATTTTCGGCCCGGATCCCTTATCTATTGCCAGCTCTTCCGCTATTTCCGCCAGTGCATCTCGCAGACTGGCAAAGGATTCATCCAACTGTTTGATCTGCTTTTCTGAAAATGTCGGGAACAATTTCCTTTCTTCCAGACGGCACTTTTCAACAGTAAGGCTCTCTTCCAGAAATTCATCCGCAAGTTCTGTTTTTCTATCGATATCACACTTTTGTTTTATCAGTTTTAAAAACTGTTCCTTTACTTTGCAATGTTGATCTATACTTTCTACTAACTCTTTGCAACGTTCCTCGTCTGGATGTCTGTTCAGCCTGGAAACTGTCTCTATTTCCCAGTGCACTGCAAGATAATATCTCTCCGGGTGGTCTTCTGTATCGTGGAATGCATATTCTAAAGATTCCAGAAAATCTTGGAAATGACGCTTCACCATGGAAAACACTCTGTCCGGTTCTTCCAATGCTGCCACTTGTGTACATAGACTCTTCCAGCGATCCCATATCTGTTCCATGTTCGTTTCGTCCGGAATAAAAATTTTCTGATTTTCATTCTCTTCCATCTGATATCTGGAAAGCATTGCACACTCTTTGTCCAACTGACGGTACTTTTGCAATAATTCCGATTTTCTCATCTTTTCTCCTCCCAGCCAGTTTTATTTTACATATTTCACCATTTCCGAATCTGACAAATAGACATAGTGATTTCCACCCACATGCTGCATAGACGGTTTCTCGTTACTGTAGTCATGTACACTTGGATCATATGTAATATATCCTCGCCACTTCTCATATGCCGGATCCGGAACAGGAATTGCCGACAAAAGCGCTTTGGTATACGGATGAATCGGGTTGCTGTAAATCTCTTCCGGCGTTCCTTTTTCCACAAGCCGGCCTTTGTTCATCACCCCAATATAATCAGAGAAATATTTTACCACCGAGAGATCATGGGCAATAAACAGAATCGTCAGTCCCAACTCTCTTTTTAGCTTATTCAAAAGATTGAGTACCTGTGCCTGGATCGATACATCCAGCGCAGATACCGGCTCATCCGCAATGACCAAACTCGGTTTCGATGCCAGCACTCTGGCAATACCGATTCTCTGTCTCTGCCCGCCGGAAAACTCGTGAGGATACCGGCTCAAATGGTCTTTTGTCAGCCCGACAAGTTCTATCATCTCTTCACATCTTTTTCTCAATTCTTCTTCATTTTTTACAATTTTATTAATCAGAAGTCCTTCTCCAATAATCTCCTGAATCGTCATACGAGGATTCAAGGAGGAAATTGGATCCTGAAAAATCATCTGAATTCCCTGGTGAACCGCAATTTTGTCTTCATGGCTGAGTTTCCCGGAAATCAGCCTGCCATTAAAATACACTTCTCCTCCGGTCGGTTTATACAGTCGTATAATAGTACGCCCCGTTGTTGTCTTGCCGCATCCCGATTCCCCTACAAGGCCAAAGGTCTCACCTTTTGGAATCTGAAAGCTGACATCATCTACCGCTTTTACAACTACTTTATTTTTTCCGAAACCATTTGAAAAATACTGTTGCAGATGGCGGACATCCAATACAATTTCCTTATCAGCCATTTGTCTTTTCCTCCCTTCGTTTTATGCTTTTTGCAATCCTTCTTTCCAGCACTTCCGGGCGTTGTACTTTCGGCGCGTTCGGATGAAGCAGCCAGGTTGCCGCATAATGTGTGTCGCTTACCTTAAACATCGGCGGCTCCTTCTCAAAATCAATCGCAACAGCCCACGGATTCCTTTCCGCAAAAGCATCGCCTTTTGGAGGAAAAAGCATATTCGGAGGTGTACCATGGAGAGCACTTAACTCCTCTCCTGCCTTCAAATTCGTATCCGGCATGGATGCCAGAAGACTCCATGTATACGGATGCAGCGGATCATAAAAAATATCTTCTGCCGTTCCATACTCAACAACTTTTCCTGCATACATAACAGCAATCCGGTCTGCCACATGGGCAACAACTCCAAGGTCATGTGTAATGAATATAATCGATACATCCTTTTTCTCCCGAAGATTTCCAATCAACGAAAGTACCTGCGCCTGAATAGTAACATCCAACGCGGTAGTCGGTTCATCGCAGATCAGGATATCAGGATTGGAAGCAAGCGCAATGGCAATCACAATACGCTGGCGCATTCCTCCTGAAAAGTGGAACGGATATTGATTATACCGCTTCTCCGGTTCTGGTATACCCACCGCAGCCATTAACTCTAATGTTCTCTTCTTTGCCTCCGCTTTAGGCATCTTGTGCAGAATAGTAAAAATTTCTGAAATCTGTTTTCCAATCTTTTTGATCGGATTTAATGAAGACAGTGGATCCTGAAAAATCATGGCTATATCTCTTCCTCTTATTTTTTCCCACTGCTTCTCTGTCAATTTTGTCAGATCCATGCCTTTATACATGGCGCTTCCTTTTTCAATTACAGCAGTTCTTCCCAGAAGCCCCATCAAAGTCTTTACGGTAACCGACTTTCCGGATCCGGATTCTCCTACGATTGCCAGCGTCTCCCGTTTATACAGATCAAAACTGCTGTTCCTGACGGCTTGCACCTTTCCGGCATACGTCTGAAAAGACACCGTCAGATCTTTTACTTCCAGTACTTTTTCTCTCTCCTCATTCATAGCTATATCCTATCCTTTCTGATCTGATTTCTCATTCTTATTACTGTCTGAGAGCCGGGTTAAACGCATCCCGAAGTCCATTTCCTAACAGATTGAAGGCCAGCATCAGGAATACAATTACAATACCCGGCGATACAATCATAAACGGATAGTCCAAAAGTGCTTTCTGAGCATCAGACAGAAGCATACCGATCGATGGATTCGGTGCCTGAACACCAAGCCCCAAGTAGGAAAGACCTGCTTCCTGGAAAACAACGTTCGGAACAGATAATGCACACTGTGTTATAATCGTACCCACTGCATTTGGCAGGACATGACGAACCATGATTCTGGCATCACTTGCTCCCATTGTTCTTGCCGCCAAAACATATTCTTTGTTCTTGTACCTGTAAAACTGCATTCGCACTCCATTTGCCATACCCATCCATCCCGTCAGACAGAACACAAGCATCAGAGGAAGGATTCCAGAGCCAAACAGCATAATCAAAAGAATAGTCAGAGGCAACGCTGGAATATTCCAAATGACATCCATCAAACGCTGGATAATCAGATCCACCCATCCTCCATAATATCCGCAGATAGCTCCAATAACCAGTCCGATGGTCAGATTAATTGCCACAACGGCGAAGGCAAGAATCAAAGAAACTCTGGTACCCTGCCATAATCTTGAAAACAAATCTCGCCCCAAAGCATCTGAGCCAAACCAGTAATATACATTATCCGCTCCCTTATATTTATACATATTAATTTTGATCCGTTCCATCTCTACTGTTCCGAATGCAGACTTGTCTGTCACGGTCCCCAGCTTTTTGATGATGCAGTCTTCATATTCATTCAGATTGTTCTTTTGAACTTCCAGCACTTCACTGCCATCAAAGATTCCAAGTTTTTCCACCCCTGGTATCCGAGGCGGCATATTTTTAAGTTCCACATTCTGTTCCAAATAATTGTATGGACTAAGGTACGGTCCCACAATACCCATAAAAACAATAAACAATGTAATACAGGCAGCAACGACTGTCGCCTTACTTCTCAAGAATCTTCGGAACACATCTTTCCCGTAAGATACAGCCTCTGTTTTAAACTCAACATCCTTAATCTCTTCTTCTCTTTCCACCAGTTGAAACTCTGATGGTTCCATATGAAGCAGCTCTTCACTTAAAGGCTGTCCATTTGCCATATAAATCTTTCTATCAGTCATCCTTTTTACCTCCCATCCGAATTCGAGGATCCACAAAGCCGTAGGACAGGTCTGCAAGAATTGCCATCAAAAGTCCGATCAGCACATAGAAGATAACAATTCCCATTGTCAGCCAATGGTCCTTTCCGTTGATGGACTGTAAAAGCGTCTTACTGAGTCCTGGAACACCAAAAATCTGTTCAATTACAAGGGAACTGGAAAGCACTCCCAGGAATAAATATAAAAAAGTACTTGCGAGCGGTACGCAGGAATTTCTTAATGCATGACGTAAAATCGTCTGTCTGTAGTTTAGTCCCTTTGCCTTGGCCAGCATCATAAAATCCATTGTCAGCACTTCTGCCAACTCTGCCCGAAGCGTTCTGGCAATACTTGCAATCCCGCCAAAACTCAAAGCCAGAATCGGCAAAATCATGGAATAAAATTTGGACAAGGTTAAAGATTCTTCTGTCTCCAGCACAAGTGGAAACCATCCAAGCTTATATCCCAGAAAATACTGCATCAATGCGGCAAGCACAAAGGATGGTACGGAAATAAGAAGAATGACAAAACTGCTCACAACATGATCATAAATCGTATCTTTTTTGATTGCCATTGTAATTCCAAAAAGCAGTCCAAAAGGAAGAATAAAAAACGCCGCAAAATAGTTTAGCTGTATCGTAACCGGCAGACGTTCCAATACGCACTGAAATACCGGTACTCCAGGTCTTACCTTCAGCGAATATCCAAAATCAAAATGCAGATAATCTGACATTGTGTATCCAAACTGAGTGATAAGAGAATCATTTAAATGATACTTATCCATGATCATTTCTCGTATAGCTGGATCCAGCTTCGGCGAAAAATCAATAATATCTCCCGGCATGGAATGAAGCACAAAGAAAACAACAATCAGAATAACAACAAATGTCAGAAATGCTGCAATCAGTCTCTGTATAATGTATTTGACCATCTTGTATCCCTCTTTCTAAAGTATGCCGCCAGAAGCAGGATGCTCTGGCGGCATCTGTATCATATTTTAATTAAATTTTGCCTGCATCAGACAGAACTTCAATTCCGGATCCCCTTCATCCATTAAAGGTGTAATTTTAGAACTGAAGAAGTAGCGGCTGCCACCCGAATATGCCGGGATAAAGCTACAGTCATTGTACAGAATTTCTTCCATTTTTGCTGTTGCTTCCAGTTTTTTCTGGGCATCCCATCTATAATCATACATTGCACATTTATAAAACAGATCATCCCACTGTTTGGAAAGTTCATCATCCGCTATAACACAGTATTGTGTATTATAAACATATGGGCCACTGTATACAAAGTTTGTATTATTCCAAGGTGCGTCATATGTATTCGCCCATCCACAACTGAGACACATATCATAGTTCATTTTATCACGGGCAATTTCTTCATAAATAATAGCAGATGGTGTTGCCTGAAGATTGATTTCCAGTTTATCTTTTCCAAATAAGTCCTGGTATGTAGACTGAATTGCTTCCGCCCAGGTTTTACTAACTTCACTGCTATCTGAATAAATTGCTGTAATGGTAATCTTCTGACCGCCATTCGCTTGGTATGCTTTTTCAAAATATTCTTTTGCAAGATCTGGATCATAGCCTTCCTGAGTTACTTCATGTCCATCCATGCGGATTGCTTTTGCTTCTTTTGTATCATGATACACAACTGTTTTATTATCTTTGTCCGCAGGATCCGGCATGGTAGAGAACGGGACGTACTGATATGCACTCGGCAATGCCGTTGGATATACCGCTTTTACTACGGTTTTTCTGTCGAGCCCCCAATAAAACGCATAACGCAGATTAACATCTTTTAGCGCTTCACAGGTCGGAGTTTCTGAATTAATAAACAGTCCATAATTATCCACCGTATAGACATAACGTGCACCATCATATTCATCGTATGCCGGCTGATTTGCTACTACTGCATCCAGTTCACCTTTTTCAAACATTTGCACAATTGTATTTGCATCTGTAATTGCCTGGTATTCCACCTTGTCCGGTGTATATACATCTGCCAGAGGCGCTTTCCCATCTGTTCTGCGTGTCAGTTCCAGATACTGTCCCTGGATCAGAGAAGTCGGCTCATACAGCGCTGATGCCATAAATTTATCCAGGCTGGATCCGTAGGAACATTCTGTCTTGTCAGCGTTTAAACAGGATTCATACAGCTCCGGTTTCACTATCGCTGTTCCAACAAAGCAAAACAGATCCTTTACATCTTTCGCGCTCTCAGGCTCGTAATTTTCCGCATAAGTTACTTCAATAGTATTATCGTCCACCGCCTGAAATCCTACTTCTTCCCAATCACACTCGCCTTTCAGATAAGCATCTCCATTTTCAAAATTTGTTGCATTAACATTCCGGTTGGCAAGCTTCGGATCATTGAGCATCTTAATACTATATTCGACAGTCTCTGCATTGATTTCTGTTCCATCCGCAAATGTAAATCCATCTTGTACCTTAATCGTCCAAACCTTATGTGTATCATCCTGTGCAACTGGTTCGCCATCTGCCAGCGAAGGAACAAATGTTTTTGCTCCAGTTTCTTCATCCCAGATTTCCCGGTATAATGTTGCACTCATGTCAAGCAGGAGTTCATAATTATCAGCAGTAGTGTGCGGATTTAATGTCTGAGGTGTATCTGAAAAATATGTTTTTAATACCTTTTCTCCATCACCTGATTCTCCGCCCCCTGATGTTTCTTTCGTTCCGCCATTTCCACCACAGGCGGTCAATCCCATCACTGCTGTCAACATCAACGCTGTTAAAATTCGTGTTTTTTTCATTTGAGTCTATCCTCCCTTTCTTTAATTCTGACCATATTCAGTTATACCCGAAACTTGCCTCCTTTCTCCGTACTATTTCCTCCCTTTTTTCATGGTTAAGGTTCAAAAAAATTTATAGTTGAAAATGCAAGAAACTCAGAAGTGCCGAAAGAGCTGTACATCCTCCTCCTATACATAAAGGGAACATGACCGGCTTCTGTCTTTTCTCATCCATAATAATATTCACTGTATAGTCAGCCAGACTCATTGGGTGAAGTTCACCATCTGTACCTATTCCATGTTTCCATCTTCTCTTATAAGCAAAATATGAAAATGTTTTGAACAGACCAACATTTCGAATATATCGTGTCCCTCCGACAACGATATAAACTGCTGCAATTACAAATAGAGCATTTGAAATATTTAACAGAAAGCTCTCATTAAAATGAGTAATCAGATAGATCAGTGCAAAAAGAAATGCAATAGAAAATGTCCTGAAAGTTTCCTTTTTCAGGTAGTTTTTTACCCCGATACTTTTCATTCTTCTTCTCCCTTTTCTTCACATTTACTTTGAAAATTCTTTTATAAGCAGAATAACAA
>ERZ1643246.4951-NODE-4951-length-10108-cov-9.980404_pt1 | contig 10108 bp, 10 predicted proteins | sample MGYA00579265_ERZ1643246 | MGnify/ENA primary metagenome ERZ1643246 (study PRJEB29033, sample SAMEA4952261) | chicken gut metagenome | biome: Broiler Chicken; feature: Gastrointestinal Tract; material: Caecum | place: Ireland | collected 2018 | study: Broiler...
TCGGATCAGCAAATCGTCTAATCTGTCAAACATTTCTCATACGTCCTTTTCTAAATTTTATATAACAGTTCAGTCCATCAGGGACAGACGTCTCTGATTAATAGCTGCATAAGGATCAGCCGGTCCTGCGGGCAGTCCCATATCTAATAATATCGTCCGTAAACAACACGGTCAAGCCCTGCGAGATCCTTTTTCACATCGATATCTTCAAATCCCTGTTCCTTCATCAGTCCGGACACATCCTCCGCCTGGTCGCATCCGATTTCAAGAATCAGATATCCTCCTTTTTCCAGATAATGGATACTATCTTCAATAATCCGGCGGTAAAAATACAGGCCGTCCTCTTTTCCGTCCAGCGCTTCCATCGGATCGTAAAGCCTTACTTCCTCCTGAAGCTGCGAAATCTCTCCGCTTCTGATATAGGGCGGATTGGAAAGGATCATAAAAAATTTTCCTGAAATATTTTCAAACAGGTCACTCTCCACAAAATCCGCCTCTATCCCGAGCGAATCCGCATTCTTCCGTGCAACCTTGAGCGCCCTCGCGGAAATATCACTTCCGGTTCCCTCTGTTTTTCCCTCATAATAGTGGAGCACACTGAGCAGGATGCATCCGGAACCGGTACACATATCAAGGAGCCGTACCCTCTGGTCTCCGATGCTGCACGGCTTTTTCTCACTTTTCAGAACATCCAGCGCCGTCTCCACAAGGATCTCTGTATCCTGCCGGGGAATCAGTACGTCGCCGTTCACATGGAAACACAGTCCCATAAACTCCTGCTCCCCTGTAATGTGCTGGAGCGGTACTCGCCTGCATCGGGTATCGATGCACCTTTCATATTCCTTCCATTGTGCATCGTCCATCTCCCGGTCAGGATATGCATAATACGCCGCGCGTCCGATCCCTGTTACATATTCAAGCAGATACCATGCGTCAATCCGGGGGGCAGGAACACCGGCTCTCTCAAGTTTCTCTGATCCCCGACTGTATGCAAGCTGCAGACTGTTTTTCTTCTCGCGGCTCATAAATTCTCCCTCTGCCATGTGCGCCAGTCAAAGACTTCCTCCACAGCGCGGATCCCGACTTCGATCATACTGTCGTCCGGTTCTTTGGTCGTCATATTCTGAACCCACATTCCCGGACGGCTCAAAAGATTGACAACCGCATTATCACTGTTTCCGGCAAGACGGATGATCTCATAAGATACCCCCGAAATCAGAGGGAATAAAGCAATACGGATCAAAACTCTTGCCAACTGAGATTCCGCCGTAATAAAAAAACAGAATATAATACTCACGATCATGACAAAGAACAGAAAGCTTGTGCCGCACCTTTTGTGCTGCTTGGAACTTTTTCTCACATTCTCTACATTGAGCTCCAGACCATGTTCGATACAGTTGATACATTTATGTTCCGCACCATGATACATAAAGGTTCTTTTGATATCTTTTGTCCTTGAGATAAGGAAAATATAGATCAAAAAGATCACGACCCGGATCACACCTTCAAATATCGTCATCGCTGTCCTTGAAGAAGTATATCTTTCTATAAAGATACTCAGGAAATAGGGAAGAACCATAAAAAGAGCTATAGCGATCACTACAGCGATTACTACAGTCAGGTTCATAAAGAGCTTTTCCTGTTTCTCCTGCTTTGCAGCTTCTTCCTCTGTCAGCACTTCCCCCTCTTCTTCCTCAAAGAAACTGGCGGAATACATCAGTGTCTTCATTCCGAGCACAAGGGAATCGATGAAACTGAAGATGCCGCGGATAAACGGGATCTTCAGCGGCGTCTTCCATGGGATCACACTGTGATAATCCTGTACATCGACCGCAATCTCACCGTCTGACTTGCGGACCGCGACAGAATATTTCCCGCCGTTTCTCATCATGATACCTTCCAGCACTGCCTGTCCGCCTATGTTTGATGATTTCATTTTTCCTCCTGTAATACGCCTCAGCTGATAAAACAAAGAGGCTGAGATGCTTCCACCTCAGCCTGCTGTGTCTGTTTCCTATTTAATACCGTATTTCTTGTTGAACTTGTCAACACGGCCACGTGCCTGAGCCGCTTTCTGCTGTCCTGTATAGAACGGATGGCACTTGGAGCAGATCTCAACGTGGATATTCTCCTTAGTAGAACCTGTCACAAATGTATTTCCACAGTTGCAGGTTACTGTAGCCTGATGATACTCCGGATGGATTCCTTCGCGCATGATATTCACCTCTCTATTTTAAAATTATTTATTATAATCTCTAAACAGCTTTCTAATTGTAGCATAAGATAATTTCTTTTGCAACTGTTTTTTAGATAAACTTCTGGCGGATCACCTGATGTACCAGTTCATTGTTTGATTTTGTGCGTGAGAACATATTCAAAAGATTGTCCGCCGCCTCTTCTGCTTTCATGCCGTTTAAGCCTCTGCGCATGATATAAACAGCTTCCTGCTCCTCTTTATTAAGAAGAAGATCTTCCCGTCTTGTTCCAGATTTGGCAATATCAATTGCCGGGAACACTCTTTTCTCCTGAAGCTTCCGGTCAAGGATCAGTTCCATGTTTCCTGTTCCTTTGAATTCTTCATAAACTACATCGTCCATCTTGCTTCCCGTATCTACCAGAGCTGTGGCAAGAATCGTAAGACTGCCTCCCTCCCGCATATTTCTTGCGGCACCGAAGAAACGCTTCGGGCTGTAAAGTGCAGCAGGGTCAAGACCTCCCGAAAGAGTTCTTCCTGACGGAGGTACGATCAGATTGTACGCACGGGACAGCCTTGTGATACTGTCAAGAAGAATCATAACATCCTTTCCGTGCTCCACCAGCCTTTTGGCTCTTGCGATCACCATCTCAGATACTCTCTTATGATGTTCCGGCAGTTCGTCAAATGTGGAATGGATCACCTCCACGTTCGGTCCGGAAATGGCTTCTTTAATATCGGTTACCTCCTCGGGTCTCTCATCGATCAGGAGGATCAGCAGATGCATATGGGGTTCCGACTTCTGTACGGAAAGCGCCACCTCTTTTAATAGGGTCGTTTTACCTGCCTTTGGCGGAGATACAATCATACCTCTCTGACCTTTTCCGATCGGTGACATCAGATCCATAATTCTCATGGCTGTACTGCTTCCCGGCTGTTCAAGGCGGATACGCTTATTTGGAAAGATCGGCGTCAGATCTTCGAAGTTCTTTCTCTTCATTGCCTCAGACGGACGGACGCCGTTAATCGTAGATACATAGAGAAGTGCGCTGAACTTCTCCCCCTGCGTCTTGACCCTTGTGTTGCCTGTCAGAATATCTCCGGTCTTAAGGCCGAATCTCCGAATCTGCGCAGGTGACACATATACATCATTTTCGCCCGGCAGATAATTGTCACTTCTGATAAACCCGAAGCCGTCCTGCATCACCTCAAGGATACCGTTCGCAGTATGACCGCTGTCAAGCTGTTCAATATCTGTCTCTGCCTTTTTCTCTTTCAATTCTTCTTTTACTTCTTCTTTTGCCTCCGTGGCAGCTTCTTTCTGCTCCTCCTGCTCATCCAGAGCAAGCATAGCGTCGATCAGATCGCTTTTTTTCAGCGTGGATATCCCTTTCATCTTTCTCGCCTTAGCTAATTCTTTCAGAGTCGCCAGAGGTAATGATTCATACTTTTCTCTTGTCATAAACACATTCCTTTCTGCTATAAGTATCCTTATATGAAATATTAAAATTATTAAAAATGCTTCGGGAATTTTCGTCTGAATTGACATAAAATCGATAAGCTTTTAAAAATCTTTTCTAATTATACATTGCATCTGTGCCCTTGTCAAGACAGGCTCAAAGTGCTATTATATATCAAACCAGTTCAGCCGTCAGAATATGGGGCTGAACACCTGTATGAGCAGTCTTAGCACAAAGTTTGAAACTGTAGTGCAGCCTTGCAAATGGAGACAGATTAATGCCAGATATCGATAAACTTACAACACATTCTTCTCCCGTCCGCTGGGGCGAAAAGCGGTATTACTCTCTTGATTATTTTCTGCGCAGCAGGTTCGGGGAAAAAGTATACCGTATTGCCTTAAACGGCGGAATGACCTGTCCCAACAGAGACGGGCATCTCGGCACCGGAGGATGTATCTTCTGCAGCGCTGAAGGTTCCGGGGATTTTGCAGGGGAACCTTCTCTTACGGTTTCCCGCCAGCTGGCTGAAGGAAAACTCCGGCTTCTGGAAAAACGTCCGGTTCATTCTTATATTGCATATTTTCAGGCATTTACAAACACATATGCGCCAGTCGAATATCTGGAATCCGTCTTTACGGAAGCCATTTCCGACCCGGAGGTCAAGGTACTCTCTGTTGCAACCCGGCCGGACTGTCTGGGCGAAGATGTGATGGCGCTTCTTATGCGGCTGAACCGCATTAAACCGGTCTGGATTGAACTGGGACTTCAGACAATTCATCCTGAAACAGTCCGTTTTATCCGCCGCGGTTATAACACGGAAATATTTGACAGAGCCGTGCAGAATCTGCGTGCAGCAGGAATCGAAGTAATCGTCCATGTCATTCTCTTTCTTCCCGGTGAAACAGAGGAAATGATGCTTGAAACCATTGACTATTTAAACCGTTGTGACATACAGGGAATTAAGCTGCAGCTTCTGCACGTCCTGGAGGGAACCGATCTGGCTGATATATATCGCAGGGAGCATTTCTATGTTCCTGATGAAACGGCTTATACATATACTCTCGGTCAGTGTATTTCCCGGCTTCGACCGGACATTGTAATCCACAGACTGACCGGGGACGGACCAAAAGATCTTCTGATCGCACCGCTGTGGACCAGTGCCAAACGCACGGTACTAAATCATATTCACCAGTATCTGAAAGAAAAAAATATATGGCAGGGAAAGGAATATCATGGCTGAGTCATTTACACTATACAAACTGATTATACTTTATATGCTTAACAAAGTAGATTTTCCGCTGACTACTTCCCAGATATCCGAATTTGTCCTGGATAAGGGTTATACGTCTTATTTCAAGCTTCAGGAAGCGCTCTCCGACCTTACACAGTCTGATCTTATACGGCCTGAGACAACGCACAACCGCACGCTGTACCATCTGACAGAAAACGGCGCAGAGACGATTCTTTATTTCAGCAACAAGATCTCTCCCGCCATACGGCAAGATATCGACGATTTTCTAAAGGAAAAGCAGTATGATCTGAAAGAAGAAGCGTCTGTAAAATCTGATTATTACTTAAATACAAACAGGGAATACGAAGTGCGCTGCCAGATCGAAGAAAACGGCTCCAGCCTGATCGATCTGAAACTTACCGTTCCGACCGAAAAAGAGGCTGAAGCCATCGTAAGTCACTGGAATACAAAGAGTCAGGAGATTTACACATTACTCCTCTCGAATCTTCTTTAAATATTCACCCATTGTTTTTTCATATCCGAGATCGCCGGGTTCATAGAACCTGGCGTCTTTTATTTCATCCGGAAGGTACTGCTGCTTCACATAATGGTTCGGATAATCATGGGCATACTTGTACCCTGTCCCATGTCCCAGTTTCGCAGCGCCCCTGTAATGGGCATCCTGCAGGTGTACCGGCACGGTCGTCCTGTATTTTTTCACAGCCTCGTTCGCTGCAAATATAGCGTTGCACGCCGCGTTGCTCTTCGGCGCACAGGCGACATATGTTACCGCCTGAGACAAAATGATCTGGGATTCCGGCATACCGATCCGCTCCGCCGCCTGTGCTGCCGAAACCGCAACCGTCAGCGCCATGGGATCCGCGTTTCCCACATCTTCCGCCGCACAGATCATGATCCTGCGGGCGATAAATTTGATGTCCTCCCCCGCATAAAGCATTTTAGCCAGATAATAGACTGCCGCGTCCGGATCAGAACCTCTCATACTCTTGATAAAGGCTGAAATAATATCATAATGATTATCGCCGCGCTTGTCATAATTTACGACTCGTTTCTGGATACATTCGGAGGCGACCTCCACTGTGATATGGATAATGCCGTCTTCGCTCCGGTCCGTCGTCAGGATGCCCAGCTCTATGGCATTGAGCGCATTTCTTGCGTCGCCGCCCGCCATATCTGCCAGAAAGTCCAGCGCATCCTCATCGATCTGAGCATGAAAGCTGCCCATACCTTTCCGGGTGTCTTCCACAGCTCTTCGCAGAAGGACTTTTATATCTTCTTTTTCCAACGGTTTCAGCTCAAAAATGCTGGATCTGGAAATCAGGGCGCTGTTTACCTCGAAATATGGATTCTCTGTAGTCGCTCCAATCAGAATCACGGTTCCGTCCTCCACAAACGGGAGAAGGTAATCCTGCTGTCCTTTATTAAACCTGTGGATCTCGTCGATAAAAAGGATCGTCTTCCTGCCGTACATCCCCTGCAGGTCTTTCGCCTCTTTCACAACCTCTTCCATATCCTTTTTTCCCGCTACTGTTGCATTGATCTGCTTAAACTCCGCACTGGTCGTATTGGCGATCACTTTTGCCAGAGTCGTTTTTCCTGTCCCCGGCGGCCCGTAAAAAATGACGGAGCTTAGTTTGTCCGCCTTAATCGCCCGGTAAAGCAGCTTATCTTTTCCTATAATATGCTGCTGTCCTACTACTTCATCCAGCGTAGTGGGACGCATTCTCGACGCCAGAGGTGATTCTTTCTCCTTATTTGTCTCTCTCATATAATCAAACAGATCCATATTTGCCTCTTCCTTTCCTTACTCTGCTCCTGACAGTTCCCTGATAACCTGGCCTGCGATCAAAAGTCCTGCCACCGGCGGAACAAATGAGATACTGCCTGGAACAGATCTTCTCGCACCGGGATCCTCCCCTGTTTCCCGCCCGCTGATATCGATCGGTTTCTCCTTCGAATACAATACTTTCAAATGCAGGATTCCCCGCTGTTTCAGCTCTCTTCGCATAACTCTGCAAAGCGGGCATACGCTTGTCTTTGACAGGTCGTCGATCTCGAACAGCTCCGGGTGAAGCTTATTTCCCGTACCCATGCTGCTGATCAGACGTATTCCTCTTTTCACTGCTTCCTCCACAAGTGCAATCTTGGCGCTCACTGTGTCGATGGCATCGATGATATAATCGATTCTTTCTTCATCGTCCAGTATAGCCGCCAGATTTTCCGGAAGGACGAATGTCTCATATGTCTTTACTTTGATCGATGGATCGATATCCCGGATCCGCTCTGCCATAACTGCTGTTTTAAACTGTCCGATGGTACTGTGGTAAGCAATGGACTGCCGGTTGATATTCGTCAGTGATACCGTGTCGTTATCGATCAGAATCAGTTCTCCGATTCCGCTCCGCGCCAGTGCTTCGATGCAATGGGAACCAACACCGCCCACACCGAACACCATAACGGAAGAACCTTTCAGCAGATTCATCCCCTCTGCACCGATCAAAAGTTCTGTTCTTGAATATTGATTTACCATTTCTGTCTCCTTTATTTTCCTTTTTTCGCCTGCCTGTATTCCGAAGGACTCATTCCCTTCTGCTTTCGGAATGCTTTTGAGAAGTACAGGTTATTCTCAAAACCCACAGAATAAGCGATCGTTGATACAGAAAGATCTGTCTCTCTCAAAAGCCTGCACGCCTGCCGGATCCGATATCCGGACAGATAATCTTTGGGAGATTTACTCATATAATTCTGAAAAGACCGGAAAAGATGACTTCTGCTGATTCCCACATAATGCGCGATATCCTCAACAGTGATCGGATAGGAATAGTTTGTCTCAATATAACTCATGGCTTTCTCTACGTACATGACATGAGAATCTTTTTCCGGTTCTCTTTTATCTGCATAGTGCATAAAAACGGCAAGAAGGCTGTACAGGCTTCCCGTCATGGCTACCGAAGATTCATAGGTATTTCCCTTGTTCTGATAAATTTCTTCCAGTCCGCTCCTTATTTCCTTCTCCGGGATCTTTCCCTTCAAAATATACGGCGTCTCCTTGCTGAATCCGGTATTTCTTATAATAGACACGGCATCCGTCCCCATAAATCCGGCCCAGCAATATTCCCATGGTTCATCTTTATCCGCCTGATACTGAAGTTCAACGCCTGGAAACAGAATAAAAGTGTCGCCTGCACCCAGCCTGACCGATACTTTTCCTGTCGTATATACACCGCTCCCCGAAAGAATATGATGGATACAGTAATGATCACGGATTCCCGGCCCCCACTGATATTCCGGCTCACATTTCTGATATCCCACATTGTAGACAGACAGAGAATTCAGAAAATCCTCCCCCATTTTATATGAATGTTTGTATGAATCTGACATATCATATACCGCCTTTTATAATCCGATATTTATTGCTGCAATGGATATTATAATATCACTATTATTGTCCGCGCAACATTTTTACATAAATTTGCACGTAATTTTTATGGACGGATAAGCACACATCTGATTATACTGATAACAGAATAACCTGATTCACATTTATTCAAGACTGAGGAGGATCATCAGAATGAAACAGAAACTTTTCGACAAATTTGCAGAACTTTTCGGGAATTCCGACGGGGCTCACTTTTATTTTTCACCGGGCCGCGTAAATCTGATCGGCGAACATACAGACTACAACGGCGGGCACGTTTTCCCGTGTGCACTTACAATGGGGACATACGGCGCGGCAAGAAAGCGTGAAGACCGCATGATACATTTTTATTCCATGAATCTCGACAAGTTCGGGGTAGTGGAAGCTTCCCTGGATAACCTGACAAACAAAAAAGAATACAACTGGGCGAACTATCCGCTGGGAGTCGTATGGGCGTTTGCAGAAAAAGGGCACAAACTGGATACAGGTTTTGATATGGTCATCTGGGGAAATATTCCGAACGGATCCGGACTCTCCTCTTCCGCATCACTGGAGGTTCTCACAGGAGTTATCCTGACAGATCTGTACGGAATCACAGATCTGACCATGACAGACCTTGCGCTGATCGGACAGTATTCCGAAAACAATTTCAACGGCTGCAACTGCGGTATCATGGATCAGTTTGCCGTTGCCATGGGCAAAAAGGACAACGCAATCTTTCTTGACACAAACACAATGAAGTATGAGTATGCTCCGATCCATCTGGAAGACGCAAAAATCGTGATCACCAACAGTAAGGTAAAGCACAGTCTTGTAGATTCAGCTTACAACGACAGACGTCAGGAATGTACGGATGCGCTTGCAGCCTTGAAAACAAAGCTGGATATCAGCGCGCTGGGAGATCTCACACCGGATGAATTTGAAGCAAATAAAGAGCTTATCACAGATCCCGTACAGTTGAAACGCGCAAAACACGCAGTATATGAAAACCAGCGCACAATCGACGCCGTAGCAGCTTTAAGAGAAGGGGATATTAATAAATTCGGTCAGCTCATGAACCAGTCCCATATTTCTCTGCGCGACGACTATGAAGTATCCTGCGAAGAGATCGACATCCTCGTTGACCTTGCCTGGAAGATCCCGGGAGTGATCGGTTCCCGTATCACCGGAGGCGGATTTGGCGGATGTACGGTAAGCATCGTAAAAAATGACGCTGTAGATACATTCATCAATGATATCGGAAAAGTTTATAAAGAGAAAGTCGGACATGAAGCAGAATTCTATACAGTAGATATCGGAGACGGAGCTTCCCGGATCGATTAATATACACCTGATATGCACATTATTTTCTGAAAGGAGAAATCAGCCATGATTTACGAATCAATTAAGAAACTGGTACAGTACGGGATCAACACCGGGCTGACACCCGAAAGCGAACGAGTCTACACAACGAATCTCCTGCTTGACCTTATGAAGGAAGACGATTATGAAGATGTGCCCTGTGATCTGGACAACATCGTTCTCGAGGACGTATTAAAAGACCTGCTCGATGAGGCTGTAAAGCGCGGCATTATCGAAGACAGCATTACATACCGCGATCTTTTCGACACGAAACTGATGAACTGCCTCGTACCTCGCCCGGCACAGGTTCAGGAGAAATTCTGGAAAGAATACGAAAAGTCTCCGGAGAATGCAACCGCTTACTACTACAAATTCAGCCAGGATACAAACTATATCCGCCGCGACCGCATTAAACGCGACCGCAAATGGACAGTAGATACACA
>ERZ1643246.4952-NODE-4952-length-10107-cov-4.172205_pt1 | contig 10107 bp, 7 predicted proteins | sample MGYA00579265_ERZ1643246 | MGnify/ENA primary metagenome ERZ1643246 (study PRJEB29033, sample SAMEA4952261) | chicken gut metagenome | biome: Broiler Chicken; feature: Gastrointestinal Tract; material: Caecum | place: Ireland | collected 2018 | study: Broiler...
TTCCTGTATCGTAAAGCAGCGGCCCTGATCCCCGGAGACAAATATTCCGTCTTTTTCTCCCTGCCAGAGGCATTTTCTTTCCAGGACCCTGGCATTTCTCCGCTCTTCTTCCATACTGTTTTCCATATGGAGAGGCAAAGGCCTATGAAGCCATCCTCCATCTTCCAGTTCTTCTAAAAATTCTTTTCTCATAGGCTCATCCTCAGAGCAGCCCGGCGGCGTCCTGATCCAGCAGTACCAGGCAGTCAGGATGAAGCTGCAGGACAGAAGCCGGTATATTCTCCGCCACCGGTCCCTTCACCGCCTTACAGATGATCTCCGCCTTTTCTTTTCCCTTTGCGATTAATACAATCTTCTTTGTCTGCATGATGGTCCTGATTCCCAGAGTGATCCCTCCAAGAGGATAGTCTTGCGGGACATCCACTTCGCTTCTTACTTTTGCTTCAAACCGTTCATCCATAGGTGAAACCCATGTGTCGCTTCCAAAAGGTGTTCCCGGCTGATTGATCCCTATATGGCCGTTCCATCCGATCCCCAGCATCTGCAGATCCGCGCCGCCCCGTCTTGTAATCTCGTTCTCAAACCACCGGCATTCCTGCTGAAAATCCACATCCATTGTCCTGGGCATGACAAAATTTTCTTCCGGAATATGGAGAGGATCGCAGATCTGTCTCTTAATCATATCATAACAGCTCCCTGAATAGCTTCTGGGAAGTCCTGCCAGTTCATCCACATTAAAGATAGTAACTTCTGAAGTTTCAAAGGGATGAAGGCTGTATATCTCACTTACGATCTTATGCATATTCCCTGTTGTCTTTCCTGTAGAAAGTCCTATTACCGAATCAGGTTTTTTCAGCATCTGGCCGATAATGATCCAGGCCGCCGCTTCATCGAATCTTTTCTCATTTTCCATAATCTGAATTTTCATTTTTTCTGCATCCTTTCCCAATATATTTTTCCTGCTGCTGCCGCGCCTAATACTCCTGCCCGTGAAGGGCTGAGAGAAGAAATCTGAACGCCGTTTTTCACTCCCCGCATGGTAACCGGATGGAGCCGGGCTTTTACCTGCTCAAAAAACCAGACATCCTGCATAACCCCTCCTCCCAGGACCACCGTATCCGGATCCACTGTCCGCACCAGGTTTTCGATCACTTCTGCTAATACGGCTTCTGCCTCTTTCTCCACCTCTGTACACAGCTTATTTCCCGCTCTGGCCAAAGCGAAGATCTCTCCGGCATTTCCCGTCTCTGCTTTCTCTTTGCCTTGTACATTTTCCAAAAAGCGCAGATGATTTTTCATTCCTGCTCCTGAAGCCGACAATTCTACGCAGCCGAATTTCCCGCATATGCACTTTCTCTCCGAAGAAGATCTTACCAGGGTATGGCCGATCTCCCCTGCATTCTGATTTGCCCCTCTGAGTATCTTTCCGTCTGACACAATTCCTGCTGCCAGGCCGGTTCCTACATTGATATATACAAAATCACTGCTATACCTGCCGCAACCCCATAAAAGTTCTGCAGCAGTAGCGCTTCTCACATCATTGTCAATTACCACAGGGATCCCTAAGATCTGTTCTGCAATGCTGGCAAGAGGTATGTCCTCCCCCTTTTCATGGTTCATAGAATGCCAGATCCCTTTTCTGTGATCGCTGATACCCACGATTCCAATTCCTGCTGCCTTTACAGAATCATGGAGTTTTCCCATTTTCTTATACTCTCTCAGACACCGGGATAAATGTTCTACGATTTCTCTCTGGCTGGTTTTCCCGGTCTGAAACTGCATAGATGAAAGCAGCTTTCCTTCTTTGTCTGCTTCTCCGATCAGAAGTTTTGTACCTCCGTAATCAATTCCAAGATAAGTTTCCATATGACCTCCCTTCCCGGAAATAAACTTTTATGTTTCTTTGAAAACGTTTTCATTTTTCTGAGATTATCATACTTTTTATTATATGTCAATCGTATTTGTGTATTATTTCTAACTTTTTTACATTTTTATCATAATTTTCTAACTATCTTTTTGCAATCGTTTTCATTGTCGTTTTCATTTTTTCATGATATAATCCTCTTGGAAAAATGTTTTTTAAGGTGATTCTATGAAATCCAAGATAACAATTAAACAGATTGCCCAGGAAAGCAATGTGTCTATGGCAACCGTTTCCCGCTATTTAAACGGCACCGTGACGGTTTCTGAGAAAAAACGGCAACAGATCGAGGCCGTTATCCAAAAGTATGATTTTTCCCCCAACACCCATGCAAGAAGTCTGATATCCGGCCGCACCATGACTCTTGGCATCTTGATCCCGGATATCTCGAACCCATACTTTTATTCTCTGTTTCTGGAGATCCAGAAGGAAGCTACCCGCAATGGATACACTTTGCTGTTATATAACTCTTCTTTCGGGCAGGGAGATAATTCCCCGTCCTCTTCTGAAGAAGATTATTTTCAACAGCTTATACAGCACAGAGTGGATGGCGTACTGGTCCTGGGTGGCCAGATAGATCTGGTTTCTCCTTCCGGCTCCTATATACAGGCCCTGAACCGTCTGGGAAAACATATGCCTGTGGTAGTTATGGGATACCCCATTCCCGGCAGTTCCTGCCATTTTATTGACATCGAAAATGGTTCCGGAGTAAATGCGGTCTTCCACTACTTATATTCCCTGGGCCACAGAGAAATCGCTTTTTTAGGAGGAAATACAGGAGTACGGATCACAGAAACCCGCCTGTCCGCCTACAAAAAGCTGCTGACTGACTATCATCTGCCTGAAAGACCCGAATATATCGCGCTCAGTGATTACTATATGGAGGACGGATACCAGGCGGCTCTTTCCCTGCTTAATCATTCCAGTACCTTTACTGCGGTGATCGCAGCCAATGATAACGCCGCTTTAGGCGCTCTTCGGGCATTTAAAGACAGGGGTTATTCCGTTCCCGATGATATTTCACTGGTCAGCTGTGACCGCTTTACCGTGGGTTCCTACACGATCCCCCGGATTACCGGTGTTTCCCGGGATTCCGGATCCGTTGGGCGTCTGTTGATCCATACACTCCTTCAGTGCATAAATGGAACAGCCGAAAATATTTCTATAGAGACCGCACCTCATCTTCTGGTCATGGAAAGCTGCCGTGCTGTTAAAGACTAAGCAGAAATCAATTTTTTAATTGTTGTATGCTGTTTTATAGATACCTGAAAACGTTCATTTATCTGGATTTACCAAAAAACAGGAGGTTTATTTATGAAATCTATTCAGGATGAAATGCCAATGCTCCAGCAGATTCTGACTTTGATTTCCGAACATTTTGGCGCTAAATGTGAAGTAGTACTCCACGATCTGACAAAAGACTATAACAGTACCATTGTTGACATCCGCAACGGCTATATCACCAACAGAAAAATCGGTGACTGCGGTACAAATCTGGGCCTGGAGGTCCTGAGAGGCACTGTAGTAGATGGGAATCGTTATAATTATGTAACCACTCTCAGCAACGGAAAGATCTTACGTTCTTCTTCAATTTATTTAAAAGATGATGAAGGAAATATCATCGGCTCAATCTGCGTCAATTACGATATCACTGACACGTTGCAATTTGAGGGATTCCTGCATGAATTCAATAACTTTTCCCCTGCTCAGAATGATGAAGTCTTTGCTTCTGACGTAAATTCCTTATTAAAGCACCTTATCTCTGAAGCGCAAAAGCAGATAGGAAAATCTGTGGATGAAATGAATAAAGAGGAAAAGATCAGTTTTATACAATATCTGGATGAAAAAGGCGCATTTCTCATCACAAAATCCGGAGAACACATCTGTGAATTACTGGGGATCAGTAAATTTACTTTCTATAACTATCTGGAAACCAGCCGAAATTCCAAAAACCAGCAGTCAAAAGCTTCTCAGCAGACAGATAAGCTTTCAGCCCTGTAGTCCCATAAAGGCAGGGAAGTCCGAATACGTCCAGACTTTCCTGCCTTTATTCCCCGGGATCCTATATTTCAGGATCCTTTTTCAGTTTTATTTCAATCTCAAACATCCGGTTCCAGGGCATACATACAGAGAATGCTCTCTTTTCTCGCGGAAAATACACCTTAAGAAATTCTTCCAGTTTCTCCTTTACGATCCTGCCTGCCTCTTCCCCCTTTTCTCCCAGATCCAGGGAATATACTGTCCTGTCTGCCTGGAAGAACATAGCGGTCACCTTTTTCCGCACCTCAGCCATATAGCCCCAGTCTTCCAGATAGCGGAGAAACCGGAACTCCTGGGATATTTCCCTTTTTCCTCCAGCCAGGAATGCCGTCAGATGTCCGATCACAGTTCCCAGGGTATTAGAGGATGTATTCCATCCCCCATATGCCTGGATCTTGTCCAGCAGATCTTCCTCATATAAGAACTCCATGAGAGCCCTGTCTGCAGTATTAGGTATGGCGCAGTCTGCCACTGCGCACACTTTTCCCTTTTCCAGATATTTTTTTATACGGTTTACAAACGCCGGAAGATTTCTCTCACTTTCCAGATATATCTCATCGGTTATCAGCTCTTTCTCCAGGCGAAGGCTGAATTCTGTAGGAGGATTTACCGCCAGTATGCCGTCTGCCTCCCAGGGAGCGTCCACAGGATCGCAGCCTGCTGCCAGAAGCTGATATTGTACAGTCTCCCCGATACTTCTGTCTTCATAAGACGGGATCTGGTATTTTCCTCTGAGAGAAGAGTAGTCTGCATAGATTTTAGGTTTCAGGCCTTTCTGCTCATTGACCGCCCTGGCAAGTAAAGTACAACCCAATTCATCAGCGCCGGGATAAAAGAATATTTTTGAAAGCATTCCCTTTTTTGCCGCATAGGAAGACAATTCTCTTCTTTCAGAAGGAGCGTATCCATATTCCCGGCAGTCGTCTAATGGTATGACCAGAAAGTCGATGATCTTCTCTGAAGCCAGATCAATGGACGCTTTATTATTGTTAAAATTAATCTTTCTCCTGTTAAGAAAGTCTTCCAGGACAGACCTGGGGACCTGCTCCTCTATAAGCTGTTTTTCTTCTTTTTCTTCCTCCGTAATCTTTTTCAGCCCTTCTTTATCTCTCAGCACTCCATATCTGTAGATCCGGTATCCGTAATCCTGGTAGTAGTCTGGCTCCTCTCCGCTTCCATCTCTGGCCGGAGCCCTGGTGATCAGCTGAAAAGCATAGATCTTCAATTCCGGGTTTTCATATTTCAGCAGTTTCAGTCTTTCCAATCGCTGTTGGCACTGTTCCTCTGATATATGGTGGAGTCTTGAAGGAACGATTCCTCCATACAGAAACAGATCCATAGACAGGATCAAAATACTGTCCTTTTCAACCTTCTCTCTGACCCATTTCCATATACCTTCCACATCTGCCGGATGTTTAAAATTTCCCATAAGGTTTCTGGGGACAATGTCCAGACCCGCACCTCCGATCTTTGCGATATACTCCGGATAAATATAATTACAGGGTCTTTCATCCAGAGGCAGATACACGATCTTGCTCATTCTTTTCTCCTTTCATACTTTTTGTTTGATTTGTTCTGCTCATTATATTATTTACCCCTTCTAAAGTCAACAAATTATAGAATAAATCAATTGTTTTTCACAAAGTTATTGTATATTTTCCTGTACTATGCTACTATACTCACATAATTCTTTGTTTGATTATTTAAATTTTTCTAACTTATTGTAAGGAGGTACCATATGGTTACTTATCGCAAGGCTGCTGCTGAAGAATTTCCACAGGTTTTAGATTTTATAAATATGGTCTTCAGTATGGAACATAGCCCTCACAATTTCAGGGAACTTCTCCCCAAACTATATCAACAGGGGCAGGAAGAAAAGTCCTCCCATTATCTGGCTGTAGAAGACAATCAGATCCGGGCGGTGGTCTGTGCTGCCCCTATTGTCCTGCGGCACAACGAAGACGTCCTGACTTGTTCAGGTATTGGCAGCGTTTCTGTCCATCCCTATCATCGGGGAAAGGGCTATATGCGCAAGTTAATGAATATGGCGCTTTCAGATATGCAGAAAGAAAATGTATCCCTGAGCCTGCTTAGCGGCAAACGGCATCGGTATCAGTATTACGGATATGAAAAAGGGGGACTGCGGTACACCTATCGTTTTATTAAAGATGCGTTTCGTCACTGCCGTCCTCATTTTCCTCATAAAGAATTAGAGACATTGCAGATTACTTCAGAAGACAGCCCTTATTTTCCTCTGATCTATGCCCTTTATGAAAAGCGCAGCATCCGGTGCGGCAGAACATCTCAGGACTTTTTCTCCATATGTCAGAGCTGGAGGTATCGGCTTTACGCTGTACTCCATAACCAGACTTTCTGCGGATATTTTTCTATGTCCGGCAATACTGTCTCGGAAATCGGCCTGACAGATCCGGAAGACCTTTTCTCCTGCCTTGAATGCTGCCTGACTCTTTCCGGTCAGGATACCCTTTATCTTCAGCTGCTCCCCTGGGAATCAGAATACAGGCTGGCAGTTTCAGGCCTTTATGAATCCTGCAGTATTTCTCAGGACGATAATTATCAGATTTTTGATTACCCCAGGGTACTGGAATTTTTTCTTGGGATCCAGGCTGAAAAGCAAAAACTAGAAGACGGTATCCTGGATTTTTCCGTAAAGGGTGCCGGAAATTTCCGGATAACTGTAGAAAAAGGAATTCCAAAGGTCAGCCTTCTGGAGGAAACTCCTTCCCTGGTCCTGACACCAAACCAGGTAATCTCCTGTATGTTTTCCCCGGATTCTTCCCTTGGCTCTCACCTGCTTTCTCAAAACTGCAGTTGGTTTCCTCTTCCACTGTCTTTCTGTGTATTAGATAAATGTTAAAAAATATAAGCGAGGTATCTTTATGTATACGATTTATCCTAAACCTTTAAAAGCATCCATTTCTTCAGAAACACTGCCTCCGTTATCCCAGCTTGTCCTGGAGTCTGATCCTTCGCTGCTGAATGCCTGCAAAGAACATGGCTATTCACCGGAAGAAGACCTGAAATCTTTATATCAGCAGGACGGCACCTTTAAGTGCAGGTTTCAGATCAGACAAGCCCCCCTTCATCCGGAAGGATACCATCTGACTATAGATTCTGATCATATCCTCCTTCTGGCCGGAGGCGGAGCCGGCCTGTTCTATGGTATCCAGACACTGAAACAGATAGCCTCCCAAAGTGCCCGCCTTCCCCTCTGTGATATTGAGGACCGGCCTGCGCTGAATATACGAGGGGTCATACTGGATATTGGACGAAACAAAATCCCTACCATGGAAACTCTGTATTCCTTGCTGGATAAGTTTGCTTTAATGCGAATAAATCATGTAGAACTCTATATGGAGGGCTACTGTTATGCATATAGAAATTATCCCTATCTTTTCACTGACGATACCCCTATCACCGGGGAAGAGTTCAAAACTTTGGATACATATGCCAAAAGCCTGTTCATTGATCTTGTGCCCAACCAAAACGTCCTGGGACATATGGATCAATGGCTGGCCAAGCCTCAGTTAAATCCTCTGGCAGAATGCGAAGACGGCTTTATCTTTGAAAATCTCTACTGGCGGCCGCCTATGACGCTGGACGCAAGAGATCCCAAAAGCTTTGCATTTGTAACTGATATGCTGGACGATCTTCTGGAAAATTTTTCTTCCTCTCTTTTAAATGTGAATATGGATGAACCTTTTGAACTGGGAAAAGGAAAAAACCAGGCTGAAGCTGAGAAAAAAGGAACTTCCAGGCTATATCTGGACTATGTACAAAAAATCAATGATTACTGCCGCAAAAAAGGAAAACGGATGATGATGTGGGGGGACCAGGTCCTGGAAAATCCCGACAGTGTCTCTGCTCTGCCAAAAGACATTATCCTCCTCGACTGGATCTATGAAGGTGACGCCCACTTTGAGACCCATGCGCGCCTTATGCAGAGCACCGGCCTTGACTACTGTCTCTGCCCGGGTACCAGCAGCTGGGGAGCTATTACCGGGCGCTCCGACAATATGAAAAAAAATATTAAAGATGCGGTGGACTGCTCTGCCCGCTTTGGGGGAAAAGGCATTATCATCACTGACTGGGGTGATCTGGGACACTGGCAGTACATTTCCTCCAGTTATCCGGCCTTTGCCCTTGCCGGCCTTTACAGCTGGAGCGGCGCCGATGCTCCGGAAGACTGCGCCGCCTGGTTCTGCAATCGTGTGATTTATCAGGATAGCTCTGACTCTGCCTATGATACAGTTTATGCCCTGGGAAATTATTACCATTACGAACATGCTCCTTTGTACAACACAACTTTATGTTTTGCAGTAATGTCCAGTAAATACACCTTCGATTCCCTGAAAGAATTCGACGAAAAGATCCAGCGCCTGCTGATACTATCCGCCAACATCGCCAGGACAAACCATATTCCGCCTCAAAAGCCGGAAATACATTTAGACTATGAAGGTCTCCAGTCTTATCTTGATGATATCGAAGACAGAATATCTTCTCTGGATCTTTACTGTGATGACGGCGATCTGATCAAAGAGGAGATGCGAAACGGTATCCGCATGATACGTCACGGGGCTCTGCTTTATCATACCCTTACTGAGGACCGGGAAAATAAAGGTCTCCTGAAGAAGGATCTGGAATCTCTGTACTGTCAGCTGGACGGCCTGCTGAAGATCCATCACGGTCTATGGATGTCCCGGAACCGTACCGGCGGCTTCAGCAAAAGCATTTCCCATATGCTTCATCTGCTGAAATTCTATCAGACGCAGCTAAAAGAATTGGGATCCACCGATCTGTAGATCTTATAACATTCTAAGTTTTTATGAGAAGGAGCTATTTATGACAAATGCATATTCAAAGGATATAAAAAATTTTCTTTCCCAAGTAAAAAAACGGTCCACTGATCTTCCGGAACTTTATGCCATATTTGAAAGGTGCTACGGCAATACCCTGGAAACTACCATAACAGAGCTGGAAGATCATTCGGTCTTTCTCCTTACGGGAGATATTCCCGCCATGTGGCTGAGGGATTCCACCGCTCAGATGAGGCCGTATCTCTTTCCTGCCAGAAATTCCACCCTGATAAGAGATCTGATCGCAGGAGTTGTTAAACGACAGTTTTTCTATATCAACATTGACCCTTATGCCAACGCCTTCAATAAAACACCCTGCGGCGCCTGTTATGACAGTCAGGATCTAAATCCTGACCCATGGCTTTGGGAAAGAAAGTTTGAGCTGGATTCCCTGTGCTATCCGGTGCAGCTTTCCTATCTGCTCTGGAAAAATACAGGCTGCACTTCCCAGTTTGATTCCCTGTATGCAAAAGGCGCCCAAAAAATTTTAGATGTTTTTGAGACAGAACAGTACCATGAAGAAAAGTCTGATTACCGCTTTGTCCGGAACAATACATACCATACAGAAACCCTATCCCGAAAGGGCAAAGGTTCTCTTACAAATCCCGGGATCGGTCTGATCTGGTCCGGCTTCAGACCCAGTGACGATGCCTGTACCTATGGATATTCCATTCCAGGAAATATGTTCGCTTCTGTGATCCTGGGGTATCTGGGCGAGATCGCCGCAGACGTCCTCCATGATCCTTCCCTGGCAAGCCGGGCCCTTAAACTGAAGCAGGAAGTAGAGACAGCTATTGAGACCTGGGGAAAAACACGTACTAAAGAATTCGGGACCATTTACGCCTATGAAATCGATGGATACGGCATGTATAATCTTATGGATGACGCAAATACTCCCGGCCTGCTCTCCATGGAATATTTCGGTTATAAAGGGGATAAAGAAGTGATGGAAAACACAAAAAAATTTATTTTAACCGACGCCAATCCTTATTATTTTAAAGGTAAGGCAGCCTCAGGCCTGGGCAGTCCCCATACCCACTATGGAAATATCTGGCATATCTCTATGGCCATCCAGGGCCTGATCGCCTCGTCAAAAGAAGAAAAATTAAAAATGTTGCAAAACATGGCGGCTACCACTGGAGGCACCGGACTGATGCATGAAAGTTTCTTCTGTGATGACGACAGGGTCTATACCAGAGAATGGTTTTCCTGGGCAAACGCTATTTACAGCGAATTGTTCCTGGACTATCTGGGATATGAGCTGGAGGG
>ERZ1643246.4955-NODE-4955-length-10096-cov-5.353152_pt1 | contig 10096 bp, 9 predicted proteins | sample MGYA00579265_ERZ1643246 | MGnify/ENA primary metagenome ERZ1643246 (study PRJEB29033, sample SAMEA4952261) | chicken gut metagenome | biome: Broiler Chicken; feature: Gastrointestinal Tract; material: Caecum | place: Ireland | collected 2018 | study: Broiler...
TCAGAAGGAACTGGTGGCAGGCGAGTTCGCAGATCCGGATTATTTTGGACGGGATACGGGAGACGCCTCTCTCGATGATCCACGCAATCAGGATGAGATCGGCGAAAACGAGATCCTGGTCGTGAGCTTTGGAACATCCTTTAACGATAGCCGCGTGGCAGATATTAAGGGAATAGAGGATGCGCTCCAGGAGGCATACCCGGACTGGTCCGTAAGAAGAGCGTTCACTGCGCAGATTATCATCAACCATGTACAGGCCCGTGATGGCGAATATATCGACAATATACAGCAGGCTCTTGACCGGGCAGTGGCAAACGGAGTAAAGAATCTGGTGATTCAGCCGACCCATCTGATGCACGGCGCAGAGTATGATGAGATGATGGATACCGTTAATGAATACGCGGATCAGTTTGAATCCGTTCAGGTAGCGGAGCCGCTACTTGGAGAGGTTGGCTCTGATGCAACGGTGATCAATGAGGACAAGCAGGCAGTTGCGGAAGCCGTGACAGCTGCCGCAGTAGCCGAGGCAGGCTATGACAGTCTGGACGCAGCAAAGGAAGACGGAGCGGCCTTTGTATTCCTGGGACATGGTACGTCTCATACAGCGAAGGTGTCCTACAGCCAGATGCAGACACAGATGACAGAGTTGGGCTATGACAACGTCTTCATTGGAACCGTCGAGGGTGAGCCGGAGGAAACAGCCTGTGACGCAGTGATTGAGGCGGTAAGCGCGGCAGGTTATACGAAAGTGATTCTGCGCCCGCTGATGGTAGTTGCCGGAGATCACGCAAATAACGATATGGCAGGCGATGATGCGGATTCCTGGAAGAGCATGTTTACGGCATCCGGCAACTTCGAGAATATAGAAACGCAGATTTCCGGACTGGGAAGCATCCCGGCGATACAGGATCTCTATATAGCGCATACAGCAGCTGTTATTGGATAATAGGGTAAAAAAATGAAAAAGAAATTAGCAGTAATATTGTGTCTGACTGTTTTTACTTGTGTGGCAGTAATTGGCTGCGGTCAGAATTCTGAGACAGTGGAGAATGAAGCTTCAAATACTGCGGAAGCAGCGCATGAAAAAGATGAGGATGAGCCAGAACAGGCAATGCTTGAGGATGGCGTCTATTTGGCGGAATTTGATACTGACAGCAGTATGTTTCATGTAAGTGAGGCCTGCGATGGAAAAGGAACTCTGACGGTGGAAAATGGACAAATGACCATTCACGTATCACTGGCTTCCCAGAATATCGTAAACCTGTATCCAGGTCTGGCGGAAGACGCTCAAAAGAAAGGGGCAGAAATTCTGGAGCCTACGGTGGATAGTGTGACCTACAGCGACGGAATCACGGAAGAAGTCTATGGTTTTGATATTCCGGTGCCTGCGCTGGATGAGGAATTCGATGTGGCTCTGGTGGGAACAAAGGGCACCTGGTATGATCATAAGGTAAGCGTGTCGAATCCGGAGCCTATGGATGAATTCACGGAAACGGCTGCCGGGAAAGAATAGGCTTTTCGCAGTACGGCGAAATCAGCAGAACGCAGGGGCTGTCGTGAAGAGATTACGGCAGTCCCTACTTCTGTATCAGTGAGGATATGAATATGGAAAACGAAAATAATGCCGTTATGAATCTGGAGAACGGAGAATATACGGTGGAGGTAGAATTAGGCGGCGGCTCTGGAAGAGCCCAGGTAACGTCACCGGCAGAGCTGTTCGTGGAGGATGGGCAGGCATACGCCCGGATCGAGTGGAGCAGCTCTCATTATGACTACATGAAAGTGGAGGATAAGCAGTATTTTCCAGTTAATGAAGAAGGAAATTCTATATTTGAGATCCCGGTCACGATGTTTGATGTTCCGATAGAGGTTACAGCGGATACGACAGCCATGAGTAGGCCTCATGAGGTGGAATACACGCTGACCTTTGCGTCATCTTCTATCGCACCATCAGGCGCAGGCAGTGCGAAATTGGCAGGCGGAATCGTGTTGGTGGTGGTTTTGCTCCTGACAGTGTTTGGAGCTGCGCATTTTATGGGAAAGAAAAGAAGGAACTCCGAATGAAAAAAAGTTTTGTAGGATTATTTTTGAGCCTATTGGTACTTCTTACGACAGTCTGTGGCTGCGGACAGGGCGCGGGCGCAGGAACTGGAAGCGCAAGAGTGCACGATACGGATATCAGTCGGGAACTTGCTTATGAAGGCAGCATGGAGCTGCTTTACGCAGAAAGATTTGCAGTGGATTATTATACAGGCGGCTTTTCACTAGTCACCATCAATGGAAATGAGCGGTATCTGGTAGTCCCTGAGGGAAAGGAGGCACCGGGCGATCTGGATGAAGGCATTACCGTGCTATGTCAGCCTTTAGATGAGATCTATCTGGTAGCTTCTGCCGTCATGGATATGTTCATCTCCATGGACGCGCTGGATACGCTCAGTTTTACAGGAACCAAAGCAGACGATTGGTATCTAGATGAGGCGAAAGAGGCAGTAGAGTCCGGACAGATTCTGTATGCCGGAAAGTATTCCTCACCTGACTACGAAAGAATTCTGGCGGAAGGTTGTGATCTGGCTATTGAGAATACGATGGTTTATCATACGCCAGAGGTCAAGGAACAGCTGGAGAAGTTTGATATTCCTGTTCTGGTGGATTATTCCAGCTACGAGGAGGAGCCTTTAGGGAGAACGGAATGGGTGAAGCTCTATGGACTTCTGACAGGGCGGACAGAAGAAGCCCAGGACGCGTTTAATTCGGAGCAGGAAGCGTTTGCTTCCATTGAAGATGCTGCCAACACGGGAAAGACAGTAGCCTTCTTTTATATTACCAGCAACGGGGAGGTCAACGTGCGCAGACCCTCCGATTATCTGCCGAAGATGATTGAGCTGGCAGGTGGAATTTATCTTCCCCAAAGCCTAAGAGAAGACGAGGATACAAGATCTTCAACCATCAGTATGCAAATGGAGGAATTCTATGCAGCGTCCCGGGAGGCAGATTATATCATATACAATAGTACCATTGACGGAGAACTGACCTCCGTTGACGAACTTTTGGGAAAAAGTGAGCTGTTGGAGGAGTTCAAAGCGGTGCAGGAGGGACAGGTGTACTGTACGACCAGGGACCTGTACCAGTCCTCCATGGAACTAGGAACCATAACTGCGGATATATATGGAATGTTAAATGGAGAGGAGGACGGCCTGGTTTATCTATATAGGCTGAAGTAACAGGTGAAACGGAATAGATATGTATTAATTTTTCTGTGTCTTGCCGTGGCTGTGGTGATTCTTCTGATGGCAAATGTCTGTATCGGAAGTGTCAGCATTCCGCTAAATGAGGTGTTTTCGATTTTGAGAGAGGGGAGCGGTTCTTCTGTCTCGTCGGGCATTGTGCTGGAAATTCGCCTGCCCAGGGCTCTCGCCGCCGCCATTCTTGGCGGCGGACTGGCTCTCTCGGGATACCTTCTTCAAACCTTTTTTCATAATCCGATTGCAGGGCCGTTTATTTTAGGTATTTCTTCGGGGGCCAAACTGGTGGTCGCTTTGGTGATGGTATATCTCCTGGAGCGGGCCATGCAGGCTAGCTCACTGCTTCTGATTGTAGCGGCCTTCGCGGGGGCGATGCTATCCATGGGATTTGTACTGCTGATGTCAAAGGTACTCAGTCACATGGCGACGCTGATCGTAAGCGGCGTTATGATTGGCTATATCTGTACGGCTATCACGGACTTTGTAGTGACCTTTGCGGATGATTCTGATATCGTGAACCTGCATAACTGGTCCCAGGGAAGTTTTTCAGGTATCAGCTGGGATAACGTGGTGGTTATGACTATGGTAATTTTTCTGACATCAGCCTGTGTTTTCCTGATGTCAAAGTCCATCAGTGCTTACCAGATGGGAGAAGCCTACGCACAGAATATGGGGTTGAATATCAAGTTGTTCCGTGCGCTTTTGGTGTTGCTCTCCAGCCTTCTCTCCGCTTGCGTGACAGCCTTTGCCGGACCGGTATCCTTTGTCGGAATCGCGGTGCCGCAGATTGTGAAAAACCTGTTTCACACCTCCAGGCCGCTGCTGATGATTCCGGCAAGCTTCCTAGGTGGAGCCGCTTTCTGTATGTTCTGCGATCTTTTGGCACGGACTCTGTTTTCGCCTACGGAACTTAGTATCAGCACGGTAACGGCGGTCTTTGGCGCTCCGGTCGTGATCGTGATTCTGCTACGAACCAGGAAGGAGGGTATTTGATGGCTTCAGAAGAATTTTATTTCTATACAAAGGGTATGTCCGTGGGATATGGTGGCGTGCCCCTGATTCAGGATATCGAGCTAAAGATCCGCCGGGGAGAGATCCTGACGCTGATCGGGCCGAACGGAGCAGGAAAGACAACGATTTTAAGAAGCATCATCCGACAGCTCCCCCTGATTGCCGGAGCAGTATATCTAGATGAGAAAGATATCAGTTCTTTCACCGGAAATGAGCTGGCACGCAGGCTGTCTGTCGTGCTCACGGAGCGGGTGCGTCCGGAGCTTATGACCTGTGAAGATGTGGTTTCCACGGGACGCTATCCCTATACGGGACGTTTCGGTGTGTTAAATAAAGAGGATCGGAAGCTTGTTCAGGAATCCATGGAGCTAGTTCACATCCAGGAGTTTAAAGACAGGGATTTCCTCCAGACAAGCGATGGGCAGAAGCAGAGGGTGATGCTGGCTCGTGCTCTCTGCCAGCAGCCGGAGGTGCTTGTGCTGGATGAGCCGACATCCTATCTCGATATCCGCTACAAACTGGAATTTTTATCTGTAATCCAGAAAATGGCAAAAGAGAGAAAACTGACAGTCATTATGTCATTGCATGAACTCGATCTGGCGGAAAGAATTTCAGATCGGATTGCCTGTGTGCGCGGTGACTGTATCGACCGTTTCGGCACTCCGGAAGAGATTTTTTCCGGAGGTTATATTCCGAGGCTTTACGGAATTACCGCAGGAGCTTATGACGAACTGACCGGAAGCCTGGAGCTGAAGAAGACATCAGGAACTCCGGAAATCTTCGTGATTGCAGGCTGTGGTCGTGGGACACCGGTATTCCGCAGGCTCCAGCGGGAAGGCGTTCCTTTTGCAACGGGAATTCTCTGGAAAAATGATTTGGACTATCCAGCCGCTAGAGCTCTGGCTGCTAGGTTAATCGCAGAAAAGCCCTTCTCTCTGTTCTCAGAGAAGAAACTGAAAGAAGCGAAAGAACTAATGGAATGCTGCAACCGTGTCATTTGTGCTCCAGGTTTGGAAGGAGAATTAAACGGCGGCATGGCAAATGGGCTAAGAGAATTAATACTATATGCGAAAGAACGAAATAATTATTGCTAACTCAACAGCGTAACGTTACAATTTAACAACTACTTTTATTTAATACACACCCTTTTCTTTAGCGGAGAAGGGTTATTTTTTTGTCTTTTTGAATTCATCACTTGACATTGTGGCAAAGGGAGGCCATGTACGAGGCGGGGATGGGGCCCGGCCATCCGGAGTTCTGGGACGCTTATTATACCCAGCAGGTATTGCCAAAGGATATCGATCCGGTGGACGGTGTTATGGTGATTACCTTCTGTGAGGTACTGGCAGCCATCCGCAATTTTGGCATCACGGAGAAAAGCAGCGTGATAATTTACGGCGCGGGGGCAGTGGGGCTGACTTTTATAAAGCTGATGAAGCTTACAGGAGTCAGAATAGTTATTGCAGTGGATGTGGCGGAGGAAAAGAGAGCGGATGTGGCGGACGCAGGCGCAGACTTTTTCATAAACAGCAGACGGGAGTCGGTACAGAAAAAGGTGAGAGAGATTCTTCCGCAGGGTGCTGATTTTGTGCTGGATGCCGTAGGTGCCAACAGTCTGATACAGGAAGGAATCTGCCTGCTGAAAGAAAATGGTCAGTTCTGTGTTTACGGGATCTGTCCCGCCAAAGATGTGGAATTTTCTTGGGCGGAGGCGCCACGGAATTTCAGTATTAGATATCTGCATATGCCGGTAAAGGAACAGCAGGCGGCGGCTTTTCCGGTGATTATAGAGTGGGTGCGGGAGGGAAAAATTCAACTGAGTGATTATATTTCTCATAGAATACCGTTTTCGAATATCCTAGACGCTTTCCAGATGGTAGAGGCAAATCAGACAAAGAAAAAAATTGTGATCATATATAAATAAAAAGTGGAAAGTTGTCCGGGGATGCGTTAGAATAGAAAAAACAGGATAAAGTTCTGCCGAGGTGCTGGTAGAGACCAGCGCCAGCGCCTATACGAAAAAATCCGAAAAATATATTGAGGCAAAGAAAGAGATCGCCAGGGCGGCAGCCCGGCTGATTCCGGAGAACAGTGTTATTTTCATGGATGCCGGGAGTACCAGTTACCAGCTGGCCAGACAGCTGATCATGCGGAAGGATATCGTAGTGGCTACAAATTTTTCGCCGATCGCAGAACTCATGAATGGAAGTGAAATAAAGGTTATTCAGATTGGAGGCGAAGTACGGCATGTAAGCGGTGCGGCCACAGGCATGCTAGCTACATACTGCATCAGCCGGATTCATGCGGATATTGCTTTTCTGGGAGCCAGTGGGCTTTCAGACGCCAGCGGTCCCTGTGTGGAGAATTTTCCCGAGGCGGAGGTGAAGCGGGCCATGATCGAAAATGCGGAGAGAGTTTATGTCATGGCCGACAGCAGCAAGCTTCATGTCAGGGCTATCGCCAGGTATGCCGACTGGCATGAAATAACGGGACTGATTATGGACAGTCAGTGGGAGACAGATCAGGGGAGAGAGTTGCAGAAGCGGGTGAACCTGATTATAGCTCCCTGTGAAATGGAATAAGGATGGAGGATAAAGTCATGGAGTGGACAGAAAACGTAACCGGTCTGCAGCATATCGGGATCCCCACAGAGGACATTGCCGCCGCTGCGGAATTTTACCATCGTCTGGGGTTTGAGACCGCACTGGAGACAGAACATGAGGGCGGAAAGGTAATGTTTCTGCGCCAGAAGGGGCTGACGCTGGAAATTTACGAGACGGAGAAAGCAGCCGGCTGCGACGGCGCGATTAATCACATGGCGTTGGATGTGAAGGATATTGAGGAGGCCTACAGATATGTCAAAGGCCTGGGGGTAAAAATCCTGCAGGAAATTACGGAACTGCCCTTCTGGAAAAACGGCGTCCGATTCTTTATCGCCCAGGGACCAAGCGGGGAGCGGGTGGAATTTTCTCAGTATTTATAAGAGCCTATGGATAAGAGGGAACTGACCGGTTTGCGGACAGCTCCTTCTTTTTTTGTGCGGTCCCTCTAAAGAAATGTTAACGAAAAATTCATTGTTAAATAGGAAAGAAAGTGCTAGAATAGGAACGGTATGTAAACGGACGCGCTGCCTGCAGGGCGGCAGAGTCCCAGAATGAACAGTAACAGGAGCGATTTAGAATGAAATTATCCGAGCGAATTTTCGGCACGCACAGTGCCCGGGAATTAAAAAGAATTACCCCCATTGTGGATAAGATCGAAGCTCTGCGGCCATCTATGCTGAAGCTGACGGATGAGGAGCTGAAGGGGAAAACCCGGGAATTCAAAGAGCGTCTCGGCAAGGGAGAAACGCTGGACGATATCCTGCCGGAAGCCTTTGCCACCGTGCGCGAGGCGGCCAGAAGGGTTCTGAATATGGAACATTACCGGGTGCAGCTGATCGGAGGAATTATCCTGCATCAGGGGCGGATCGCCGAGATGAAGACCGGTGAAGGAAAGACGCTGGTTTCTACGCTGCCGGCATATTTGAACGCCCTGACGGGACGGGGTGTCCACATTGTTACGGTCAACGACTATCTGGCCAAGCGTGATGCCGAGTGGATGGGGCAGGTGCATGAATTCCTGGGCCTGACGGTGGGCGTTGTTCTGAACTCCATGAAGAACGATGAGCGCCGGGCGGCCTACGCCTGCGATATCACCTATGTGACCAACAACGAGGACGGCTTTGATTACCTGCGTGACAACATGGTCATCTACAAGGAGCAGCTGGTACAGCGGGAGCTGGCTTACGCCATTATCGATGAGGTGGACTCTGTACTGATTGACGAGGCGCGGACCCCTCTGATTATATCCGGACAGAGCGGAAAATCCACCAAGCTCTACGAAACCTGCGATATCCTGGCCCAGCAGCTGAAGCGGGGAGAGGCCTCCGGAGAGGTCACCAAGATGACGGCCATTCTCGGCGAGGAGATCACGGAGACCGGCGATTTTATCGTGAATGAAAAGGATAAGATCGTGACTCTGACCGAGGAGGGCGTTAAAAAAGTAGAAAAATTCTTCCATATAGAGAATTTGTCCGACCCGGAAAATCTGGAGATCCAGCACAATATCATTCTGGCTCTTCGGGCGCATAACCTGATGTTCCGCGACCAGGATTACGTGGTCAAGGACGATGAGGTCCTGATCGTCGATGAATTTACGGGACGTATCATGCCGGGACGCCGCTATTCCGACGGTCTGCATCAGGCCATCGAGGCCAAGGAGCATGTGAAGGTGCGCCGGGAAAGCAAGACGCTGGCGACGATCACCTTCCAGAATTTCTTTAATAAATATGAGAAAAAAGCCGGTATGACCGGTACGGCGCTGACGGAGGAGCAGGAGTTCCGGGATATCTACGGCATGGACGTTATCGAGATCCCGACCAACAAGCCGGTGGCCCGTGTGGATTACGACGACGCGGTGTATATGACCAAGAAGGAAAAATTCCGGGCTGTTGTGGAGGCGATCAAGGAAGCGCATGAGAGAAGACAGCCGGTGCTGGTGGGTACCATTACCATCGAGACCTCAGAGCTCCTGAGCAAAATGCTGAAGAGAGAGGGAATTCCGCACCAGGTGCTGAATGCCAAGTTCCATGAGCTGGAGGCGGAGATCGTATCCCATGCCGGCGAGGCCGGGGCTGTGACGATTGCCACCAACATGGCCGGCCGTGGTACGGATATCAAGCTGGACGATGAGGCCAGAGAAGCAGGCGGCCTGAAGATTATCGGTACAGAGCGCCATGAGTCCAGACGTATTGACAATCAGCTGCGCGGCCGTTCCGGACGGCAGGGAGATCCCGGTGAGTCCCGGTTCTATATTTCCCTGGAGGACGATCTGATGCGTCTCTTCGGTTCCGAAAAGCTGATGGGCATGTTCCGGGCCATGGGCGTGGCGGAAAATGAGCAGATTGAGCACAAGATGCTGACCTCCGCCATCGAGAAGGCCCAGAAGAAGATCGAGGGCAACAACTACGGAATCCGTAAGAACCTGCTGGATTATGACCAGGTAAATAATGAGCAGCGGGAGATTATCTACAAGGAAAGACGCCGGGTTCTGGACGGAGAAAATATGCGGGATTCCATCTTCAAGATGATCTACGATACGGTGGACGGCACAGTCGATATGTGCATTTCCGAGGATGCGGAGAATACCGAGTGGGATCTGACGGAGCTGAACCGTCTGCTGATCCCGGTGATTCCCGTAAATCCGGTGACGGAGGAGTATGTCAAGGGTCTGAAGAAAAACGAGCTGAAGCAGAAACTGAAAGAGGACGCTGTGAAGCTCTATGAGGAGAAGGAGACAGAATTCCCGCAGGAAGAGCAGATCCGGGAATTGGAGCGTGTGATCTTACTGAAGGTCATCGATCAGAAGTGGATGGATCACATCGACGATATGGATCAGCTCCGTCAGGGAATCGGCCTGCAGGCCTACGGACAGCGGGATCCCAAAGTGGAATACAAGATGGCTGCCTACGATATGTTTAACGAGATGGTGGCATCCATTCAGCAGGATACCGTGCGGCTGCTGTACCATGTGCGCATCGAGCAGAAGGTAGAGAGAGAACAGGTGGCCAAGGTGACCGGAACCAACAAGGACGACGGCGGTCCGAGGAAGCCGGCCCAGAGGACAGAGAAGAAGATCTATCCCAATGATCCCTGCCCCTGCGGCAGCGGTAAAAAATATAAGCAGTGCTGCGGAAGGAAAAAGGTCGGCTGACCTTTGGACTTTGCGGAAATAAAAAATAAGAAAGAGGGTGAAACTTGTGGTAGAACTTGATCAGTTTAAGACTGAGCTCAATGCTTACG
>ERZ1643246.4957-NODE-4957-length-10091-cov-3.926166_pt1 | contig 10091 bp, 7 predicted proteins | sample MGYA00579265_ERZ1643246 | MGnify/ENA primary metagenome ERZ1643246 (study PRJEB29033, sample SAMEA4952261) | chicken gut metagenome | biome: Broiler Chicken; feature: Gastrointestinal Tract; material: Caecum | place: Ireland | collected 2018 | study: Broiler...
TTCTACGTATCCGTCGTCAGCTTCCGGGGTCTGGTCCATCAGGTCAAAGACACGCTGGGCGCCGGCGGCGGCGGTGACTACAAAGTTGATCTGCTGGCTTACCTGGGTAATGGGATTGGTAAAGCTCTTGTTCAGCCCCACAAAGGTGACCACCGTGCCGATGGTCACACCTGCCAGCTCGTTGATTCCCAGAACAGCGCCGACAATCGCTACCAGCGCGTAGCTGATCCACCCGATGTTGGCGTTCACAGGCATCAGCAGGTTGGCGTAAGTATTGGCCTTGTCCGCACTCTCCCGCAGCTTCTCGTTTACCTCGTGAAAATCTTTCTTGGCAGCTTCCTCATGGCAGAATACTTTTACCACCTTCTGTCCGTCCAGCATCTCCTCGATAAAGCCGTCCACAGCTCCCAGATCCATCTGCTGGCGGATATAATACCTGGCCGACAGTTTGGAAAAACCGGCAGTAACTCTCAGCATCACAAAGGCTGTCACAAGAGAAATCACCGTCAGAGCCGGATTCAGTACCAGCATGGTGATCAGGGTAGCTGCCATGGTGATCACGGAGTTAATGATCTGCGGGATACTCTGGCTCAGCATCTGCCGCAGTGTATCTACATCGTTGGTGTACACGGACATAATGTCTCCGTGGGCATGGGTGTCAAAATACTTAATGGGCAGGCTTTCCATCCTGCTAAACAGGTCATCCCGGAGATGGCGCATGGTTCCCTGGCTCACATTGACCATAATCCGGTTATAGGAAAAGGCGGCGATCACACCGATTCCCATAATGATCACCAGGCGGACCAGCTGCCCGGCCAGACCGCTGAAATCATGAGAACCGTTCTTCAGCATGGGCGTAATATAGTCGTCCACCAGCGTCTGCGGGAAGGTAGCCCCGATCACTGTGGTCACCGCAGAGATCAGGATGCAGGCCACCACCAGGATAAACGGAATTTTATAGTAATGCAGCATATATTTTACGACCCGGCTCAGGACCTTCATGGAAAAAGCCGGTTTCTTTTCAGATTTCTTTTTCGTCATAGTTCTGTTTCCTCCCTTCTTTTACGCCGGCTGATCAAAGTCTCCGCCGCCCTCCATCTGCGATGTATAGATATCCTGATAGATGGCATTATTTTTCAGCAGATTTTCATGGGTATCAAACGCATCGATCCTGCCCTCGTCCAGTACCAGAATCCGGTCGGCGGATTCCACACTGGAAACACGCTGGGCAATAATGATCTTGGTGGTGCCGGGGATTTTCTCCGCGAAAGCCTTGCGGATTTTCGCGTCGGTGGCCGTATCCACAGCGCTGGTGGAATCATCCAGGATCAGCACCTTGGGCTTTTTCAGAAGAGCTCTTGCAATGCAGAGGCTCTGCTTCTGTCCTCCGGAAACATTTGCGCCTCCCCGCTCGATCCGCGTCTGATATCCGTCCGGCATCCGGTCGATAAATTCATCGGCACAGGCTGCCCGGCAGGCCTCTATGCACTCTTCCTCCGTGGCATCGGGATTGCCCCAGCGGAGATTCTCCAGGATGGTGCCGGAGAACAAAGTATTCTTCTGCAGCACTACGGAAACCTGATTCCGCAGAGCCTCCGTATCGTATTTCCGGACATCGACTCCGCCTACGCAGACGGAGCCCTGATCTACATCGTAGAGACGGCAGATCAGGTTTACCAGGCTGCTCTTGCCGCAGCCGGTGCCGCCGATGACGCCGATGGTCTCCCCGCTTTGAATATGCAGGTCAATGTCTGCCAGGGCGTTTTTCCCGCTGCCCTGCTTATAGGAAAAGCTTACATGGTTAAAATCAATGCTTCCGTCCGCTACTTCCGTGACGGGGTTCTCCGGATCCTTCAGATCCGGCGTCTCATTCAGCACCTCGCTGATCCTGTGGATGCTGGCCATGGACATACTGATCATGACCACAACCATGGACAGCATCATCAGGCTCATGAGCAGGGACATGATGTAGCTGAACAGGCTGGTCAGCTCTCCGGTAGTCAGCGTACCTCCTACGATAAACTGGGCGCCTAACCAGGATACGGAGATAATGCAGAAATAAACGGCAATCATCATCGCCGGATTATTAAAGGCCAGCAGGCCCTCGGCTTTTACAGAGAGATTATAGAGCATCCTGGAAGCCTTTGAAAACTTCTGATTCTCGTAATCCTCCCGGACAAACGCCTTCACAACCCGGATAGCCGTAACATTTTCCTGGACGCTGGCGTTCAGGTCATCATACCGGCGGAATACCTGATTAAAAATCTTCAGAGTCACCACCATGATGGTTCCCAGCACCGCGATCAGAAAGGCCACGGCGATCAGGAACATCAGGCTCAGCTGTACGTTAATAAACAGGCACATAATGTAGCTGAAGATCAGGTTCAGCGGCGCCCGTACCGCCACACGGATCACCATCATATAGGCATTCTGCACGTTGGTAATGTCCGTGGTCATCCGTGTCACCAGTCCCGGAACACTGAACTTGTCGATATTGGAAAACGAAAAGGTCTGGATATTGGCATAGATTGCTTCCCTCAGATTGGCGGCCAGCCCGGAGGATGCGCTGGCCGCCTTTCTTCCCGCCAGCGCGCCAAAGGCCAGGCTCAGGAAAGCCATGATCACCATCAGAATCCCGTACCGGTATACTGTGGGAAGATGGTGGGCCTCCAGGCCCTGATCGATAATAAGCGATGTCACAAAGGGCAGCAGGATCTCCATAATTACTTCCAGTGCGGTAAGCAGAATACACTGGATGGTATCCCTGCGGTACTGCCCCAGCTGCTGTAATACTTTTTTCACATTAAAACCTCCTTCTCTATTTTTTATGCTGCCTGAAACGGATTCTCCGCTTAGAAATCCGTCACGTTTTTCCGCAGCCCCTTATACCCTGGAGCAGTTTTTTCTGGAGCCGGTACAGCTCCCGCCGTTCCTGTCCATCCAGGGTCTGGCAGATCAGAGCTTCCGTCTGCGCGGATTTTTTGAGCGCATACGGATCTTCCCGAAACAGTTTATCGGTAGCGGTCACCCTTTTCTTCCGCCTGTCCGTCTCATCTGCCCGAACAGAAAGATACCCCTTTTCCTGCATTTTTTTGATCATCAGGGAGAGGGTGGCATGCGTAACTCCCAGTTCCCCGCAGAGTTCCTGGATGCAGCTTCCTTCCGGGTGATGGCGGAGAATGTGGCAGAGCACCGCCGCCTGGCTTCCGCTTAAATCCCTTCTCCCCAGGCTCCGGTTCATATGAGCCTCCAGAGACAGGTCCAGCTGCTTCACCAATAAAAGCAGATCCTCTGTGGAAATCTTCTCTTTCACACTGCTCATCCTCCTTTCTGTTGCTTGCAAAGGAATTATAGTACAGAAATTCTTGCCTGTGAAATTCAAAGATGTTATAATCAATAAAAAAAAATTATAGTTAACTATAATTTCTATTTTTATTACCGGAGGAGTTGTATCATGAATACTATACAGCTGGAATGTTTTCTCTCTGTGGCCGAACACCTGAATTTTTCCAGGGCTTCCGAAGACCTGAAAATTACGCAGCCGGCGGTCAGCCATCAGATCCGCTCCCTGGAGGAGGAGTTGGGGGTAAAGCTTTTCCGCCGTACCAGCAAGAATGTGTCCCTGACCCCTGACGGGATGCTCTTCCTTCCCGACGCCAATATGATTCTGAAAACTGTCATGTCCGCCAGAGAACGTCTGGGAAAAAAGGAACGGTTCATGCCTTTTGATATTGGCTGCCACAGTCTGGCGGAACTGCGCCTGCTTCCCCCCATTTTAAAGGCTCTCTGCCGGGAATGGCCCTCTCTGCGCCCGCAGGTACATACCATTCCTTTTGAAATGCTTTTCGGCATGCTGGAAAACCGCCAGCTCAATGCAGCTCTGGCCCTGTATTCAGACAACAAAAAAACAGTCCTCACTTACAGAGAACTGTTTTCCTGTCCCATGGCCTGCATCTGCCCGCCGGGTCATCCCCTGACCTCTCTGGGGCCGCTGACCATAGATATGCTGAAACAATATAACCTCATCACAAGCCCGCCCAGGCGCATGCCGGAGGAAATTCTCCAGTGCCATCTGAAGGCTATGTCCTCCTCCACCGACCAGAAACGGTACTTCAGCGATGATATCGAGAGTATCCTCGTGCTGGTAAAAGCCGGTCTCGGCTATACCCTGCATCCGGATTTTCCTGCGTTCCGCGATCCTGAGCTGTGCTATCTCCCGGTCAGGGATCTCCCCACATTCTCCTTCGGCGTTTATTCCCGCAGGGATGACGACTATCCGGTCACAAAACGCTTTCTGCAGCTCCTTGTACGGGAAAATTTTTAAGACTGCATATTATTTACCGCTGTCAGCAGAGCGTCGATGCTGGCCCGGATGATATCGGGATCCACACCGGCTCCCCAGGAGAGCGTTCCATCCGCCTTCTTCAGTCCCACATAGGCAATCGCCTTGGAGCTGGAGCTCTGGGTCAGCGCGTGCTCCTGATACGTTACCAGATCGAATTTCAGATCGTACGCCTTCTTGATCGCGTTGCTGACTGCGTTCAGGCGGCCGTTTCCTTCCGCATAAACCTTGTGGAACTCCCCGCCGTCATATTTTGTGTTGATCTCCGCTTCAATGCGGCCCTCCTCCAGCTGCCTGAAATGAACGCCGCTGATCGTATACGGCTTGTTGATATTCTCAAAGGTCTGCTTGAAGAGGCTGTAGATCTCATCGGGATGAAGCTCCTTATGCAGATGATCGGAGAGATCCTTGGCCGCATATCCCATGGCTTCCCGCATTTTGGGCGGAAGATTCAGGCCGTAATTCTTCTCCAGGATATATCCTACGCCTCCCTTGCCGGACTGGCTGTTGATCCGGATCACGTCCGCATCGTAATTTCTCCCCACATCGGTGGGGTCGATGGGCAGGTAGGGTACCGTCCAGTGATCCATATCATTTTCCACTCTCCAGTGCATCCCCTTGGCGATGGCGTCCTGATGAGAGCCGGAAAATGCCGCAAATACCAGAGCTCCGCTGTAGGGACTTCTCTCGTCCACCTGCATCCCCGTATATTTTTCATACTGTTCGCAGATATCCGGCATGTTTGAAAAATCCAGTTTCGGATCCACGCCCTGGGAATACAGATTCAGCGCCAACGTAACGATATCCACATTTCCTGTACGCTCCCCGTTTCCAAAAAGCGTGCCCTCGATCCGGTCGGCTCCTGCGAGAACTCCCAGCTCCGCATCCGCGACTCCTGTCCCCCGGTCATTATGCGGATGCAGGGAAAGCACTACATTTTCCCGGTATTTCATATTTTTGCTCATATACTCGATCTGGCTGGCATAAACATGGGGCATGGAAAGCTGCACGGTGCTGGGCAGATTGATAATGGCTTTTCTGTCTGCGGTCGGCTGCCAGATATCCAGCACGGCATTGCACACCTCCAGCGCATATTCCGGCTCTGTTCCCGTAAAACTTTCCGGACTGTACTCAAAGCGGTAGTTCTCACCGCACTCCTCGGTGAGCTCCTTTAAAAGCTTCGCGCCCTCCACGGCAATCTGCAGGATCTCTTCTTTCGATTTCCGGAAAACCTGCTGCCTCTGGGCAAAGGAGGTGGAGTTGTAGACATGGACAATCGCATTTTTACAGCCCTTCAGAGCCTCAAAGGTCCGGCGGATGATATGCTCTCTGGCCTGGGTCAGCACCTGTACCGTCACATCCTCCGGGATCAGATCCTGCTCGATCAGCGCTCTTAGAAATTCGTATTCCGTCTCGGAAGCTGCCGGAAATCCCACTTCGATCTCCTTGAATCCAATCTTCACCAGGAGCTTAAAAAAATCAATTTTCTGCTCCAGAGACATGGGGATTACCAGTGCCTGATTTCCGTCTCTCAGATCTACGCTGCACCATACCGGCGCCTGTTCCACAGTATCCTTTTTTGCCCAGTCCAGGCACTCGGCCGGCGGCATATAATACTGCTTGTGATATTTTCTGTAATTCATCATCCTCTGTTTCCTCCTTATACATTCACTTTCAGAAAGCGGTCGCCAGGGTCCCGGGACGGCCCGGACTCTGATCTGCCGCACTTGCAAAAAAGCCCCCCGTCTCCTGCATGTTCAGCAGGAGACGAAGGGCTGATTCTACAGACCTGCGCGGTACCACTCCTCTTTCCCGGCATATGCCGGACACTCACCGGATACGGATCTTGCGACCTTATATCCTCTCCCTGCTAACGGTGGGACTCCGTCTGCGCCTACTCTCCGAAGATTTCAGGCAGCCGCTCGGAGGGCAGTTCCACAGCTTTCCCTGACTGCCTTGCACCATCCGGCAGCTCTCTGCACACGGGACCGAAGTGTACTCTTCCTCGTCAACGCATTTGCGGTTTCTGTATATAACCATACCATCTGCCCCCGGTAATTGTCAACTCTTTTTTGGCCTTTTCCTCTTCTCCTCCCTGTGCTATAATAGGCCGGTGAACGAATGATTTCTGGAGGTTTGTCATGAAACGACTGCTGCATTATCTGAGAAAGAACCGGAAGGAAGCCATCCTCGCGCCCCTCTTTAAGATGCTGGAGGCCAGTTTTGAGCTGATCATCCCTCTTGTTGTGGCGCGGATCATTGATATCGGCATCAACACCGGAGATTCCGGCTATATCCTGAAAATGGGCGGACTGATGATCCTGCTTGGCATTATCGGCTTCGCAAGTTCTGTCACTGCGCAGTATTTTGCTGCCAAAGCCGCCGTATCGGCGGGTACCGCCATGCGCAGCGATCTCTTCGCCCATATTCAGTCCCTCTCTTACCGGGAGATCGACGCGATCGGAACATCCACGCTGATCACCCGCATGACCAGCGATATCAATCAGGTGCAGAACGGTGTCAACATGTTTCTCCGCCTGTTCCTGCGCTCTCCCTTTGTGGTCATCGGAGCCATGGTCATGGCGTATACGGTGGACGCTCACACAGCGTCAGCGTTCGGCGTTTCCATCCCGATCCTCTTCTGCGTAGTATTTGCCATTCTGCTGATCAGCATGCCTCTTTACAAAAAAGTCCAGCAGCAGTTGGACCGGATTCTTCTTTCCACCCGGGAAAACCTGCTGGGGGTCCGGGTCGTGCGGGCCTTCAACCGTCAAAAGAGCGAAATGGATCAGTTTTCCGCCAGCAGCCGGGAACTGTACCGCCGCCAGATTTACGTAGGAAAAATCTCCGCCCTCCTAAATCCTCTCACCTATGTGATCATCAATCTGGGGATCCTCGCGATCCTCTGGCTTGGAGGCGGACAGGTTAATATCGGAAAACTTTCCCAGGGACAGGTCATCGCCCTCATCAATTACATGTCTCAGATCCTGGTCGAGCTGATCAAGCTGGCCAACCTGATCATCCTCCTGTCCCGGGCCAGCGCCAGCTTAAACCGCGTGAACCGTATTTTCGATGTCACATCCAGCCTGCGGGAGGGCAGCCATCCTCTGGACGGATCCGGCGGGGAAGGGATTCCCCTGATCGCGTTCCGGAACGTGTCCTTCTGCTACGGAGGTTCCAGGGAACCCGCTCTCTCGGAGATTTCCTTTGAGGCGGAAGCCGGAGAAACCATCGGCGTGATCGGCGCTACCGGCTCGGGCAAAACAACTCTGGTAAACCTGATCCCCAGATTTTATGATGTCTCCTCCGGCGCTGTCGAGGTGGCCGGGCGGGATGTCCGGGAGCTTGCCTCCGACAGCCTCCGCACAGCAGTGGGCATCGTTCCCCAAAAAGCCGCCCTCTTCCGCGGGACCCTCCGCGAAAATCTGCTGTGGGGAAGAAAAGACGCTTCCGACGAAGAGCTCTGGAAAGCGCTGGAAACAGCGCAGGCCAAAGACTTTGTAGACGAAAAAGGGCTGGGGCTGGACCTTCCCATAGAACAGGAGGGCCGGAATCTGTCTGGCGGCCAGAAGCAGCGGCTCACCATCGCCAGAGCGCTGGTGCGGAATCCCCGTATTCTGATCCTGGATGACAGCGCCTCCGCCCTGGACTTTGCCACGGATGCCCGTCTGCGAAAAGCGATCCGCGAGCATACGGTGGGGACTACGGTATTTCTTGTCTCCCAGCGGGTAGCTACGGTCAAACAGGCAGACAGGATCCTGGTGATGGATGACGGGCGTCTGGCCGCTTCCGGCACTCACCGGGAACTTTTAAAAACCAGTACGGTCTACCGGGAAATCTGTGAATCCCAGCTGACCAGAGAGGAGATAGATAAAGATGTTCAAGAAACAGACTGCTAAAAAACCGGATCTGTCCGGCATGGACACCCGCGGGATCCTCCGCAGGATCCTTCAAAGCCTCCGGCCCTGCCGGTTCCTGATCCTGCTCTCCCTGCTCCTTGCCGTTGTATCTGTAGTCCTGACGCTTTATATCCCGATCCTGACCGGCCAGGCCGTGGATCTGATCATCGGAAGGGGGCTTGTGGATTTTACCGGACTTCTGCGGATCATCCGCAGGATCCTGATCTGTATTCTTCTGACCGCTGTGTCCCAGTGGCTGATGAACCACATCAATAACAAGATCACTTATCAGGTCGTTCAGGAGCTCCGCATCAAGACCTTCTGCCATCTTCAGCAGCTGCCTCTCTCTTTTATTGACGCGCATCCTTCCGGAGATCTGATCAGCCGTGTGATCACCGATATCGAACAGTTTTCCGACGGGCTGCTTATGGGCTTCACCCAGCTGTTTTCCGGGATCGTGACCATTGCCGGAACGATCCTGTTCATGCTGTCCATCAATCCCTGGATCACACTGGTGGTGGTGGTCTTAAGTCCCATGTCCTTCTTTATCGCCGGTTTTATTTCCAAAAGAACCTTCTCCATGTTCCAGAAGCAGTCAGAGACCCGGGGAGAGCTCACCGCCCTGACGGATGAGATGCTCGGAAATCTGAAAACCGTTATTGCTTTTGACCATCAGGAGGAATCTCAGAAAAAATTCCGGGAGATCAATGAACGGCTTGCCGGATACAGCCTGAAAGCCACCTTTTTCTCTTCCCTGACAAATCCGGCCACCCGTTTTATGTACTCGGCCATCTACGCCGGAGTGACCATCGCCGGTTGTTTTACCGTGATTGGCGGCGGTCTTTCCGTGGGACAGCTCTCCAGTTTTCTCTCCTACACGAACCAGTATACCAAACCGTTTAATGAGATTACCGGCGTCATCACGGAATTTCAGAATTCCCTTGCTTCTGCCGGGCGGATTTTCGAACTGCTGGATCAGGAGACCCTTTCTGATGACGATCTGGGAAATACGCTGGAGCATGTCCGCGGGCAGGTGGATCTGGAACACGTATTCTTTTCCTACTCCCCGGATAAAAAGCTGATCGAAGACCTGAATCTCCATGTAAAGCCCGGACAGCGGATCGCCATTGTCGGTCCCACCGGCTGCGGCAAGACCACCCTGATCAATCTTCTGATGCGCTTCTACGATACGGACAGCGGCACCATCCGGGTAGACGGCCAGAATGTCCAGAATGTCAGCCGCAGGAGCCTGCGCAGGAACTACGGCATGGTTCTGCAGGAGACCTGGCTGAAGTCGGCCACCATCCGGGAAAACATCACCTACGGCTGCCCGGATGCTTCGGAGGAAGATATGATCCGCGCCGCCAAGGAATCGCACGCTCACAGTTTCATCATGCGTATGCCGAAAGGCTACGATACAGTCATCGGAGAAGACGGAGGCAGCCTCTCCCAGGGGCAGAAGCAGCTGCTGTGCATTACCCGCGTGATGCTGCGTCTTCCTCCTATGCTGATCCTGGATGAAGCCACTTCCTCGATCGATACCATGACGGAAATCCGGATCCAGAAAGCCTTTGCCCGGATGATGAAGGGACGGACCAGCTTTATCGTGGCGCACCGGCTCTCCACAATCCGGGAGGCCGACGTGATCCTCGTCATGAGGGACGGACATATTCTGGAACAAGGAAGCCACGAAATGCTCCTGAAAAAGGGCGGCTTTTACGCGGAGCTGTACAACAGCCAGTTCGCACCCCTCTGACTTTCCAAATCTGCGCAGAAACACCCCGGAAACGGGCAGCCCGCCTGCCTGTTTCCGGGGTGTCTGTGCAAAAGTCTATCTTTCCGATTCCTGC
>ERZ1643246.4958-NODE-4958-length-10090-cov-11.656303_pt1 | contig 10090 bp, 11 predicted proteins | sample MGYA00579265_ERZ1643246 | MGnify/ENA primary metagenome ERZ1643246 (study PRJEB29033, sample SAMEA4952261) | chicken gut metagenome | biome: Broiler Chicken; feature: Gastrointestinal Tract; material: Caecum | place: Ireland | collected 2018 | study: Broiler...
CGTGTGTTCGAGACCTTCCACACGTAAAACAAAACTAAAGGAGAACAAAAAAATGAAAAACAACCAATCAGGCAAAGTGCTGTTCATAGCACAGGCGGCTATGATTGCCGCTATCTATGTCGTGCTGACTCTTATCGGCGCGTCATTCAGTTACGGAGAGGTTCAGGTTCGTATTTCCGAAGCGCTGACCATTCTTCCAGTATTTACCCCCGCAGCTATCCCGGGTGTATTTCTGGGATGTCTCATCAGCAATATCCTCGGCGGATGCATTCTTCCGGACATCATCTTCGGAAGCCTCGCTACTCTGATCGGAGCAATTTTCACATGGATGCTGAGGAACAAGAGTAAATATCTCGCACCGCTTCCGCCGATCATTGCCAATGTAATCGTTGTACCTTTTGTGCTGAAATACGGCTACATGGTACCGCTTCCGATTCCGTTTATGATGCTGACTGTGGGAATCGGGGAAGTGATTTCCTGCGGCGTACTCGGACTGATCCTGTATACAGCGCTGAACAGATACAGAGGAATTCTGTTTAAGACAGGTGCTTAAAGCTTCACTTTGACAATAAAATATTCACCCCGCGTGAAAACAACGGGCGTGCCGCATATGGGAAAACTCCCCATTCTGCTGCACGCCCGTTCTTTATATCCTCTTATCTCTGATCTTCTCCTGCCTGAAGTTTACTTGATATATCCTATAAATACATTTCCGCTGTCTGCAGTCTGCTTTTCCATCGCATCCAGTCCCACGGTATGCGATGCGCCGTCGTCCGGATCGATATAGGTGATATCCGTCATAGTATAGCCTGTCAGCAGCACTGCATGATCCGTTCCTGTCAGGGCGATCACCGGACACCCCCGGTTGATCACATAAAGCACTTGATCCAGCGTACATCCTGTCAGATCCACCTGATGAGCGTCATACTGCTCCATATAGCGCTCGCAGGCTGCCAGCGAAGTCTCACCGCTCTCTTTTCCAAACGCCGCGGCATCCGTGGAATAGACGAGATCACGGTTTCCCCGCTCCCATACATATTCCTGATTTGACGAAATCACCACGCCGGATACTTCATTTGCCTTCTGGACAGCATATCCTGCTTTATCATATACAGCAACCAGTTCTCCCATGCCGTACACGTAGAATTTCTCGCCGCTGTCTCCGCCGCTCAGAGTTACAGTCAGGGGATCCTTTGAGGCAATCTGTCCCGGCTTAAGCAGCTCGGGTGCGGCATCTGCTGTTCCGTCGGCAAATGTCATCCTCACCTGCTTTCCGGCTGACTCTGTTGTGTAAGTCTCCAGAGATACCTTTGTCTCTTTGCGCTCCTGATTATTCGTAATAAATTCCTGTGACGCCGAATTGTACGTATCACCGTTTTTTACAACCCGGTTCAATGTCACCAGATTTCCGTCGATCAGAATGTCGGTTGTATATATATTCTGATCCGTAAATGAATACTGCGCCTCTGTCTTATTATCAGAATTACGTATCTCGATTTCATACATCGGGCTGATCTCTTCCCCTGCCACTGTCACGCCTTTATCTGACGAGCGGACTTTTCCGAAAATAAAATCTCCGTTTATAAATCCCAGAGGACGGACGCCTTCTCCGTCAGACGCGTCGATCGTATAAGTATCTCCGCTCTTCAGATTCATCACATTTATCTGCGCGTCGGATGTCTGATACGCCATCTGATGGCCGTCATCCGAGACCGCATACTGATCCTCAGACAATTTTTCTGCCAGAACTGTCTGCTCGTCTTTATCAAGGTCAATCTGATACAGCGTTCCGTCGGCAAGCACATAAAGCATGGATTCGCTGTGATTATAATACACCATCTTGCCCAGCTCATCAGCTGCGATAGCATAGGATTTAGTACTGGGGATAAATGCCTTCTCCTCGATTGCATTTTCAGCAGCACTGAAATAGTAAATACCGACTCCGACTTCACCTTCGTGGTAACCGCGGTTCATATAACCGTACACGGCAAATGCCAGACTGCCGTCGTCCTCCATACTGATAATCCGCACCGCATGCTGATCATTCTTACTGCGCATGTCGCGCCCCTCCTGATCGGAAAAACTGAACACCTCCGTCAGTTTGTCTTTTTCTTTATTATAAAGCCAGAGATTTCTCTCCTGTACAAACGCCGCGGCAGATTCGTCACTGTTCGTTTCATACTGGATATCATCCGCAGAGGTAATTCCGAACAGGATTCCATTTTCGTCAAAATTCTGTTCCGCTCCCTGAAAAATCTGTTCCATATCCCTGTTATAATCCAGCAGATAGATCGTATCTGCAAGGAAGCGGACGCGGAAGAATTCTTTTACATTATAGAGGGCTGTCCCGCCGTTTTCATCCTGACACGCCACCTGATACTTTGCAAGAATTGATGTGTAGACAGTGTTGCTCTCCTTGATACTCCACTCCACATTCCCTGCAATTTCCGGCTGCAGGTCCCCCCACTGTACATGTGTGATATCCGAATGGATATTCACCGTCTGATACGTTGTATTGTCGCTCTCTTCGCTTGGTTCAAGATGGCTCTGCAGATCTTCGGTTCCGGTCTTATTGATCGCCTTATCGTGAAAATCCACAGCGTACTCCAGACATCTGGACGTCGCAAGATCCGTCGGCATTGCCACTCTCGTATAGTAGCTCACAGGCTTATCTCCCACTGTGAGGATAATCTTGAGCACAGCTTCCCTCACATCGCCGGAAACAGCATTTCCGAGTCTCAGCTCCACAGCCGTGTCCTCCCCGGGCACCTCCGCCTCTCCTTCCGTGTATTTGTCTTTTCCGTCCAGAGAATATACTTCATATTTCATGGCGGTTATATCATTATTATCTTCTTCAATATTGACAGACAAAGAGCCGTCTGCGTTCAGCGGCGTAATTGTATCTCTCATGGCAGTAATATCCATGTCCTGCACATATCCGAAAAGCGGATTCACCTCAGTATTATCCATGTTAAATGAGACCCTTGGCAGGGTAGGCGCCCCCATATCCACAATCTCATCGTCTGTTCCGCTGTTTATAACTATACTGCTGATTACAAGTGCTGCGATAAACACAAGAATCAGCACTCCCGCTTTGATGGCTCTTTTCTTCATCCTTATTTATTCTCCCTTATATCTGAAAGCAGGCGTCCCAGTGTCAGATCCGCCTGCAGAAATTCTTCACATTTTCTGATTTCTTCTGCTGCCTGTTCTGCTTTTCTCCTGCCGGATGTCTTTCCGGAATCTGCGTCTCTGCGCACCGCCCGCAGCAGAATATTTTTCGGCGTATGTTCCATATCGATAAATTCAAGCACCTGCGTCTCATATCCGGACCGCTCGAGATATTTTGCCCGCAGCCCGTCGGTGGCAAGGGCAGCGAAACGTTCCCTCAGAAGGCCGTAATCCAGAACCGGAGCAAGATTTCCCCCGCCGGAAATTCCTGACAGCTGACCGTTTAATTCATGCTGGCAGCACGGTACAGATAAGATCACATCTGCCTTCCAGCCCACTGCCTTAGCAAGAGCATAATCTGTCGCCGTATCACAGGCGTGAAGAGTGACGACCATATCCACATGGTCTGTTCCGGAGTAATCCGCAATATCCCCCACAAGAAATGTCAGCTTTTCATAGCCGTATTTTTCCGCCAATTTTCCGCAGTGTTCGATTACGTCCTCCTTCAGATCCAGACCGATGATCCGGATATCATACCCCTTCAGCTCATGAAGGTAATAATACATGGCAAAGGTAAGATAAGACTTTCCGCACCCGAAATCAAGTATCGTAAGTTCCCGTTCTCTGTCAAGCCGCGGCAGAATATCTTCGATAAATTCCAGAAAACGGTTGATCTGACGAAATTTGTCCGTCCGTGTCTTCACAATCTTTCCGTCCTCTGTCATAACTCCCAGATCATGCAGGAAAGGAACCGGCACGCCTTCCTCCAGAATATAGTGCTTCTTCCGGTTATGGGAGAGATCTGCCTGCCCGGTCTTTACCTTCTTCTTCCTTTTTTGACCGCAGCCTTTCCTTTTTTACTGATCAATACAGTGTATTCCTCTCCAGTCGTCTCAATCTGTATCTGCCGGAATTGTTCTGCATATTCCATAAACTTCTCCCCGGCTTCTTTTTTATCCAGATTACTGTGAAAGGCCTGTTGTTCCGTAAATGCCTCGAACTGGAACACAAGCTGTCCCCGCTTTTCGAGAGGGCGCACCTTAACCTTTATTATGCCCTCTTTTTTCCGCGGATTACTGATAACCGCGCGGATAAATTCTATATTTAAAACTGCATCCAGCAGCGCTCTGATCTCTTCCATATATACTCCGTTTCTGCCGCATTCTTTAGTCCGCTGTCTTCCCGCCCTCCACAAGGAACCCCTTGTCCCTGAGCATTTTTTCAATCATGTCCAGCGTCTCTTCGCTGTCCGCCTCTACCGTATGATAATGATAATCAGAAGTGATATTTTTAAGCGGACTGGATTTTCCGTTCTTAATATCCGCGATAAACTCGGATACTTTTCTTCGTGATGTAATGTTGAGGGCCGCTGTCAGCCTTCCGTATATCCGGTGGTTTATCATTACATCGCGCACATTTCCGCCCAGATCTACAATGGAATTCAGCTCTTCCTCCAGCTGTGCGTCCGTATGTCTGACTTTAAAGACACGGCTCACTGAACTGGGTTCATTGATAATATACCCTCTGTTTGTAGATATAATGTCATATCCCGCCGCACGGATCAGCGCGATATCCTGTACGATCACCTGCCTGCTCACGTCAAACGCGGCGGCAAGTGCTCTGCCTGATACGGGAGCAGAACTGTTTCTGATCTGCTCCACGATTGCACTCCTTCTGTCTGACCCTGTCATCAGGTCTCCTCCTCTCATCAAACAGCATGAAGGTTTTTCATTGAAATGTCAAGTATAGATGCAGAATGTGTCAGCGCTCCGCTGGAAATATAATCCACTCCCAGCTCAGTCAGACGGGCAATATTTTCTTTTGTCACATTTCCGGAGCACTCTGTTTCCGCCCGTCCGTCGATAATGCGAAGCGCTTCACGCATATCATCCGGCGTCATATTGTCAAGCATGATAATATCTGCTCCCGCTTCCACAGCCTCGCGGACCATATCAAGATTCTCCACTTCAACTTCGATCTTCCGGACAAACGGCGCATATTCCTTCGCCATCTTCACTGCCTTGGCAACTCCTCCTGCTGCCCCGATGTGATTGTCCTTTAACAGTACGCCGTCGGACAGATTATATCTGTGATTATATCCGCCGCCCACGCGCACTGCATATTTTTCAAATATCCTCATATTCGGAGTGGTCTTTCTCGTGTCCAGAAGCTTTGTCCTGCTGCCCTTTAAGAGTTCTGCAACAGAGTGGGTATAGGTTGCGATTCCACTCATTCGCTGGAGATAATTAAGCGCGGTCCTCTCACCGGAGAGAAGGACGCGGATATCGCCCCTTACTTTTCCCATCAGCTGTCCGGCTTTTACCTCATCGCCATCTTTACAGTAGAATTCCGTCTTCGTATCCGGATCCAGCAGTTCAAACACTCTGCCGAACACCTCCAGTCCGGCAATAACTCCGTCCTGCTTGCAGATCAGATCCACTTCTCCTGCCGCTGCCTCTTTCATCACCGCATTGGTGCTTACATCCTCACTCGATATATCCTCTTTCAACGCCTCAAGGATCAGATGATCCGCCTGAAGCCTCATTGTAATTTTATTCATGTCTGTTCCCCGCTTTCTTCTGCATTACTGTTCTATACTGCTGCGCTGACCGTCCTGATCTGCAGTGATCTTCTGTGCCGCTCTTCTGGCAAATACCATGCTCTCCAGAAGAGAATTGCTTGCAAGCCGGTTGGCTCCATGTACTCCGTTGCAGCTTGTCTCGCCCGCCGCGAACAAATGCTCCATAGAAGTGCGGCTGTCGCTGTCCACCCAGATGCCGCCCATAAAATAATGCTGGGCAGGCACTACCGGTATCCAGTCTTTAGTCACATCATAGCCCTCCTCCAGACAGTGTTCGTATATGTTCGGAAAATGTCTGAGGATCGTCTCCTTATCGATCCGCTCCATCGAAAGCCAGACATAATCCGTGCCGTCCTTTTCCATCTGCCTGCGGATAGCCGCCGTCACCACATCACGGGGCTGCAGCTCATCGGTAAAACGCTTGCCGTTTTTATCCAGAAGGATGGCTCCCTCGCCTCTGACAGACTCGGAGATGAGGAATCTCCTTCCCGGTTTTTTTGAATATAATGTAGTCGGATGGATCTGCACATAGTCCAGATGTTCCAGACGTATTCCGTGTTTCTTCGCAATACGGACCGCATCCCCTGTAAGGTGCGGGTAATTTGTGGAATGCTCATAGAGTCCTCCGATCCCTCCGCTGGCCAGAATCGTATCAGGCGCCCAGAGACGCATGGTATTCCCCTGTTCATCTTCCGCGGTAATACCGGCGCACCTGCCGTCCTCTACAATAATGTCTGTCATGGTAGTATACTCCATGATAGTGACATTTTCAAGAGAACGCACCCGTTCCAGCAGTTTTCCCGTAATTTCTTTTCCCGTCACATCCTCATGAAACAGAATACGCGGTTTGGAATGCGCCCCTTCCCTTGTAAACGCATAACTGTCGAGAAAGTTTTCCGGCTCTTCTGCCTCTTTTTCCGGCCTGCGTGCGAACCTGACCCCATATCCGATCAGTTCCTTTATGATTTCTCTTGAACTCCGGATCATAATGTCCACGGATTCCTTCCGGTTCTCATAATGCCCGGCCCGCATCGTGTCCTCAAAATAACTGTCATAATCCGATTCATCCCTGAGCACACAGATACCGCCCTGAGCCAGAAACGAATCACTGCTCTCAGCGTCTTTCTTTGTAATAATGATGATCTTCTTGTCCCTCGGAAGGCTGAGCGCTGCAAAGAGCCCGGCAGCCCCCGTTCCTACAATTACTACATCTGCTTTTCTGTCCATTTTTTTCTCCTCTTTTCTCGTATCAGACTCCTGCCTCACAAAATGATCCGCGGCCGCTGTCCCGCCATATCCTACTTTGCAAGTCTTAACATTTCTTCCAGCGGCTTTCTCGACTCTTCGCAGAGTTCTTCGTCCATAATCACCTCATTTTCCCCGGTCTTCAGCACATGGAGAATCTTCTCCGGCGTAATCAGCTTCATATCCCCGCAGACCGGCTCTGTCTCCGTGAAATAAAATGTTTTCTCCGGGTACCGTTTCTGAAGCTCGGCAAGGACTCCCTTCTCCGTACATATGATAAACTCCCTGGCACTGCTTTCCCCCGCATACCGGATAATCCCGGACGTGCTGCCCACATAGTCCGACATATCCAGCACAGCCTTCGTGCACTCCGGATGGGAGAGCACCTCTGCCCGGGGATGCAGTTTCTTTGCCTGACAGATTTCTTCTGTTTTCATCTGCTGATGCACCGGACAGTACCCGTTGTTAAAAATAAAATGCTTCTCCGGCACCTGTTCCGCCGCAAAATGCGCCAGATTCTCATCCGGAATAAAGAAGATGTTTTTGTTCGGAAGAGCTCTGACGATCTGCACCGCGTTTGCCGATGTAACGCACACGTCCGAATACCGTTTCAGCTCCGTCGTAGAATTGATATAGCAGACGACCGCCACATCATCGTATGCCTCCCTTACTCTCCGGATCTTCTCCGTATCAGCCATATGTGCCATAGCGCAGTCGGCGTGCGCGTCCGGCATAAGCACCGTCTTGTCCGGATTGAGCGCCTTCGCGCTTTCACCCATAAATGAAACGCCGCAGAATACGATCGTCTGTTCCTTCAGCCCCGCCGCTATCCTGCTCAGGTAAAAGGAATCGCCTATGTAATCTGCGAGCTCCTGTACTTCCGGCCTGACATAATAATGTGCCAGTATTACCGCATCTTTCTCTCTTTTCAGCTGTTCAATTTCTTCTCTGACTGTCATATGTACACCCCTTTGCTTTTCTGCTGCTGTGAACCCCGCAATTTATTTCAGTTCACACCATGGTGCAAATTATAGCACTTGGTTTTACAGGTGACAAGACACATGAATTTACAAATATTTTACAGAAAACAGTTCCTCTTTCGTCAATACATACAGAAAACCGCGCATATAAATATGCGCGGTCTCATCCTTTTTCCACATTATACTTTTACATATACTGCTCTCGTCCTCTCGCCGTCATCCACCAGCTCCACATTCTGGAAGCTCTGAATATACTGTTTGAACTGAGAAAATCCGTAATCCCTTACCTTAAAATCCCCGAACTTCATCCGGATCCGGTTGCCCAGAGCACTGAGGGCTATACCGTATTTTCCTCCGCTTCTGATCTGCTGCATGATATATTCCTCCAGCATTTCTTTGCGGCTCTTATCCTCATACAGGGTCACGGATACTTTCGTCCCCTCCTGTATCAGCTTCAGCTTCGGCAGTGTCTCAAGGAATTTTGACAGCAGGCTGTAGCCGTAGCGTCTCACGTCAAAGTCCGGATAAAGCTTGACAAGGCGGCTGCCTACTTCACCCAGCCCTGTTTCTCTGTCATCATTCTGATTTTCCGTAATTATTTTGACCACAGCCTCCTCGATCTGTTCTTTCGATACCGCAGACCGCTTCTTCTGCTCCTTTCCGTGCGTATGATGGACAGAGCTTTTATCTTCTCTCTCGTCCTTCTCCATCGTACTATCCTCGAGGAGCAGCTCCAGCTCTGTAAATATATCACAGGCTTTGCGGAACGGATACGGCGTCTTATCCTCCCCCATCCCGATCACTGTCTTTCCGCTTTCCCGCAGACGGCTCGCCAGTCTCGTGAAATCACTGTCGCTGGACACAAGGCAGAACCCTTCCAGTTCACTTGTATACAGCATATCCATAGCGTCAATAATCATAGCCGAATCAGTTGCATTTTTCCCATGGGTATAGCTGAACTGCTGAATCGGTGTAATGGAATTCTGAAGAAGCTCTTCCTTCCAGCTTGCGCTGTTTGGTCTTGTCCAGTCACCGTAGATCCTCTTATAAGTCACATTCCCGTATTTCGATAATTCATCCAGAATCGGCTGGATATACTTTGCAGACACATTGTCCGCGTCGATCAGGAGCGCGAATCTGTCTTCCATGTCATATACTCCTCTCCCTGCATATTTTTCCACCGGAATCTGCCGGCTTCATATATCATATAACTGTGGGCGGATCCCTCCTTCGGTATTGAGACGGAACCCGGATTCAGATAACGGTATTTATTTCCCGCACTGTCTGTAATCTCCTCACATGCCGGTATGTGCGTGTGTCCGTTGAGAAGAATATCTCCGTTTCTCATTGGCGGGAGATGCTTCGGATGCCAGATATGGCCGTGGGTGGCGAAAATGTTTACCGTACCGCAGGCACTTCTCTGTTCTTCCTGCCCCGTCCCCTCTGTTTTCTCTGTCTCTGCTGTCTCCGGCGCCGCCCCCGGCAGCTCAAGGAAACAATATTCCGCCATCACCGGGAACTCAAGCACCATCTGATCCACTTCCGTGTCGCAGTTGCCGCGCACACACAGAAAATTCTCTTTCAACGGATTAAGCATGGCGATCACTTCTTTCGGTGCATAGTCTTCCGGAAGATCATTGCGGGGACCGTGATAGAGAATATCTCCCAGAATCACAAGTCTTCCCGCCCCTTCTCTTTTATATGCCTCAAGCATCTGCTCACAGTACTTTGCCGAACCGTGAATATCGGACGCGATCATATATTTCATACTCGTTTCCTGCCTTTCTCCGCTTTTTCGGATTCTCCTGTCTTATCTTAACATACAGATTTTTTCTTGTAAATCACCCCTTGACAACGGTGCTATACTGTAGATGTAGCAAAGAAATACACTTAACAATACCTATTTGTTCAAACAAAGTTGAAGGCTGCTAAGCGTGATTCAGTGATTGGAGGAAAAGATAAATGAATACTTTAAAAGCTGAAAAAAGAGACATGACAATCAAAGCCAAGAAACTTAGACGTGAAGGATTTGTTACAGGCTGTATCTTCGGCCGTGAAATGAAGGAGTCCATTCCGCTGAAGATGGCGAAAGGCGACATAGACAAACTTCTCA
>ERZ1643246.4962-NODE-4962-length-10081-cov-15.307899_pt1 | contig 10081 bp, 9 predicted proteins | sample MGYA00579265_ERZ1643246 | MGnify/ENA primary metagenome ERZ1643246 (study PRJEB29033, sample SAMEA4952261) | chicken gut metagenome | biome: Broiler Chicken; feature: Gastrointestinal Tract; material: Caecum | place: Ireland | collected 2018 | study: Broiler...
TACAAACTTCAGTACGTGAATATACCGAATGTATGGTGGTATTAATATTAAAGCTGAGAATGGGAGGAATGAGTTATGGCGAAATTTTGTACACAGTGCGGCAGGCCTTTGAAAGATGGTGAGATATGTACCTGCCAGAAGGAGAAAAACAATACGGTGAAAATGGAGTATACAGCGCCGGAACAGAAAGATAACAGCAATGCTGCCGGGTTGGACAATGCGCAGCAGTCAGCAGGATATTTTGACGCAAATGGATGGAATGCAGGAGCGGGCGCTTCCGCGGGGAAGACGGATGCCGGTTCCGGACAGCAGGGGCAGGCTGGCCCTGCTCCGGGAAACACGCAGGCCGGTACAGCCCGTGAAAATACGCAGACGGGTACAGCCCGGGGAAATACACAGGCTGGAAACGGAACGGACTCCAATACGTTTACCTATTCATTTTCCACGGCAGACTGGGTGCCGTTCGGTAAACTGCTCGGCTTCGGGGAATCTGAGAAAAATGATGTGACAGGATGCTTTGAGAGGGGGAAGAAAATCGTACCGGAGCTGGTCGCACCCTGCGAGCAGGAGATCCCGGTCAAACAGTACGATATCTGTAATGCACGTTCTAAAATCCGGGGGCTGTGGCAGGAAGGACACCTCCAGGTGACAAATAAGAGGATCCTATTCAGGATGAGCGGCCGTTCGTGGATCGGCAGAGTGATGGATTATAAGGAATTTAATATCGACGAAGTGGCAGGACTCAGCATATCCAACGGAGTCAGGTTCGGTCTGTTTGATTTCATTATCGGCCTGCTGATCGCTGCCGTGATCATTCTTCTTTTTGGCGCGCGGTTCGGAATAGAAGTTGCGTTCAGCAGCTCATCTATATTCAGGGGACTAATGTTCCTTATCGCAAATATCGGGGGACTTGCGGCAATCGGCTCTTTCTTTATAGTAAAGAAGAAATACTTTATCAAACTGTTGATCATGTCGCTTGCAACCGGCCTGCTTACGATGTCAGTTATTGCAACAAGGAGTGCGTTCCTGCATGGATTTTCTTCTTTCCTGAGCATACTCAGTGTGATTCTGACAATCGTATCACTGTTCCTGTTTTCACTGAAACCGAGCATGAGCATCATGGTACAGACAAAATGTGAGTCTGCGGCGCCGATCTGCATATTAAGTCCCCGTTCAGTCGTTTCTGTCACAGAGGTACTGCCGGGCGATGATGCAGATATTGCAATTGAAGAGCTGGGATCCATGATTATGGATATCCAGAAGCTTGGCGACTATGGAATTAAGAAATGGAAAGAAGACTGATATGTATTATCTCACGACAGGCTATCCTCTTGGAACAAAAATTGAAGAGGGAAGGCTCATTTACAGGGTAGCCCTGAATGGAAGATATTATCCACTCATTCCGGTGGAACGCCGGATCTGGGAGGCGTTCCTTTTAGGGGCCTATGAGGAAGATGTTATCGGAAGGCTCAGCGAGGCGGACCAGTCGGCTTATCAGGTGACAATGCAGAAGTTCTGTCAGCAGACAGGACTTCTGCAGCAGCTCGACGAACCGGCGTTTACCCGGCTTGGCGAACTGCTTTTTCTCCGTCAGGGAATAGGAGAAGGACTTGATATTGAAGATGGGACATATAAGATCCTGTTCCGGCAGCAGGTCATGGTAACAGAATCAGAGTATGAAATCTGGTGTATGGCGGACGGTTCCACACCTTGCAGGGTGATGGAACAGCGGCTGTCAGGAGGAAAGGTGACAAGTTTCCGGGAGACTGTCATACGGATGTGCAGAAAAGGACTGCTGATCGCGTCGGGCAGAGAATAGAGGCAGTTATGGGAATTTTTGATTTTTTACGGAGCAGTGTCAGGCAGCAGGAGACAGTCAGTGATGTGCAGGAGGAACGGACTGCATTGAGTGATCTCCAGCAATATGTGAGATCAAACAGCTCTTTGGGCAGTCATGCGTCTGAGAGAGACGCGGCAGGCGGAACCGGGCTGCGGCTGCCGGAGTTCGGCGGGAAAAATCTGGCAGAAACAGCTCCGATATCCGCAGAGGCTGAGGGAAAGACTCTGGAACAGATTGCGGATGGCAAACGCATTTCAAAGACAATGGAGCAGTATGAGGGAGAATACCGGAGACTGCAGAATGGATTTGAAAGAAATTTTTATGACGGTTCAGCCGGAAGGACAGAGAAAGCAGAGCTTGGGAAACAATATTGCCAGAATGTGAATGCCATCTGTGAGATGCGGGACAGGGAGAAAACTCTGGGGCATGAACTGGACGGCGTGAAAAATCAGATGGCGGCTATGCATATGGACCATCCAAATGGATTTTCAACGGCTGATCAGGCAAAGTATGAAAGTCTTCTCGGTCGGCGCAGACAGCTGGAATCAGATATCAGCAGGCTGGGCAGCATGGAATATCAGCTGGAAGGGAACAACAGAAGTATTGCGGGATGGCTCGGAGAACGGTATGTACCGGTTGTAGATCTTCCACAATATAACAAAGAACAGACCGTATCAAATCTGGAAAAACATTTTGAAGAATGTGAGAGGAAACTCGAGGAGGGAAAAGCTCTTCCGAGAGATGCCTACGCATTTGCGGCAACGCAGAATTATATGAAGGACGCATTGAATCAGGCCAGAGGAATCGATGTAAACGGCAGCCGGATCAGTGATGAACGGATCGATCGGGTGCTCGCAAAATCTGAAGCGCTGTCTGAGGCTTATAAGGATACATTTCGAGATCACAAATTTCTGCCGGACGGTACTTACAGTCAGTATACGGAAAAGAACCGCACCGGATCGGAAGTGCTCAGCTGGCATTCTGCAAAGACTGACGAGGATGGTTTTACATCTGTTACAAAGACCGATACGGGACTGCTGAAAGGAAATCTGTCATATTCTGCAGATTTACAGGCGAAAAAGGCAGCGGCGGCCGCAAATGCATCCGTATTGGAGAATTCTTTCCAGTATGATCGTGAAAAGAGTAATTCGGAGATTCATATAAAAGGTGGAAACAGGCTGGGTTATGCTGATGTATCTGCGGAAGGAAGCGTGGCAGATCTGAGGACCGGCAGACTGCGGGTATCTGCCGAGTGGGATCTGGCAAAGGGAAATATAAATGTGTCCGGAGGTTCAAAAGAAAAGGACGGTCTTACATTTGAGGCTTCCGCTGAATATGCGGCCGGACAGAAAAAAGCCGGCGCAGATATAGATGCTGCGAAATGGAAGGCAGATATCACGAACAGTGAAAAGGACTTTACCGCTAAATTCAATGCAGATGTCAATACAGGAGAAAAGGCGCCTGTAATGTATGCGGCAGGAGCGGGAAAAACTTCGGATACAACAGATTCGCCTGTGAGGACGAAGATTGATTCCAGCGTACATGATGTGGAGCAGGATAAGATAACGAATGAATCGGTGAAAAATTCGTTTGCGGACGGGAATTACAGAACAGTCGTGGCAGACAGGGATATTGATCTGTACCGGGTGTTTGACGGGCACAGAGCACGGTCCGACGGATCTTTCTTTACAACAGAAAAACCTGTGGACAGGATGCAGAGCAAAATGGACAGCGCGCTGCTCCAGGAATGGGGAAATGGAAAGACTTATTTTGAAAAGATCACAGTGCCGGCAGGCACAAAAATGAATATCGGGAAAGCGGCGCCTCAGGTTTCGTCCACCGGACAGGAACTCCCCGGCGGGGCTGATCAGGTACTGCTTGACCAGGATTTCTTCAAAGATCATCCGGAAATCAAGCCGGTTGCCGAACCCCTGGGATATCATACCGGATTTAAAGAGTTTTCCGAACGGGCGGATCAGTACGAGCAGAAATTATCGGAGGGCGCGGACGTTACACATGGTCCGGATAATCCGCCTAATCCTCCTGCAGGTTCGCCGGAAAGAGCGGATCAAGAGCAGGATAACCTGTCCATGGGGTCAGAAGCGGGTGAGGAGACCGCGGAAGAAGACGAGATCGCCGAAGAGGGAGAGAAATCCGAAGAGGGAGAAGCCCCTGAGGCGGATGAAGAGACTGCTGAAGAAGAGGAACCGGAGGAGCAGGAGACGTCAGAAGAAGACGAGATGTCCGAAGACGAAGAGACACCTGAAGAGGGGGAAGAAACCGAAGAAGAGGAAACGTCGGAAGAAGACGAGACGGTCGAAGAGGGGGAAGAAACCGAAGAAGGAGAAGCCCCCGAGGCGGATGAAGAGACTGCTGAAGAAGAGGATCCGGAGGAGCAGGAGACGTCAGAAGAAGACGAGATGTCCGAAGACGAAGAGACACCTGAAGAGGGAGAGGAAACCGAAGAGGGAGAAGCCCCCGAGGCGGATGAAGAGACTGCTGAAGAAGAGGAACCGGAGGAGCAAGAGGAGTCGGAAGAAGACGAGATGCCCGAAGGCGAAGATGTTCCCGAAGAGAATGAAGAAAACGGTGAGGACAGCGGTGAGGATAGTGGCGAAGACAGCGGATCCGGCATGGACTCAGGTATGGATTCCGGCGGGGATTCTGGCATGGATTCGGGTATGGACTCCGGCGGAAATTCTGGCATGGATGAAGGCGGTGGATACGATTATGGCGGTTACGGGTATTGACCGCAGTAGACGGGATTTCTTCATATTGCAGACAGCAAATACATCGGGAGGATGATCAGATGAAACAGATAGAAGTATTTGACGGCAACAAGCTTCGAACGGATCCGGTGCCGTATCCGACCCGGAATGCCAGATGTGCATTTATTGGAACCAATGCGGTTGGCGGAGATACATATGTGCCGTTGGATGCGGATCTCCTGAGCCGTCATATTATGTTCCTGGGCGGAATCGGAACAGGAAAGACAAATGCGTTCTTCCAGATTATGAGACAGCTCAGGGGCAGCATGACCGGCGAGGATGTGATGATCATATTCGACACTAAGGGAGATTTCTATCAGGAATTTTATCGCCCGGGAGATGTGGTCATCAGTAATGATGAAACCGCGACAGGCCCGTCAGGTCCGGATTATTGGAATATCTTCAATGAGATCGAGCTGGATGAGCATATGGAAGAAAATATTGTCGAGATCAGTAAGACGCTTTTTCACAGTAAGATTGAGGGGTCTAACCAGCCTTTTTTCCCGAATGCAGCTAAAGATCTGTTCAGTGCGATCCTGACACATTTTACGAGAAATAAGGAGACGCTGCACGGCGACAATGAAAGCCTTCGGGCGTTTCTCGACCGTTCGCCTACAGCGGAAATCAGAGAGATGCTGAAACAGCATGAAGATCTGCGCGCCATGGTAAGCTATATTTCGGATGACCGCTCTCCTCAGACGCAGGGAGTTATGTCAGAGTTACAGCAATTATCCAGAGAGATATTTCTCGGTAATTTTAAGAAACGCGGCACTCTTTCTATGAGGGAACTCGTGCGGGCAAAGGGCGGCAGGTTTATTTTTATTGAGTATGATCTGGGAATCGGGAATATGCTTACACCAATCTACAGCCTTCTGTTTGATATGGCTATCAAGGAAGCTTTGTGCCGCAAGAAAAGTGAAGGCAGCGTCTACTTTGTGGCGGATGAGTTCCGGCTGATCCCGAATCTGCAGCATGTGGATGACGCAGTGAATTTCGGAAGAAGTCTGGGAGTAAAATTCATGATCGGGATACAGAATGTAGAGCAAGTCTTTGAAGTGTATGGGGAATCAAGGGCGAGGAGTATACTTTCCGGTTTTCTGACATCTGTGTCATTTCGTGTGAATGATGCAGGCTCCAAGGAATTTATAAAGAAACTGCACGGAGTTAACCGGAAGAAAGAGGTCTATATGGCCTCGGTCCAGGGCAGAGGCATCGTTGAGAATGTGCGTGATGCAAATGTTGTAGAGGACTGGGATATCACCCGGCTGGGTATTGGGCAGGCGATCATCGGGCTTCCGGGAAAAGAACCTTTTTTATTTCAGTTTAAGAAGGCATAGGAAAGAAGGTACTGAGTATGGATAATATGACGAAGAAAGCGATATGGAAAGGTATAGCTGCCATAATGGGGATTTTGATCGTTGCCGCTGCAGCATGTACTGTGCTTGTTTTAGTATGGCCTTCGGGCAGCGGAAGTATGATCCGTAATATGAAAGCGTCGAAGACGGAACTGCAGGAAATCGCGCCTCGGGCGTCAGAAGCTCAGACAAAGGATGAAATCCAGATCATTGGCTCAGGAGAACCTGCACAGCCGGAGGAAGATGAAGAGAAAGAAAGTGATCTGACGGCAGATTATATCATACCTGACAGTAATACAAAGCTTCTGACTGATGCAGATATTCAGGGGCTGACAGCACAGGAACTTAATTATGCGAAAAATGAGATTTATGCAAGACATGGACGTATGTTTGACTCCAAGGAGCTTCAGGATTACTTTGACAGTAAGTCCTGGTATAAAGCCGAGTATCCTGCGGATGAGTTTGATGCGGAAAGCGGCAGCATTCTGAATGAAACGGAAAAGAAGAATGCCGATTTTCTGAGGGACGCTGAAAACGAATTAGAGCCGGGCGGATATAAACTTGACCAGTAAACAGGAGGTGCAGGGGTGAAAAAGTGGAAAGCGGCAGCAGCCGTCTTATGTCTGGGGATAATCCTGACTGCGTGTTCTTCCGATCAGGAGAAGGAGGAACAGCAGGAGAAGCCGGTCCCTGATCTGGAGATTAAGGTAGAAGAGCAGGAAAATACGGCAGAGGAAAAGAACAGCGGAGAGGACGGAAGTATAGAAGGGTCTGACGAGGAGACCGGGGAAAGACGGGAAGAGATTGTAGTCCTGGATCCGGGACACTCATCAGTGGTAGCGGAGGGAACAGAACCGCTGGGGCCCGGATCATCAGAACAAAAAGCAGCGGATACATCAGGCACTAGTGGTGTGTCTACCGGTATTCCGGAATATGAACTGACTCTGACGGTAAGTCAGAAGCTGAAATCCGAATTAGAAAATCGCGGATATACGGTTGTTTTGACGAGAGACAGCAATGATATACCGATGAGCTGTGTACAGAGAGCCACTGTGGCGAATGACGCAGATGCAGATGCTTTTGTGCGGATCCACGCCAATGGGATAGATGATTCTTCCGTTCAGGGGGCAATGACTATATGTATTACTGAGCAGAATCCATTTTACCCGGAACTGTATCCTCAGTCGCGGGCGCTTTCGGATGATATCATCAATGAGTTGTGCAAAGCTGCAGGGTGTGAAAATGACGGTGTCTGGGAGACAGATTCAATGAGCGGAAATAACTGGAGCGAGATTCCGGCTACGATCGTGGAAATGGGATATATGACGAACCCTGAGGAGGACCAGCTTATGGCTTCAGAAGAGTATCAGAATAAGATGGTCCAGGGTATTGCCAATGGAATCGATATTTATTTTGGCTATTAAAGGGAGAAACAGAAAATGGAGAAAGGAAATACTATTTGGAAAGTGATTGCGGTTATTCTGGGCGTCCTGATCGTGCTTGGCGCGGCGGGATCTGTTTTGCTGCTTGTCCTGCCGTCCGGAACGGTGAGGGCAGGTTCAGAAAAAACGGAACAGACGGAAATCCAGGCCAGTCAGCCGACAGAAGAAGAAACACAGATGGCGGCGGAGATTAAGGTTACGTCTTCAGGATCCGAAAGCACGAAAGCAGATACCGCGGGAAATGCGGAAGACGGTGAGGCCCATCGTTATGAGATCATTAATGAGCGTATGACATGGGCAGAGGCCGAAGCTTACTGTGAGGCAGAAGGGGGCCATCTTGCCACAGTCGGGAGCGAAGAGGAGTATGCCAAAATACTTGAAGCCGCCGACACTACGTCAAGACAAGTGTTATGGCTTGGCGCTTCGAGACAGTCAGACGGGACATTCCGATGGGTGGACGGCGAAGAATTGTCATATACGGACTGGATGACGGGAGAGCCCAACAATGAGACCGGTGATGAGGATTATCTGGTCATGTTTATTGTAAACGGTGAATGGGTATGGTCTGATGTGCCAAATGATCTGAGTACATATTATGGTGAGAATACAGTAGGTTTTGTATGTGAGTGGGATGAGTGATGAATGTTTCGCATGAACTTATCGTTCCGGAAACAGGATTTCCGTTTAAGTTATTTATTTTTGAAGGCGGCGGGGGCAATTATTACCGCGAGAGACACTGGCACAGATCGATAGAGATCTTTGCAGTGTGCTCCGGTGAACTGGAATTCCAAATTGATGACAGGAGATGGCATCTGACACCGGATAATTTTATGATCGTGAATTCCAATGAGGTGCATTCTGTCGATTCGCCTCTGCCAAATGAGACGATCGTGCTCCAGATCCCTTTGAAATTATTCGAAAATTATTTTACCGGAGAGCAGTTTATATGGTTTTCTCATGAGCCGGGCAGAAGGGATGAACGGTTTATGGAGCTTGTCAGGGAATTGTACGGAGTCTATTGTAAAAAAGCCTGCGGGTATGATATGAAGATGAAGAGCATTTTCTATCAGATCATGTATCTGCTCGTGAAGGATTACAGATTGACAGAAGTTGACGAATCTTTTGTCCGTAAGAATAAGAATCTTAACAAATTGTCCGCGATCACTTCTTATATGAAAGAAAATTATACAGGCAATCTGACGCTTGAGGAGGTGGCGAGGATTTTTGATTATTCGCCCAATTATCTCTCGCGGATGTTCAGGAAATATGCGGGGATCACATTTAAGAGCTATGTGCAGAGCATCCGCCTGGGCTATGCGGTAAAGGATCTGGACAGTGGGAGATACAGTATAACAGAAGTTGCGCTGAAGAACGGGTTTTCAGGAAGCAAGGCTCTGGCGAGGGCATTTCAGAAGAAGTATGGAATGCTGCCGAGTAAATACAGAGAGAACAAAAAGTCCTCATTCTGATGTGGAATGTCAGAATAAGGACTTTTTAATAAATATGGAAGGTAAAAAGATAAGAAATGGGCATTAAATAGCTAATTTTTTGGTCGATAACAGGTGATAAAGGTGATAAAATGGCCTCATAAGACAGATGATGAAAGTACATGCTGCGGTAAGATATGCCGGGGGATGTACGGAAATCCAAGGGTAAGGAGGTCATAACATGAAGATTCAGGAACTGACGGATGCATCCTTCGGCAAATACGGAAAAGTGGTCACAGAATTCTCTTTTGAGAAGATCTTAAAAGAGATGGAGCACACTCCGCTGCCGAAGGATGTTGTTTATGTACCGTCTGTAGAGGCGATGGAAGTCCTGCCGGAAGCAGAGGACGTATGCCGGAAAGGCTTTGGGGGACTCCCAATCCAGATCGGGTACTGCAACGGAGACAATCACAAGCTGAACGCATTTGAGTATCACAGAAGTTCGGAGATTGATATTGCCGTGACGGATCTGATTCTGCTGCTGGGCTGCCAGCAGGATATCGCAGAAGATGATACCTACGATACGTCAAAAGCTGAGGCGTTTTTCGTGCCGGCAGGAACAGCGGTCGAGCTCTATGCGACGACGCTTCACTATGCTCCCTGCTCTGCACAGGAAGGCGGATTCCGCTGTGTGATCGTACTGCCGAAAGGAACAAATGAGGAACTCACATTTACTCCTGCCAAAGAAGGCGAGAACCGGCTGCTGACAGCAGTGAACAAATGGCTGATCGCTCATGAGGAGGCCGGAATCGAAGGCGCGTTCTGCAGACTGAAGGGTGAGAATCTGGAAGTATAGGGCCGGCCGGACTGATAAAAGAGACTGTTATCATATGGTAACATATAAAGAAACCTGTAACAAAGAATGTATGCTGTAATGACAGCGAAAAGAAAGAGAGGAATTAACTATGAACAACATGCCAGAACTGAAGATCGGAGTTGTAGCAGTAAGCCGCGACTGTTTCCCGGAGAGCCTGTCTGTTAACAGGAGAAAAGCACTGATCGATGCGTATGAGAAGAAATACGGCAAAGGAACCGTTTATGAGTGCCCGATCTGTATCGTGGAGAGTGAGATCCACATGGTACAGGCACTTGAAGATATCAAGAAAGCAGGATGCAACGCACTTGTCGTATATCTCGGAAATTTCGGACCCGAGATATCTGAAACATTGCTTGCGAAACATTTTGATGG
>ERZ1643246.4964-NODE-4964-length-10078-cov-4.872892_pt1 | contig 10078 bp, 9 predicted proteins | sample MGYA00579265_ERZ1643246 | MGnify/ENA primary metagenome ERZ1643246 (study PRJEB29033, sample SAMEA4952261) | chicken gut metagenome | biome: Broiler Chicken; feature: Gastrointestinal Tract; material: Caecum | place: Ireland | collected 2018 | study: Broiler...
TATACCGCATTTTCAAAAAGAAGCAACAGTTTTTTTCATTTTTCGTCGTGGATCTGCGTGCGTTGCGTTTCCCGCAGGGATCCGCTATAATGACTGCGGAAAGGAAGCGGATAGTGATGGCGAAGACATACCGGTGTTCCACCAAGACCCGACAGCGGATCCTGCAGGCCGTCCACGATGCGCTGGCACAAGATGGCACCCTGCCTTCGATCAAGGAGCTCTGTGCGCAGCTTTCGATCACCCGCGGGACGTTTTACCTGCATTTTTCTTCGATGATGGAGGTGCGGCAGACACTGGAAGAGGACCGGCTCAGGGAGCTGGAGCGCGCATTGCGTGCATTTCATGAAGATCTGCTCAACGAACGGCTGCTGCCACGGACCTTCCCTTATTTTGAATGGCTCAAAAAGGACCTGCCCTTTTATCGGAGATGTTCGCTGAACGATGACAGCGCACTGGCCATTGGGCTTCGTTCCCTGCTGGAACAGGAACGCACGTTTGCAAATGAGGCAGAGCGCAGCTTCCTGCTTTATGGAGCGACCGGTTATCTTCGGTGCTGGCTTGCATGTAAGGAGCGCTGCGGGGCTTATGAGGCGGCCAGAGAACTGGATGCGTTGCTGCTTGGCAGCGGACAGAAATGAACATTTGGACATTTTGTTGGGATGTTTGCATAAATTGGCAGAAAGAAAGCGTTCCCCTTTGGAATCTTCTGTAAATAGGAGTATAATGATAACAGAGATCAGTCATCTTACTTATACAGGAGGTATCTTTCTATGATTATTCAAAGCAAGAAGGTCTGGGTGCTCGGCAACTGGCTGGAAGCACAAATCGAAGTGGAGGACGGAAAGATCAGTGCCATTCTCCCATACGGCGAAAAGACAGCGGATAAGGACTACGGGGACAAGCGGATCGTTCCTGGCTTTATCGACATTCATACACACGGCGCTTATGGTTTTGATACTAATGACGCAAATGAAGAGGGCCTGCGCAACTGGATGAAGAACATCCCGCAGGAAGGCGTTACCGGCATCCTGCCGACGACGATCACACAGAGCGAGGAAGTCCTCACCAAGGCGGTCGCCAATGTGGCAAAGGTCGTGGATGAAGGCTATGAAGGTGCGGAGATCCTCGGTATTCATTTTGAAGGACCTTACCTGGATCAGAAATACAAGGGCGCACAGCCGGAGCAGTATTGTGTAAAGGGAACGATCGAGCAGTTTGAGCGTTACCAGAAGGCGGCCAAGGGCCTGATCCGGATCATTACGATGGCAACGGAGCACGATGACGATTTTACGCTGACCCGTTATCTGGCACAGCATGGGGTCATCGTCAGCATCGGTCATTCCGGTGCGACCTTTGAAGAGGCGCAGATGGCGATCGCCAACGGTGCCCGCAGCATGACGCATATCTTTAACGGCATGACACCGTTCCATCACCGCAATCCGGGGCTGGTCGGTGCAGCGATGCGCTTCCGTGATACTTATGGCGAAGTGATCTGTGACGGCAATCATTCCAATGTCAATGCGCTCAATGATCTGTTCATGACCAAGGGCCGTGATTACACGATCATGATCACAGATGCGCTGATGGTCAAGGGCCTGCCGGTCGGTACGAAGGTGCTCTTCGGCGGCAATGAGATCGAATTGTATCCGGATGGAAGCGCGCATCTGACCAGCACGAAGGGACTGGCCGGTTCTACGCTGAAGGTCAACGAAGGACTGAAGGTACTGGTCGAAAAAGCGATGGTTCCATGGGACTATGCGATCAACTCCTGTACGCTGAACCCGGCGCGTCTGTTGGGGATCGACGATCGAAAAGGTGCGCTGCGCGTAGGCTGTGATGCGGATATCGTTGTTCTCAATGACGATTATTCCGTTGAGATGACCTATGTCAAAGGCAAGGAAGCATTCTGATCGATCGACAGAGGAGAAGAGATTCCCCGGCAACTGCCGGGGATTTTTGTGTTTTGCAATCGGTGGTATAGAGGAAAGAGAGGCATCTGTGCACAAAGAGGAATGTGGTCATGCGGGAGGTTTGGTAATGCAGACCAAATTGACGAATCAAATGGTTGTGAATATAATAATAAATACAAGATGTTGGCGAGAAGGAGGCTGAACGATACATGGATAATGAAAAATTAAAGGAATTCTGCCAGCAGATGATTGCCTATCGTCTGCCGCGCTGGCAGGATCTGCCTACGTTCGATATTTATATGGACCAGTTGATCACCCTGGTCAAACAGTATCTGAAAGATCTCTTCGATGAAGAGGATGTGATCATCACCAGTTCGATGATCAATAATTATGTCAAGATGGACCTGATCCCCAAGCCGGTGAAAAAACGCTACAATCGGGAGCACATCGCCTATCTGCTGGCCATCACGTTGATGAAACAGGTGCTGACGATCTCTCAGGTGAAGGATGGCATCGCCTTTCAGATCGCGCAGCTGGGTCCAAAGGGAGCCTTCGATCTGTTCTGCGATGAGCAGGAGAATGCCTTGCAGATGATCGCCACACAGGTGCTGGAAAAGCAGGAGGGGAAGGTCAGTGAATATCTGATGAGCTTTCACCGCAACAATGTGCCGATCCGCCTGATCACCCTGGCTTTCGCTTCCCGCATGGTCGCAAAGAAGATCGTCTATCTGGCAAAGGAAACGGCGGAGGCCGAGACGGAAGGATGAAGAGGAGGTAGCGATGAAGGAAGCTTTTTTGAAACGGATGCAGGAATATCTCGGTGAGGAATATCCCGCTTATCTGGAATCGCTGAAACAGCCGCGTTTTCGTGGTCTGCGTGTCAATGAGACCCGTTGCAGCACGGATCGTTTTTTATCGATCGCTCCCTGGGAGTGCCGTCCCAGCGCGATCTGTCCGCAGTCGTTTTACATTCATGAGGAACACCTGGGCAATCATCCCTATCATCTCTCCGGGGTCTTCTATCTGCAGGAGCCCAGTGCGAGCAGTGCGGTCGAGGTGCTGGATGTGCAGCGGGGGGACTGGGTGCTGGATCTGTGTGCGGCACCGGGCGGTAAGAGCACGCAGATCGCCGCCAAACTGGCGCATACCGGCTTTCTGCTCAGCAACGAGATCGAGCCAAAGCGTGCCCGTGTGCTGCTCTCCAACATGGAGCGGCTGGGCTTCAGTGAGTATGCCATCACCAATGAGCGGCCACAGCGCATCGCGGATACGTTGAAGGGCTGTTTTGACAAGGTGCTCGTCGATGCGCCCTGCAGCGGCGAGGGAATGTTCAAAAAGCATGAACAGGCGATGGAGGACTGGAGCGAAGAGAATGTCCGTCGCTGTGCGCTTCGGCAGCAGGAGATCCTGCGCAGCGCCTATGAAACGCTGCGGCCCGGCGGGATCCTGGTCTATTCGACCTGTACTTACGCCAAAGAGGAAAATGAGGAGACGGTCGCTGCCTTTCTGGCGGCGTTTAGCGACATGGAGCTTGTCGACTGTGGCGTGTCATTTGGTCGCAGCGGTTTTGTGCAGCCTGGGATCGATGCCGCCAAGGTGCGGAGGATCTTTCCGATGGATGGCGGAGAGGGCCATTTCATCGCCCGGATGCGAAAAAAAGGGGATGCCCCGCGGGTCCGGATGCGCACCCTGCCGTCGATGAAGGCAGATGCGTATGCACAGGCATTTTTGAAAGATCAGCTGCAGGAACCGGATGCGTACCTGTATACGCAGGGGACACAGGTCTATGCGCGCACGCAGCCATTTGTCCTCCTGGAACCGCTGAAGGTGATCCGCCAGGGGATCCTGTGCGGGGAAAGCGTCAAAAAGCGGTTTGAACCACACCAGCACTTTTATATGGCTTCCGTTCATCAGTCACATCTTTTGCATGTTCATGATATGGATCAGAGGGAATGTGAACAGTTTCTGAAGGGGCATCCGATCGCTTCTTCGCAGCGGGGATTCCTCTGCATGCGCTATCAGGGGTTTCCGCTGGGCTTTGGCAAGGGAGACGGGACCTGGGTCAAAAACCGTTATCCCAAAGGAATGCGGATCGGTGAGCAGGTGCGCTTATGCTGATGAGCATCGAACATCTCAGCAAGACCTATGCGGTGAAGCCGGTCCTCGATGATGTGAGCTTTGCCATCGAGGAGCGGGATAAGATCGCCCTCGTCGGCATCAACGGTACCGGAAAGACGACGCTGCTGCGTCTGCTGAACGATCAGGAAACAAGCGACAGCGGCACCATCATCCGAAAAAAAGATCTGCGGATCGCCATGCTGGAACAGGAGCCAAAGCTCAACGATGCGGCGACGATCCTTGAAGAGGTGATGGCCAGCGCAGGACAGAGCGCGGTCTATGAGGCAAAGCGCATCCTGACCCGTCTGGGGATGCGTGATCTGGAACAGCGCTGCCAGACGCTTTCCGGCGGGCAGAAAAAACGGGTGGCATTAGCGAAGGTGTTGCTGTCTCCCAGCGATCTGCTGATCCTGGATGAGCCGACCAACCATCTGGATACACAGATGATCACCTGGCTGGAACAATATCTCAAACGCATGAGCAGCGCATTGCTCATGGTGACACACGACCGCTATTTCATGGAGCGCATCTGCAATCGCATGATGGAGCTGTCGCAGGGGAAGCTGTATCTGTATGAAGCCAATTACTCCACTTATATCGAGGAGAAGGAGAAACGGCTCGCGCTGCAGCGTGCACAGGAGGAAAAACGACAGCGTCTGCTGAAAAAAGAGCTGGAGTGGGTACGCGCCGGTGTACAGGCGCGCTCCACCAAGAGCCGTTCGCGTCTGGAGCGATTCGAGGCATTGAATGCGGTGAACTATGAAGAAGTCAATGAAGCGATCGATCTTTCGTTTGGATCGGCCCGTCTGGGGAAAAAGACGATCGAATGCGAACGGATCGCCAAGCGCTACGGCGAACGGACGCTCTTCTCGGATTTCAGCTACGTCTTCGGACGGCATGACCGCATCGGCATCATCGGGGAAAACGGCTGTGGCAAGACGACGCTGTTGCGCGTGCTTGCCAAAGAACTGTCGCCGGATGAAGGGACGATCACCTACGGAGAGACGATCCGGATCGCTTATTTTCACCAGGGACATGAGGAGATGGATCCACAGCAGCGGGTGATCGATTACATCCAGCAGCAGCGGGACAGCTTTGCCCTGGAGGGAAGGACGCTGGATGCGGCATCGATGCTGGAGCGTTTCCTCTTTCCGCGCTCGGTGCAGTATACGCCGATCCGGTTTCTCTCCGGCGGGGAAAAACGTCGGCTGTATCTGCTGAAGGTGCTGATGGAGGAACCCAATGTGCTGTTGCTGGATGAGCCGACCAACGATCTGGATATCACGACGCTGGCGATCCTGGAAGACTATCTGGACAGTTTTTCCGGCATCATCGTCACCGTATCGCATGACCGCTATTTTCTCGACCGCATCTGTGATTCGCTGTGGATCTTTGAACAGGGCGCGATCCGCACCTGCATCGGCGGTTACAGCGCCAATATGTAACTGCTGCGGACAGAGGAGCCTTCACCTGTCTCCAGGCCGGCGGTGCGCAGCCAGACACTCCCGAAGATGAGCAGCAAGGAAAAACAGGAACTTTCCGGCATGGAAGAACGTATAGAAACGCTGGAAGCGGAAATTGCCCGTCTGGATGCGAAGATGGGAGAAGCGAGCGATTTCAGAGAACTGGACGCCCTGGCAAAACAGCGGGAAGCGATCATGACGCAGATGGAAGAGACGATGGAACGCTGGATGGAGCTCTCCGAGCGCAAGGCGGCGATCGATGCGATGATCCGGCATGCGTGATGCGGCAGGCTCCTGCGAACGGAAAAACACAAAAGATGGCCGGCAGAGGAAATCGGTGAGTTTCCTTTGTCAGCCATCTTTTTTGATTACAGGGTCATGGGCAGCTGCCAGTCGATCGGCGTACAGCCATTCGCTGTCAGAAATGCATTGGTCTTTGAGAAATGTCCACAGCCCGCAAACCCATAATGGACCGAATACGGGCTCGGATGCGACGTGGTCAGGATCTGATGGCGCGGGTTGGACAGCAGCGCCTGCTTGGAGCTGGCATTCTTTCCCCATAACAGGAATACGAGCGGGGCATCTTTCTGATCCAGAAGCTGGATGATGCGGTCGGTCAGCTGTTCCCATCCCTTGTTCGCATGGGAATTTGGCTGGTTGGCACGCACGGTCAGAACGGTGTTGAGCATCAGCACGCCCTGTCTGGCCCATGCGCTCAGGTTGCCGTGTGCAGGAATCTGAAAGCCGATGTCCCGGTGCAGTTCCTGATAGATGTTCTGCAGGGAAGGCGGTGGTGTCACGCCCTCCTGGACAGAAAAACATAGACCGTGTGCCTGCCCTCTTCCATGATAGGGATCCTGTCCGAGCAGCACGACCTTCACCTTTTCATAAGGGGTGTATTTCAGCGCGTTAAAGATGTCATACATATCCGGATAGACGACGGCGTGCCGGTATTCATAGGCGAGAAACTGCCGCAGCCGCAAATAGTATTCTTTCTGGAACTCATCCTTTAACAGAGCGTCCCAGTCATTGCCGATGTGTACCATGGTGGATCCCTTCCTCCAGCTCTTCTCTTTCTGTGTCCGGCGATCGCAGAGCGTCGGACACCGGTATCTCCATTATACTCATTTTTGTGATGCCGGTAAATACATCGGTGGAGAAACGCTTTAAACGAAGGGGAAAATATGCTACAATTCCTGTTGTTTGAAGGAGTGTTGGATATGAGAAAGCTTCAGGGCTGGAAACAGTACCTCTATGTCATCCTGGGAAGCGCGCTGTTTGCGGCCAGCGTCAATCTGCTGATCGTGCCGGTCAGTCTGTACAGCGCCGGGATCGTCGGTATCGCACAGATCCTGCGTACCGTCCTTTCGCCGCTGCTGCCGCTTGGGGCACAGTTTGATATTGCCGGTATCATCAATCTGATGCTGAACATCCCTCTGTTCCTGCTGGCATATCGTTCGATCTCCCGCGGCTTTTTCTTCAAGACGCTGCTGAGCATCGTCGTACAGACGCTGGTGATGTCGCTCGTGATGATCCCGCAGGAGCCGATCCTGGATGATGTGCTGGCTTCCTGTGTGATCGGCGGGATCCTGAGCGGATTTGGGGTCGGGATCACGCTGCGTGCCAGCGGCAGCTGCGGCGGTACGGATATCATCGGCTTCTATCTGTCAAAAAAGAACTTTCCCATTACGGTCGGACAGCTTTCCATCGTGATCAACATCGGTGTGTTCGGCGTATGCGCCCTGCTGTTCAACCTGGAAACGGCCATCTACTCGATCATCTACATGGTCGTGATGTACAGCGCCTGCGATCGCACCCATTATCAGAATATCAACATGACGGCGATGATCTTCACCAAGAACATCGATGTGCAGTTTGCGATCATGCAGGAGACGGGACGTGGGGTCACGTATTGGAAGGGTGCCGGTGCCTATACCGATGATGAAACGCTGATCCTGGTCTGTGCCATCAATAAATACGAAGAGAATCAGCTGAAAAAGATCATCTATACGCTGGATGAGAACGCCTTTGTCATCTTCAGTGAAGGCATGAGCATCAGCGGAAACTTTGAAAAACGGCTGTAAGAGCTTTCGATGCGACCCATCGAAGAAACAGGATGAAAAAAATGCCCGCTGCGGGGCATTTTTTTGTTTGATCGTGATCAGTCGAGGTCGGCCAGGACTTCCTGCAGGTTCTCTTCGATCGTCTGTTTCAGCGTATCGAATGAGTGATTGAACTTGTTCTGATCCATCTCGTTGAGCGGTAGTTTGATGATCTTTTCTACGCCGTTGCTGCCGACGACGGCCGGCGTGCCGATGTAATATCCTTCACGTCCGTATTCGTTGTTTTGGTAGGTGGAGACGGTCAGGATGGCTTTTTCATCGTTGAGCAGACAGGAGATCAGACGCTTGAGCGCCAGGCCGATGCCATAGTAGGTCGCTTTCTTGCGGTCGATGATCTCATAAGCGGCATTGCGCACTTCCAGGTAGATGTTCTGCAGGTCTTCCAGTGTGAGGTTGTCTTCTTCATCGATGTACTCAAGCAGATGCTTGCAGCCGAGATAACAGTGGAACCAAGGGACGAAACTGGAATCTCCGTGCTCGCCCATGATGTAGGCGTGAACGTTGCTCGGTGCGATGCCCAGGCGCTTGGAGATATTGTAACGCAGGCGGGCGGTATCCAGGATCGTACCGGAACCGATGACTTGTTCCTTAGGCAGACCACTGGCGCGATAGGCGACATAGGTCATGATGTCGACCGGGTTGCTGGCGACGACCAGGATGCCGCTGAAGCCGGACATTCGGACCTGTGTGGCAACATCTTTTGTGATACGGGCATTGATGCCGACCAGCTCCAGACGGGTCTGTCCCGGTTTCTGTGCGGCACCGGCAGTGATGACGACGATATCCGCATCAGCGCATTCTTCGTAATCGCCGGCCTTGATCGTCATCTTGGAATCTGCGTATGGCAGACCATCACTGAGGTCCATCTGTTCGCCGATCGCCTTGTCCTTGTTCATGTCGATGAGTACCAGCTCATTGATCCCCTTTTCTGAAAGCAGTGAGTAAGCGAAGCTCATTCCGACAAAGCCGGTACCCACCAGGACGATTTTCCTCTTTCTGATTTTCACTTCCATAGTATCTGTTTACCTCCGTATATCATCATTATACCGCGAAACGGGATAAAAAACACACCGGAACGCCCAAAGAATGGAAAATCCGGTGTGTTTTGTATTCATTTGTCCGACCGCTCTACAAAGCGACGTCAAAGTCCTGCGTCTGTCCGTTTCGCTCGACGGTGATCGAGATGGATTCCCCGATCTTGTGTTTGTTCAAAGCGGCGCGAACATCGCTTGCGCTGCTCACTTTACTGCCGTCTACGCTGACGATGCGATCCCCGCTGCGCAGGCCGGCGTTATCAGCAGCGCCGCCATCGACGATCTGCACGATGTAGACCCCGGTGCTGTCGACACCCAACTGTGAGGCGGTCATCTCATCTTCCACGTTGTACAGGGATACTCCCAGGGTCGGACGGGAGGTGACCTCACCGTTGGCGATCAGTTCGTCGATGATATCGGTGGCAGTGGAGATCGGGATGGCAAAACCGATGCCTTCCACATTTTCACCGCTGGATTTCGCATTGACGATACCGATCAGATCTCCGTTGGCGTTGAAGAGACCGCCGCCGGAATTGCCCGGGTTGACCGCTGCATCGGTCTGCAGGAGGGTCATCGTCTGTCCGTCGATCGTCATCTCACGATCCAGTGCGGAAATGATGCCGCTGGTGACCGATCCGCCCAGTTCACCCAGCGGGTTGCCGATGGCGATGGCCAGATCTCCGACTTCCAGGGTGGTGGAATCCCCCAGCACGGCCGGTGTCAGTCCGGTCGCATCGATCTTGAGCACGGCCAGATCGCTCTGTTCATCGGAACCGACCAGAGAAGCATTGTATTCATCACCGCTGCGGGTGCGGACCGTAATCGAATTTGCGTCTTCGATGACGTGATGATTGGTGACGATGTAGCCGTCCTGTGTCAGGATGACACCGCTGCCGGCACCGCTGCTGACATACTGCTGGAACGGATTGCTGCCGTTGGTGACCGATTCGGTCTGGATCTCAACGACCGAGTTTGCACACTGCTCGACGACCGATTTGATCGTGCTGGAATCCTGTGATCCGGTGCTGACGATCTTGGAGGTATCCTGATAGATTACGCTGGATGGATTGGTGCGTGCGATCAGATAGGCACCTCCGATCCCGCACCCGATGGAGAGGACCAGACAGCAGGCGATGATCGCCGTCAGCTTCCCCCAGGTCAGCTGGACGACCCGTTTTGCCCGCTTTGGCTTTTCGGGCGATGGCTGTGGAGCCTCCTGAAATTCATTTTCACTCAATCTGTTGTCTTCATTCATAAAAAGACCTCCTTTTGATCTGTTCGCATTGCTGATGATAACAGGACAATGCCGCAGGAATTCACGGAAATGATGTGAAATCTACGACTTTTAATATACTCGTCTCGGTAAGGTTTGTAAAGCAAGGTAATGTGTCGGCGGTATGAAATCGGGGTGAAATCTCCTTCACAGGATC
>ERZ1643246.4966-NODE-4966-length-10071-cov-25.494109_pt1 | contig 10071 bp, 10 predicted proteins | sample MGYA00579265_ERZ1643246 | MGnify/ENA primary metagenome ERZ1643246 (study PRJEB29033, sample SAMEA4952261) | chicken gut metagenome | biome: Broiler Chicken; feature: Gastrointestinal Tract; material: Caecum | place: Ireland | collected 2018 | study: Broiler...
AATTTGCAAGTAAGTCTGATATTACTTATATGCAAGGATTAGTACCATCTTATACTAAGTTAGGTATGTCTGCATTACTTCCAAATAAAGGGCTATCAAGAGTTAAAGATAGTGATGATATTTTAGTAAATGGACAAGTATCTAGCAGTATCAAAGATAGAGAAATATTATTGCAAAAAGAAAATCCAGATTCCATTGCTATTAAATATGATGATTTATATGAGATGACTAAACAAGAATGGAAGAAATTATTCTCTGGTAAGAAAGTAGTTTATATTTATCACGATACAATAGATAATGCGGGAGAACACAATGAAAATGAAGTATTTAATGCTTGTGATAAAGCAATAAATGAGCTAGAAAAGTTGGTAAAAGACTTACATACCACATTTAGTGGTATAAATGCTTTTATAACTGCTGATCACGGATTCTTTTATAAAAGAGGAAGAATTGAAAGTTATGAAAAGACAGGTAAAACAACTAATTCAACAAAACAAAAAACTAGATATTCATATTCAGATAGTATTGTTGATGAAGAAGGTATTTTGTCAATAAGTCTTGACTATTTGTTTGGAGAAAATAGTGGATATGTTAATATTCCGAAAGGTAATATTATCTTTGCAAGACAGGGAACAGGAATAAACTATGTTCACGGTGGAATATTACCTCACGAAATAATAATTCCTGTTATAGATTTTAAATCTACTAGAACTACGGAAGAAAGTAAAAAAGTAGGTATTACTTATAGTGGATTATCAACAAAGATAACAAATGCTATTACGTATTTAGAATTTTTGCAGGACTCAAATATAGATGAAAATAATAAACCTTGTAGATATTTATTACATTTTGAAGATAAAGATGAAAATAAAATATCTGATGAGTGTACTATAATAGCTAATTATGAAAATACAGAAGTTAAAGATAGGTTTTTTAGAGAAAAGTTTGTATTTAAAAATATAAAATACGATAAAAATGAGCCATATTATTTAGTAATAATTGATGAAGAAACAGGCATTATAAAAGATAAAATAAAATTCTATATAGATATAGCAATAGTTAATAATTTTGATTTTTAGGAGGTGCAGTAGTGGAAGAACTTAACGAAAAGTTAAATCATTATTTCGCAGGAAAAGTAGTAAGAAAAGATTTGACTAAAAAAATTAAAGAGGGGGCAAATGTGCCTGTATATGTTCTTGAATACTTATTGGGTATGTACTGTGCGACTAATGATGAAAGTGCCATTGAAGATGGAGTTGAAACAGTAAAACGCATTTTGGCAGATAATTTTGTTAGACCAGATGAAGCAGAAAAGATTAAGTCTAAAATAAAAGAAAGAGGTATATATACTGTAATTGATAAAGTAACAGTACGATTAAATGAAAAATTGGATTTATATCAAGCAGAATTTTCTAACTTAGGTATAAAAGATGCCTTAATTGATGATGAAATAGTCAAACAATATGAAAAATTACTTGTGGGTGGTATATGGTGTATTATAAAAGTAAGTTATAACTTTGATGATCAAGATAGACATAGAATGCCATTTAATGTAGCAGCCCTAGATCCTATACAACTTCCTAATATGGATTTAACACAAATATTTGATGGAAGAAGACATTTCGCAAAAGAAGAATGGATAGATATACTAATTCGTTCAATGGGAATAGAGCCTACAAGACTTACTGATATTCAAAAATGGCACTTTATTGAAAGAGCCGTACCTCTTGTAGAAAATAATTATAACTTATGCGAATTAGGTCCCAGAGGGACAGGAAAATCGCATATTTACAAAGAAATATCCCCAAATAGTATTTTAGTATCTGGTGGACAAACAACTGTTGCTAATTTATTCTACAATATGAGTCAAAAGAAAATAGGACTTGTTGGAATGTGGGACTGTGTAGCATTTGATGAAGTTGCTGGTATAACCTTTAAAGATAAAGATGGAATTCAAATAATGAAAGATTATATGGCTTCTGGATCTTTTGCAAGAGGAAAGGAAGAAAAAAATGCTAATGCTTCTATAGTCTTTGTTGGTAATATAAATCAAAGTGTAGAAGTCTTACTAAAAACATCACATTTATTTGAGCCTTTTCCAAAAGAAATTGCTACTGATTCCGCTTTCTTTGATAGAATACATTTTTATTTACCGGGTTGGGAAATACCTAAAATGCGACCAGAACTAATAACTGATGAATATGGGTTTATTACTGATTATTTATCAGAATATTTTAGAGAAATGAGAAAGAGAACATTCTCCGATTCATTAGATAAATACTTTAAATTAGGAAACAACTTGAATCAAAGAGATGTAATCGCTGTTAGAAAAACAGTATCTGGGTTAGTTAAATTATTATATCCAAACGGAGAATTTGCAAAAGAAGATTTAGAAGAAATACTTAAATATGCCTTAGTAGGTAGAAGACGTGTAAAAGAGCAATTAAAGAAAATAGGTGGAATGGAATTCTATGATGTTCATTTCTCGTATATTGATTTAGATACAATGGAAGAAAATTTTGTATCTGTACCAGAAAATGGTGGTGGAAAACTAATTCCAGATGGACTATTAAAAGCAGGTCATACTTACTTTGTAGGTAGAGGAAATTCTGGAATGATAGGAACTTATAAGATTGAAGTTGAATCCTCAAATGGACATGGTAAATTATCTATTTCCGGAATTGGAACTGATAGAGAATCAAAAGAATCTATAAACACAGCATATAATTATTTTAAGGCAAATAAAAAGAGTATTAGTGCTAGTATTCAAACTGAAAATATAGATTATTTATTACATATAGAGGATTTACAAGGTGTTGGTGCTTCAAAAGACATTTCACTAGCTACATTTGTGGCATTATGTAGTTGTGCTTTAAAGAAATCTATGTTAGGAAATTTAGTAATATTAGGTAGTATGAGTATTGGTGGTACAATAGGAAAAGTTGAAGAATTGGCAAATACATTACAAGTTTGCTTTGATTCAGGAGCAAAAAGAATATTACTTCCAATGTCATCAGCAGCAGATATTTCTTCAGTACCAAGTGATTTATTTTCAAAATTTAACATATCGTTTTATAATACGCCTGAAGAAGCAGTATATAAAGCATTGGGAATAGAATAAGTGTTATATTGAAAAGCAGATACTAAATTAGTAAAAGGGGATTTTATGTATGTCAAAAAATGATGATATTTTATCTCAAATAGGTGGAATGTATATATTATATAAATTAAGATGGGTAATTTTAATAGGAATAATTATTTTTGGAGTGGTTATTTTCTTTGTAAATGGAGATTTAGACAATGAGTATCAACAATATGGATATAATGGCTTTAGTGACAATATAAAATATGATGAATGGACAGATGAGATAATTCCAAAAAATAAAATAGAAACATATAATAATGACAATAAATATATAACTAAAAGTAATGGAGATAAAGTTTATTTTGCAGATATAAAACAGCAGTTAACTGCTTATGAAGAATTACAAGGAGATTATGCATTTATAAAAGCAGATAATGTAGATAAATGTAAAAGTATTTGTGATGTATTATTTTTAAATTATTTTGAATTGTCATATTCAATAGATAAAATTTCCGATGGAAATTCATATCTAATACATTTAAAAGATTTTACTGCAAATGGTATGCATTATGATGATTATTCGATAGGTCCTACTTATGAGATGAGAAGTATTATTAAATATTTAGTTAAGGGAATTTACAGAGAACAAAATGGATTAGAAGCTGATTATGGATATTAAAATAAAAATATTTAACGAATATTTCGTAAGAGAATATTAATTATAAGGAAAGAATATATGAATAATATAATTATATTTTATAAACAAAATGGAGAAATATCTGATATTAAGGAACTTACTAATGATAATTTGGAACGTATAAATGGAATGATGACCAGATGTACTTTAGGAGATGAAAGTGAAATGGTTGGCTTCGCAGATCCATTTAGAACATGTGATAGAAATTCATATGATGGTAATGTACATGATAATATATTTTTATGGACATGGGATAATTTAGATGAAGAAAATCATAAATTAATAGGTGATGGAAATAATAAATATAATCAAACTTTTAAGAAAGTTATTATAGATGAGATTATAAAAGTAGAATCTATTTTATATAGTAATCCTCGTTGGGGAGGAAAACTTACAAATGAATTTTTTGTAAAATAAAATATAATATACAGGAGAACTTATGGTAGAAATAAATGATGGATATAATAAATTGAAGTTTAGTATAGATAACTATATTAATAAAAAGTTTAGAAAATTTAATAAACTTGATGAAGATGATTGCTGGTGTAAATTGAATATTTGTATAGAGAATGAGTATGTAAAAATAGACAATCCATATTATGGCTTAGAATGCATTGAAGTAGATAATTTATATGAAGTTTTAAATGAGTTTATTAACGATAAAATGGAAAGTAACTACAGCTTTGAACCAATAGAACCATCTTTTAAAATTTATTTTTATCCGTATGGAGAAGAATATCAAAACAATAATTATGAGCAAGAAAATATATCTAGAAAAGATAAGGTAGTTAGGATATTTATAGCTTTTATAGAAAAAGATACAAAAGCACCATCTTCAGATGGTGTATGTATAGAATTAAAGATTGAAGATGTTAAAAAGATGAGGAGTTATTTAGAAAATATAATAAAAATAGGATAATAAAAATGAATGATAGGTGAATAATATGAAAATAAAATGTTTATGCTGTAATGATACAATAGAATCTAAATCTACGCATAACTTGGTAAGTTGCAAATGTAATAATTGTTATATTGATGGTGGACAAGATTATTTACACTTTGGTGGAAATGATTTTAATAAAATCCTAATTATTTTTGATGATGGTACAGAAATATTAGCAAGCGATGAAGAAGAATACAAAAATAAATACGAGGAATGGGAAAATAATAAGATAAAGGAGTTAGCTAAAAATGAAAGCTTTAACAATTAAACAGCCATGGGCAACTTTAATAATGCAAGGTGACAAAAGGTTTGAATTTAGAAGTTGGCAAACAAAATATAGAGGAGATTTATTAATACATGCAGGTAAAGGCATAGATAAAGAAGCAATGAAAAGATTAGAAAAATATCTTCCAGCAAAATTACCATATGGGAAAATTTTAGGAAAAGTAAAATTAGTAGATTGTATAAAGATGTCTCCAGAATTCAAAGAACTATTGTTAAAAGAAAATAGTGATATTTATACTAAAAGTTCTTTTCAAGAAAACTATGGATGGCAAGTTTCATATGTTGAAGTATTTGAAAATCCAATAGATGCAAAAGGTCATTTAAGCTTATGGGAATATAACATGTAAAAAATAAAAATATCAATAAAATTTGAGAAAATTTCTCAAAAATATTGATATTTTTTTAATTTTAGCATATAATATATAAAGCAAAGGAGGATTTTAATATGTTAATAAGATTTAGTTTTAAAAATTTCAAATCTTTTAAAAATGAAAATTGTTTAGATATGGAAGCAACATCATTAAAAGAACATGAATATAATGTAGCTAAAACAGAAAATGGTGAATATTTAAAAGTATCTGCAATTTATGGTGCCAATGCTAGTGGAAAAACTAATGTGTTACAGGCTTTTGATTATATGAAAAAAAGAATATTAGTAAGCGATGACTCTAAAAAGAATTCTCCAATAGATGAAGAAAATGTTTATAGTTTTATGATAAATAATGATCCAATCGCTTTAGAAGTAGAAATATTAGCAAAAAATAATAAAATATATAAATATGGCTTTGAAGTTTTAAAAGATAAAATAATTTCAGAGTGGTTATTTGAGAAAAGAGTAAATAAATTTTATGCTATTTTCGAAAGAGAAAATAACAATGTATCAATGAAACCTAATAAAATTTCAGATTTAGTGAATATAGATGAAAGAACATTATTCTTAAATATATATAGCAAAATAGATAGAAATAATGAGGATTTTAGCAATGTATATGATTGGTTTGTGAATAGCATGTATTTAGACTTAGGTAATCCAAATTTTGAAAGATTTATTAATAACAGAGTTTCATTAAAAATACTAAGTGATGAAAATTATAAAAAAGAACTACTAAAATTTATAAAAACATTTGATTCTGGAATTGAAGGAATAAGAACTACACCAGATTCAATAGAAGCTGTTAAAAGTAATAATGGTATTATAGATATTGAAGTTCTTCACAGAGGAGAAAATGGAGAGTTAAAAGCATTACCATTTTATTTAGAATCTAATGGTACGAGAAAAATGTTTCACTTATTTGATTTTTTTATGGATGCATTAAAAAATGGAATGGTGTTATTTGTTGATGAATTAGATGCAAAATTACATCCACTATTAACTAGATATATTATTAACTTATTCCATAATAGTCAGACTAATATAGGAAATGGACAGTTAATATATTCAACACATGATACGGTAAACTTAAACAAAGAAACATTTAGAAGAGATGAGATATGGTTTGCAGAAAAAGATAAAGACGGAATTTCAGAAATATATGCATTATCTGATTATATATTAGAAGATGATAAAAATGCAGGAAAAAAAGTAAGAAATGATGCAACATACAATAAAGATTATTTAACTGGAAGATATGGTGCTATTCCAGTATTGGAAGAATTTGATATAATACATGAAGAATAATAGAAATATATCAAGGAAAGACAGATTAAAAAGTAAGAGGCTTGCACCAGCTAATTACTTAATTGTATGTGAAGGGAAGCAAACTGAACCAAATTATTTTAATGGATTAAAGAAAAAGATAAATGAAAAGTATGGAAGCAAAGTTGATGTATTAATTCCTAATATTGAAATAAAAGGAACAGGTGAAAATACCACAGCTTTAGTAAAATATACAGATAAATTTGTAAACTATTCAAATAAAAGATATGGACAAGTTTGGGTTGTATTTGATAAAGATGATTACTCAGATGAACAATTTGATAAAGCAATTAAAACCTGTGACTATAATGTAGCTTGGTCTAATCCAAATTTTGAATTATGGTTATTATCACATTTTAAGAAAGTAAATAGGTATATTTCAAAGGACAATGTATTACAAGAATTAAGTAAAGAATTTCAGAAAAAAGGTTTAGGGGAGTATACTAAAAACGATATAAACATTTTTGAAAAAGTTACAAGTGAAGAAGGGTTACATACAGCAATAAAGAATTGCGAATATATGGAAGAATTAAATAAAAATGGACAAGCATCACAAAGAAATCCAATGACTAAAGTGTACCAAATAATTGACGGATTAAAAGAATATTTAGAATAAGTTTACAAAAGAAAGCAGAGTAAGAGTGTAATTAATAATTACAGCATTATTTATAATAGGGTAGGAGATATATAATGAAATGTGATATATGTAAAACAACAAAGGGAAAGCGTATTTGTATGATGAAAGAAAATAGATTAATATGTAGTAAATGTTGTGGAAATACAAGAAATATAATTATGTGCAATACTAAATGTGAATATTATAAAAATGAAGAATATAGCTTAATTCCTACTGGTTCATTAGAACTAACAGAAGTTGGAAGAGGAAAAGTAACATTGTTTTCTGAAAGTTTATTTTTACCTAATATTTTAGAATGTTTATATATGAATATAAATAATATAGAAATAAATATTAAAAATCCAATATTAATTTCTGTAAAGTTAAAATTTGAAGTGAAAAAACGAGTTAAACGTAGAGTTGATTCAGACGAAATATATCTTAAAGATGCATGGAAAAGGGAAGATAAGATATTACCTTTTTTAAGCATTTATACGATTGGAACTGGACAAGTTGAAAATGAAAGATTATTAAGGAATAATGTAGAGAAGAAAATAAAAATTGAAAATAATCATGCAGATATTTGGTTACCATTTTCTAAGACTGAAAATGAAAAGATTACCAAAGAACAAAGAAGTATGTACAAAATACCAAATGATATATTAAATGCGCCGATTATGAAAGGGAAACATTTCTTTGGAAAAAATAATACTTTTTTTGCAAATATTGAGTTTGATAAAGAATATGAGATGTTTTTTGATATTTTATATGATAGTATACATACAATTGATAATATAATTTCCACAAATTTAGGAATGATGTTTCCGTTTAATTTTGTTAATTATAGTAAATATAAAGTTAATTTATTAAATGATTATACTTTTAATAAATTGTCATCAATACAATTGTTATTACCATTTGAACAGGATGAAATTAATTGTTTTGCAATACCACTAGAAAATGTTAATCAATTATCTTCACCACAATATGTACAGCATAGTTTTCAGCAAATAGAAAATACTTTTCATTATGATAGATGTTGCATTTTTAATCAGGTATTTTATTTAAATACAACAAATGAGGATATTGTTTATTCAAATTTTAAAAAAATACCAATATTTACAGGTATTTATGATACTTTTAATAAAGTATATGATAATGAGTATGCTCCAATTAATATTTCTATTTATAATGCTCATAAAGTTATAAGAGAATATAAAATAGAGGTTGAAATTCAGGGAATATCATATAAAAAAGTACAAAAGGTTTATGTAGAACCATGTAATATTATGAATGTTAAAATAGCTCCACAATTAATTGATGAAAAAATTGAAAAGATAACTTCTAATATAGAAAAAGATATATATATTAAAGTTTTAACTGATGATAATGTAATATATGAAGTTTCTGAGAAATGTTTAATTTATCCCAAAGATATATTTGTTGAAAAGTTAGAAAATTCAAGAAAAGATTGGAAAATTGACTGTAGGGGATTTTTAGCAAGATGGGTAACTCCAAATGCACAATGCATTGATGAAATTATTTCTAAAGCAGCACTAAATGGAGACATTTTAGGAGGCTTATCTTCTAATTCATTTAGAAGCGAAGAAGATATAAAGAAAATTTATGATACATTAGCCAATCTTAAGTATGTCATTCGTTCTACTAGTTTTTCAGAAGGTAATTATCATACGCAAAGGATTTCTTTACCTGAAAGAACAATGACATTAAGGTCAGGAAATTGTATAGATTTATCAATATTACTTGCTAGTTGCTTTGAAGCTATAAATTTAAAAACATATATTGTTTTAATTCCAGGACATGCAATGGTTATGGTTGAATTAGATTCTACAAATATAGTGTGTATTGAATCAACATGTTTAGGACACAAAGAATATAGTGAAGCTGTAAGCATAGGAATGAGCAAATATAAACAATTTTTTAACAGGAATAAAGATCCTTTAGATAATAATGCATATTTAGTTGATATAGATAATGCTAGAAAAAGTAAAATATATCCTATGAATTAAAATTTTAATATGTAGGAATAAAAGATAAAAGTTAAATCGAAATTTTTAAATCAACTAGGTTATCAATACTAAGAAATTAATGCAATAAATTATTTATATAAAATTAAGCCGAGATTTAACTCGGCTTTTTCCAATTATAATACAAATTATTTTTACTATTTTAACACAAAATAGCAAAATGTGTTAAAAATGTAAATAAACTATTCACTTAAACTTCCAATAATTAATTCAACTCCATCACAAAATCCATTCCTATAATACTTCTCATTCCAATAACAAATATAATCCATAAAATTCTTATCAAGTCTATCTAACTGACTCTTCACATATTTTTGATTCTGTTTAGGGACATTCTTTAAAATGTTTTCAGTAATCTCATCAAAATAAATATAATGTTTTCTATCTTCTTTAGTAAGTGTGCCTAAAACCATTTCCTCTCTAAAACTTAACCAATCTCTTAAAATATCATCATTAACTTCTCTAAAATTATTCATAATTTAAATCCTCCAAAAATTAAAATTTTTATTAATAAAATTATCATTTATAAGAGCTTAAATTACTAGAACAAACGTACTATATGAATTGGGTAAAAATTGGGTAAAATCTACTCAAAAAATGCCCTAAAAATGCACAAATGTTCTATAAATCAAAACTCTTGTAAATACTGAAATACCAACAAAAACTCTAATTTTCACAAACTTACAAAAAGTGGTCAGGTC
>ERZ1643246.4967-NODE-4967-length-10071-cov-3.877596_pt1 | contig 10071 bp, 6 predicted proteins | sample MGYA00579265_ERZ1643246 | MGnify/ENA primary metagenome ERZ1643246 (study PRJEB29033, sample SAMEA4952261) | chicken gut metagenome | biome: Broiler Chicken; feature: Gastrointestinal Tract; material: Caecum | place: Ireland | collected 2018 | study: Broiler...
ATCTTACAGAAGGAGAAAACGCCTATACATCAGAGAATACAGAAAATAACAACATAGAAAAGCCGCAAATGCCGGATAACAGCATAAACAACCCAACAAACAGCAATGTTATTGTAACGTCAGGAAATGATTATAACATTGGCGAAGAAATACCAAACTATCCGTTAAACAGTATCGTTATTAAAAAGACTGACGCTATTACTTCTGAAATGCTGGAAGGAGCTGTGTTTGAAGTACGAAAAGTATCTGAAGATATTTCTGGAAATTCAGGCACAATCATAGGACGTTATACGACTGACAGTTCAGGCATTATTGTCATTACAGGACTGGAAGCAGGCGTATATCTCATTGAAGAAGTACAAAGTCCCAATCATTATTTAATCAGTGAAAACTCAAAACAACAAGCATGGTTAAAAGCTGATGGAACATCTGTTGTTGAAGTAGCTTTTGCCAATTATCCATATGGTTCTCTGCTGATAACGAAAGTAGATGGACTGACCAATCAGCCTTTAGGCGGTGTAAAATTCAAGGTAGAAACAAGTAACGGCACAGCAGCAGGCAATACCAACGGTATCTATGAAACAGACAGCAATGGGGAAATATTGATACCAAATCTGAAACCAGACAGCTATGTTGTGACAGAATTAGAAACCTTAGAAAACTATGCACTGGATACCACTCCTCAGACTGTTAAGATAGGAACAGACGGAGAAGTTTACAAAGTGTCTTTCAAAAATTATCCTTATAGCTCTTTATTGATAACAAAGGTAGATGGATTGACCAATCAGCCTTTAGGCGGTGTAAAATTTAAGGTGACAACAAGTAACGGCACAGCAGCAGGCAATACCAACGGTATCTATGAAACAGACAGCAATGGGGAGATACTGATACCAAATCTGAAACCGAACAGCTATGTTGTGACAGAGTTAGAAACTTTAGAAAACTATGAGCTGGACACAACACCACAAACCGTTGAAATAGGAACAGATGGAGCAGTCTACAAAGTATCTTTCAAAAATCAACCTAAATCATCTCTTGTTATATTCAAAAAAGACGCTGACACAGGCGAACCATTAGCAGGTGTAAAATTTAAAGTTACAAATGCAGACGGTACAGTAATAGGCACTTCAAACGGTATTTTCACCACAGACCAAAACGGCAAAATTGTGATTTCAAATATTGGAAAACAGACTGTTACAATGGAGGAAGTTGAAACGCTGGAGGGATATGCTCTTGAAACACAGCAAAGAACAGTGTCCATTGACTATGGTAAGACCTACACAGAAGAATTTACAAATAAAAGGCTTGCTTCCCTCATTATAAAGAAAATTGATGAATATTCAGGTAAACCGCTTTCAGGCGTACAATTTCTTGTAGAAAAACAAAATGGCGAACATATGGGAGAATACACCACTGACAGCACAGGAACAATCAATGTGCCTACTCTTGAGCCAGATTGGTATATTGTGCGTGAATTGAAAACAAAAGACGGGTATATACTTGATGAAACGCCTAAAACCGTAGAAGTAAAGAAAAGTGTGCCAACTGTTGTCACGTTTACAAATAAAAAATTGACATCATTGCAGATAAAAAAGGTTGATGAGAAATCAGGAGAGCCACTAAGTGGTGCAAAATTTGTTGTTGAAAAACAAAATGGCGAAAAAGTGGGGGAATATACCACTGATAAGGCAGGCAATATTCATATTCCAGAACTTTCTCCCGACTGGTATGTAGTGAAGGAGGTGAAAGCACCAGAGGGCTATTTGTTAGATGAAACACCAAAAACCGTTGAGGTCAAAACAAATATACCGACTGTTGTCACATTTACCAATAAAAAATTGGCGGCATTACAGATTAAAAAAATGGACGCACAAACCAATGCTCCATTGTCAGGCGCAGTTTTCAAAGTAACAAAGTACAATGGAGAGATTGTAGGGGAATATAAAACGGAAACAGACGGTTTTATCCATATACCAACATTGGAGCCTGGTCATTATACTATTTCTGAGATAAAAGCACCTGATGGGTACATATTAGATGAAACACCAAAAACGGTGGAAGTCAAAACGAATACACCAACAATCGTAACATTTACAAACAAGCCACTTTCTGGTTTGAAAATCATAAAATTAGATTCCGTTACAAGAGAACCATTAAAAGGTGTTGAATTTACCATTGCTAAAATGAATGGGGAAAAAGTAGGCAGCTATAAAACAGACGCAGCTGGTATGATTGCTGTGACAAATTTAGAAGATGGTTATTATACTGTCACAGAAACAAAAGGCTTAGAAGGGTATCTTTCCGATAAAGAACCGAAAACCGTAGAAATCAAGTCGGGAAAGCCTACTATATTGGAAGTTATGAATGAGCCTTATCCTTCTTTAGTGATTTACAAAAAAGCGGGAAATACAGGAAAACCATTAGAAGGCGTCAGCTTTTTGGTCACAAAATTCAATGGGGAGCAAATCGGCACTTACAAAACAGACAAAAGCGGCATGATTGTCATAGAGGGATTGGAAGAAGGAAAATATCTTGTCAAAGAAATGGAAACTGTACGAGGATATAAGTTGGATACAGAAGCAAAAGAAGTAGACATCAAATATGGAAAAAGAACCACATTAGAAGTGGTAAACAATCCATTATCTTCTGTTATCATCAGAAAAATTGACTCTGTTACAAAAGAAGGGATTTATGGTGTCACATTCTTGCTTTATGATGAACATGACAATCCATTAGGACAGTTTGTCAGTGACAATGAAGGCTATGTTTGGCTGGATAGAGAATTAGAAGAAGGCAAATACAAGTTAAGGGAATTGAAACCAGCAGACGGTTATTTGCCCGATGATGTACCAAGAACAATATATGTTAAAGCAGGACAGACCACAGAAATCACTTGGGAAAATACACCGCAAAAAGGTCAGATTGTCATAACAAAGCGTTCTGCGGATTACAATGCTCTCACAGGATTGCCAGCAGGCAGCCCATTAGCAGGAGCAAGCTTTGAAATATATAATATGACAGGAAATTTAGTGGATAAAATGGTATCTGCTGAAAATGGTGTAGCAGCTTCCAAGCCATTGCCAACAGGTGTTTATATGATAAAAGAAGTTTCTGCACCAAGGTATTATGCTCTCAACACAAAAGAACTGTATGCAGAAATCAGGCACAATGGTGATATTGTAAAATTTGAATTTTTAAACAACAGCATTGATTTGCATTTGACAATAGACAAAAAAGGAGCAAACCAAATTTCACCAGGACAAACCATTGCTTATGAATTGTACAATATCAAAAATCAATCTTCTGCTGCGTTAGAAAACTTCTATATTCACGATAGAATACCAACAGATGCAGCAAGAGTAACAAAGCTTGTAACAGGTACTTACTCTGAAAGATTGTATTACAACATCACTTACAAAACAAACTACAAAGATTACACAACATTGGCAGAAAATTTATTGACCAAAAACAGCTATGAATATAGTCTGCACCCCAATGCTCTGGGTTTGGCAGCTGGAGAATATGTAACTGATGTAAGATTAGAGTTCCCGAAAGCAAGTCCTAACTTCCAGTCATTAGAAAATATGACCGTATTTTGTGAGGTACTGCCAACCATACCAAAAGACTACAAAATAGTCAATAGGGCAGACTGCGGCGGCAGATATGGCAATGAATGGGAATCTGCCAACACCAGCTGGACAACTGTTGTATGGAAACAAGACGCTCCCAAAACACCATTGCCAAAAACAGGTTGGTAATTTAAAAGTAGTTTAAAAATAGTTTAAAAGCGATTTAAAACAAGTTTTACATTGTTTGATGATTTACGCCCAAGTGTCACTTGGGCGTTTTTTATGAAAAAGGGAGGGAGGATATGCAAGAAGAAGTAAGGGATAAATCTATTGCTTTTGTGATAAATATGAGCAAAACAGGAGAGAAATTAACTGCTGATGAAATGGACAATACAACAGTATCTCAAAAAATCAACCGTAAAACATGGCAAACAAACTATCAAAGATATTGTAAAGCAAGGTGCCAGCATACAAAATATTGAAATTACAGATAAGAATATAAAATCATTTGAATCTGTGGCAAAAAAATATGGTGTAGATTATGCGCTGAAAAAAGATACTTTTTCACAGCCGCCAAAATATATTGTGTTTTTTAAGGCGAGAGATGCAGAAGTATTGATGTCAGCATTGAAAGAGTTTTCTGGCAAAGCACTTTCTAAAGAGAGAAAACCGTCTATACGAAAACGAATAGTACAGTATCAGCAGAAAATCAAATATATGGTAAAAGACAGTGTAAAAAACAGAAACAAAGGAGGGCATGAACTGTAATGGATAAAAGTAAAAATCATAAAGAAAAAACAAAACAATCAAAAAAATGGTAAAAAGGAAAACAAAAATAGAAAACATTCCAAAAAACAAATAAAATACAATCTGCCCTCAATAGATTTCAAAAAGCAGTTACAAAGAAATCTCCCTTATGTTTTTATTTTTGGGATTGCAAACAGATTGGGAGAATATTTTAGATTTTCTCATCAAATAGATATTTTTTTGAAGGTCATTGATTCTCTAAATGGTTTAGTAAGTTTAGGAAGCAACCCTTTTCCCAGTTTACACCCTTTTGATATATTTATTGGTATTTGTAGCGCAGCTGCTATAAAGGGCGTTGTCTATTGCAAGGGAAAAAATGCCAAGAAGTACAGAAAAGGTGTGGAGTACGGCTCTGCACGATGGGGAACAGCCAAAGATATTAAGCCTTTTATTGACTCAAAATTTCAAAACAATATTATATTGACACAAACAGAAAGAATTATGATAGGCAGGAACAAAATACCAAAGTATAACATCAATAAAAATGTGCTTGTGATAGGCGGTTCTGGAAGTGGTAAAACCAGATTTCATGTAAAACCGAATTTAATGCAAATGAATGCCAGCTATATTGTGACCGACCCGAAAGGAACCGTTTTATTAGAGTGTGGTAAAATGTTACAGGAAAATGGATATAAAATCAAAATATTAAATACCATTGATTTCAAACAATCTATGAAATATAACCCTTTTGAATATATTTGCTCTGAGAATGATATTCTTAAGTTGGTCAACTGTATTATGGAAAATACCAAGGGGGAGGATACAAAAGGTGGTGAAGATTTTTGGCAGAAAGCAGAAGCACTCTATTATCAAGCATTGATTGGTTATATCTGGTATGAAGCACCGGAAGAAGAAAAAAATATGACAACACTTTTGGAAATGCTCAATGCCAGTGAAGTGCGGGAAGAAGATGAAAGCTTTCAAAATGCCGTAGATATGCTGTTTTTGGCGTTGGAACAAAAAAATCCTTACCATTTTGCAGTAAGACAGTACAAAAAATATAAATTGGCAGCAGGTAAAACAGCAAAGTCGATTTTGATTAGCTGTGGTGCCAGACTTGCTTGTTTTGATATAGAAGAAGTCAGAAATGTAATGACAACAGACGAATTGGAACTGGATAAGCTGGGAGAACAAAAAACAGCATTGTTTGTTGTGGTGTCTGATACAGATACTACATTTCATTTTATTGCTGCTATGGCATACACACAAATGTTTAATACGTTATGCGACAAAGCATTAGAATATGGCGGTGCATTGCCCATTCATGTGACTTGTTTGCTTGATGAGTTTGCCAACCAGAAAATTCCTAACTTTCAGCATCTCATCTCTGTTATCAGAAGCAGGGAAATATCGGCGCATATTATTGTGCAGACACAAAGTCAGTTGAAAGCTATTTACAAAGACCACGCTGAAACAATCATTGGAAACTGTTCTTGTGTATTGTTTTTGGGTGGAAAAGAACGCTCTACACTGAAAGAAATTTCTGAAACATTGGGCAAAGAAACCATTGACATTTGCAATACAAGTGAAACAAGAGGCAATCAAAATAGCTATGGATTAAATTATCAAAAATTAGGAAAGGAATTGATGTCAACCGATGAATTGGCAGTGATGGACGGCGGGAAATGTATTTTGCAAGTGCAAGGAGTCCGCCCTTTTCTGTCTAACAAATATGATATTACAAAACACCCACAATATAGAAAACTTTCTGATTATGATGAAAAAAACAGATTTGACGTACAAAAATATCTGAAACATCAATTAAAAGTAAAATCCCATGATATATTTGAAGTGCATGGAATAAATACAATGTAACAATAACAAAACTGCTGTCAAATGACGGCAGTTTTGTTATATATAAACTTTTCAATATATAATAGAAAGCGAGGAGATTGTATGGAATTTTTTACACAGGCAATCGAAACATTAAAAGTATTGGTCATGGCATTGGGTGCAGGACTTGGCGTGTGGGGTATTATTAACCTGCTGGAAGGGTACGGAAATGATAATCCAGGTGCGAAATCGCAAGGTGTGAAACAACTTATGGCAGGCGGCGGTGTGGTTTTAATTGGTATGAACCTCATTCCTTTATTGGCAAATTTGTTTTCTGTATAGAGAAAGGAGTTAGTCTATGCAAAACATTCTGGAACAGATTGAGCAATGGATAAAAGAGTTTCTCATTGACTGCATTACTGGAAATCTAACTGGAATGTTTGACGAAGTCAATACAAAAGTAGGAGAGATAGCAGCAGAAGTAGGAGAGACGCCGCAGTCATGGAACAGCGGCGTCTTTTCCATGATACAAAATTTATCAGAAACAGTTATCATTCCTATTGCTGGATTGATACTAACATTCGTTTTGTGTTATGAATTAATTAGTATGATAATAGAAAAAAATAATCTGCATGGTGATTTTGACACATTCCAGTTGTTTAAATGGATATTTAAGACTTTTGCAGCAACGTACATTGTGGCACATACCTTTGATATTGTGACAGCAATATTTGAACTCTCCCAATATGTGGTCAATCAGAGTGCGGCTGTGATAGGAGATACTGCTGCATTAGATTTTCATACAGTTATAGGAGATTTCACAGAACAGCTTGCAGAAATGGAAGTGGGGGAATTGTTTTTGCTGCTGATAGAAACTTCCCTTGTAGGGTTGACCATGAATGCCATTTCTATCTGTGTCACACTTGTATTGCTAGGCAGAATGATAGAGATATATGTTTATTGCTCTATTGGAGCAATTCCTTTTTCTACTATGGTCAACAGAGAATGGGGCAGTATGGGGAACAATTACTTAAAAGGTCTTGTAGCATTGGGATTACAAGGCTTTTTTATTATGGTATGTGTTGCCATATATACGGTTTTGATACAAAGCATTGCTGAAGCAGAAAACCTGCATATTGCCATATGGACTTGTGCAGGGTATACGGTATTGCTCTGCTATTCCCTTTTTAAAACAGGGAGTGTATCCAGAACCATATTTAATGCACATTGATAAGAAAAAGGAAAAGAGAGAAAGAAAAGAGATTTTATGGCGGATTTTTATTCACAAGGATTTTATGATGTAAATATTGTGAAAGCTTTGCAGGAAATTGCAGATACGCCTGTATACAACAAATTTATGTTTTATCAACATAGTGCTGATGTTCTTGAAAATGCAGCACAGTTACAAAAAAGTATAGACAAATGAAGGAGGTAGACTATGAAGCAAAAGAAGTATTACAAACAAATAAAGTATTGGAAACATTACAGAAACAAAAAGAAATTGCTCAAAGAGGGAACATCAAAGAATACATACAAGAATTGGAAAACAAGAGCATTGCTTTTGAAAAAGAAAGCGTATCGTCCTCGTTCCCGAACATAAAAAAGTCATCTATCAAACAGCAGTTACAGCAAAATGAAAAAAAGATGCAGCAAAAAAGGAAAGAGTAAAATAAAAATCATATCAAAAGAGAGGAAGGGAGATAACTATGCCTTTTGTATCTGTACCAAAAGATTTGGACAAAGTGAAAACAAAAGTAGCATTGAATTTAACAAAAAGACAGTTAGTGTGCTTTAGTATGGCGGCAGTCATAGGAATACCACTCTATTTTTGTTCCAAAAAAGCAATGGGCAATGAAACCGCAGTATTGTGTATGGTAGCAGTGATGCTGCCTTTTTTCTTGGTTGCTATGTATGAAAAAGATGGGTTGCCTATGGAAAAAATAGTGTGGAATAGGATTCGCTCTCAAATACTCTACCCTAGCGTAAGACCATACAGCACAAATAATCTGTATTCTGTTCTTACATCTTCAAAGGAGGAAAGCTATGAGAACAAAAAGACAAATGCAGCAAGAACGAAAACTACAAAAAATAAAAGCAAAACAAAAAAACATAAAAAGAGAAATAAAAAACGAAAAAAGCAAAAGACAATACAAAAAGAATAGTGTTTTTTCGTTTTTAAATTTCTTTCATAAAAAGCCGATACCAACCACTGCACAGCAGACAATTCCTTATCAAGAAATGGTTTCTGATGGGATATGTGTATTAGAAAATGGGAGGTACAGTAAAACAATACAGTTTTATGATATCAATTATCAGTTGGCACAGAATGAGGACAAAACACTAATATTTGAGAATTATTGCGATTTTTTGAATTACTTTGATTCTTCCATACAATTCCAGTTATCTTTTTTCAATCAGAGTATTGATATTTCAGAATATCAAAAAGCCATTGAGATACCAAAACAGCAAGATGCTTTTAACGATATCAGAAAGGAATATGTCGCTATGCTGAAAAGCCAGCTTGCAAAAGGCAACAATGGTCTTGTGAAAACAAAATATATCACATTTAGCATAGAAGCAGAAAACTTAAAGGCGGCAAAACCAAGACTGGAACGGATTGAAGCAGATATTTTGTCAAATTTTAAAGTATTGGGTGTTAAGGCACAGCCATTAAACGGAAAAGAAAGGCTTCATGTATTACATAGTTTGTTCCATCAGCAAGACAATCAAAAATTTATATTCCATTGGAAAGATATTGTGCAAACAGGTATGACAACAAAAGATTTTATTGCACCAGACAGCTTTCACTTTCAGTATAAAGATAAATTTCAGATTGGCAAAACCTATGGTACGGTTTCTTTTTTACAAATTGCTGCCTCTGAACTGACAGACAGAATGTTAGCTGATTTTTTAGATTTGGAAAGCAGTATTGTTGTGAGCATACAAATACAGTCTGTTGACCAGACAGCTGCAATCAAGAAAATTAAAAGGAAGTTATCAGACTTGAATAAAATGAAATTGGAGGAACAAAAAAAAGCAGTACGAAATGGCTATGACATGGACATATTATCCCCTGATATAGTGACATATGGTGAGGAAGCACAGTCCTTGCTGGAGGATTTGCAAAACAGAAATGAAAGAATGTTTCTTGTTACAGTGCTTGTGATGCACACAGCAGAAACAAAACAAAAACTACATACCGATTTATTCCAAGCACAAGGCATTGCACAGAAGTATAACTGTATGCTTCGCCCTCTTGAGTACCAGCAGGAACAGGCGTTGATGAGTTGTTTACCTTTGGCACAAAATCAAATTGAAATACAAAGAGTGCTTACCACAAGCAGTACAGCCATATTTGTACCATTTACAACACAGGAATTATTTCAAGAGGGAGAAGCACTCTATTATGGCTTAAATGCCCTTTCCAACAACTTAATTATGGCAGATAGAAAGAAACTGAAAAATCCTAATGGTTTGATATTGGGAACACCAGGCAGCGGTAAAAGTTTTTCTGCAAAAAGAGAAATTACAAATGCTTTTTTACTGACAAAAGATGATATTGCTGTGATAGACCCAGAATCAGAGTATTTTCCCCTTGTTTCCAGATTAGGAGGACAGGTCGTTAAAATATCTTCTGCCAGCAATGATTATATCAATCCCATGGACATCAACTTGAATTATAGTGAAGATGATAACCCTTTGTCATTAAAATCGGATTTCATACTTTCTCTTTGTGAGTTGATAGTAGGCGGAAAAGAGGGATTGCAGCCAATCGAAAAGACTATCATAGACAGATGTGTCAGAATGGTGTATCAAAACTATCTCATTGCACCAGAGCAAACACCAATGCCCATATTGGGGGATTTATATGACTTACTGAGAAAGCAGGAAGAACCAGAAGCACAACATTTGGCAACAGCAC
>ERZ1643246.4970-NODE-4970-length-10068-cov-61.202037_pt1 | contig 10068 bp, 10 predicted proteins | sample MGYA00579265_ERZ1643246 | MGnify/ENA primary metagenome ERZ1643246 (study PRJEB29033, sample SAMEA4952261) | chicken gut metagenome | biome: Broiler Chicken; feature: Gastrointestinal Tract; material: Caecum | place: Ireland | collected 2018 | study: Broiler...
GCGCCAGCCGTGCCAGCGAGCGAGAGCGAGACTGGCAGCATGGCTTGCAGTCTGGCCAGAAGGGATTTGGCGCCAGCCGTGCCAGCGAGCGAGAGCGAGACTGGCAGCATGGCTTGCAGTCTGGTACAAAAGGAGATCGAGCGCCAGCCAAACATCGAGAGCGAGACTGGCAGCATGGCTTGCAGTCTGGGGACAGAAGGGGGAGAGGCATCAGCCGTAAAGAAAGTTTTCAGAGGAGAAGCATCCTGGGATTAAAAAATGGATATATGGAGGATCAATCTTGGGAAGAAAAGCATCTTAGAGTGAAAAAACTCCAAATGAGAGGAGAAACTTCAGGAGAATTACCTCCTGAAATATAAAAAATAAATACAAGAGGATGGCTTTGAGAGAAAATTAGCTCCTGTGAGTCAAGAAGTTCAGATGGGAGGAGAGAAATTTAGAGAAGGAACCTCCTGCCGAGTCAAGAAGCTTACACAGGAGGAAATAAATTTGGAGAGAAAGCCTCCTATGGATCAAAATACTTATAAAGGAGGATATAATCGTGAAGAAAGAACCTCCCAGGAGAAATAAATCAGTAAAAGGAGGAGAAATCTTTGAGGGAAAGTCCTCTCAGAATATAAAAAACAGAGAGAGGAGGAGAAACCTCAGGGACGACCACCTCCCAGGAGTGAAAAAAGGAAAAAAGGAGGACAGATCCCGGATAAACTGAACCCTATAAAGTGGACACAGCAAAAAACGATCTGGGATGCTTTTGGGAATCCCGTCCCACACCGCGAACACAACGGATTTCAAAAAATGGATGGTAAGAGAATGAAATTTGGATGAACGGATATTTGGACTATGATTTGTAAATACTGTTAAAATATATAATTATATGATATTATATAACTTATAAAGCGTATGTGGAGGAGGGATAGGTATGAGTTCAAATCAGAAGTTCGCAGCGAACTTCAGGAAAGTGAAAGTGCATCAGGGATTTGATATTTCAGAATATCAGAAACTTCGGACCTTTTTAGAGCAGCATGGAATCAAGTATTGGAATTATATTATTGATACGGCAAGTCAGGCTGACTTTCCTAAAATAATGTATTTTTTTACACCGGTACTGTTTCTTGCACCCAGGGCTTTTAAAGGCAGCAGAGGGATTCCGGCAGATCAGCTAAAGACATATCTGATTTATGTGAAGCAAAAAGATGAGGAAAAAGTAAAAGACTATAGAAAGAACGCAGATATACAGAACAAATAAGTATTGAGCAGAAAGACAAACTGGGAATGAATTTGATTTGTATACTCAGGAACAGATTCAGAAGCCAGGAAGAAGGGTGTTGCGCCGCAGCGGATCCGCTGCAGTGCAACACCCTTCTTTGCTGTAAACAGCAAACTAAAAATTGTGCAAATTATACAAAAAATGAAAAGAAAAATAGATAATAAGTGGAAATTATACGAAATAACTTGACTTTTACACAGATTGGTCCTACCATAGAAATATAAATTGGTAGAACCAATCTGTGCGCATAAGAAGTGGTGGGAACTGAAAACTGAATATGGAATAAAGGAGGAGCGTGTGACACTGTTTGTGAATTTTATTTTAGCAATGCTTCCAATCATCTGGCTGATCATTGCTTTGTGCGGAATGAAAATGACCGGATATAAAGCCTGCATCATAGCATTGATCATTGCGGCGGCGGAAGCCTTGTTTCTCTGGAAACAGGAAGCTGTTGATGTGGCAACAGGCGGATTAGAAGGATTTGCAATGGCTCTCTGGCCGATCTGCCTTGTGATCATTGCAGCAGTTTTTACTTATAATCTGGTTGTGTATACAAAAAATATGGAAGTCATCAAAAGAATGCTTGTCTCTGTATCAAAAGATAAACGGATTCTGATGCTGATCATTGCCTGGGGCTTTGGAGGATTTATGGAAGGAATGGCAGGATTCGGAACCGCAGTGGCCATTCCGGCGGGAATTTTGTGCGGTCTTGGATTTGAGCCGATCTTTGCGGCAACCGTCTGTCTCATTGCGGATACAACGCCGGTGGCATTTGGATCCATCGGGATTCCTACGGTAACGGCAGCCGATATTACAGGGGTCAGCCAGCATGACACAGCGTCTTTTGTTGTACTGCAGCTTGCGCTGATGGCAGTTGTCGTTCCTTTCCTGATCGTATGGATTACAGGAAAACGGGACGGGGCGAAAGGACTCAAAGATTACAAAGGAATCCTGTTTATTACCCTGATGTCAGGAATATCTTTTGTGCTGCCTCAGTATCTGACCGCAAAGTATATTGGTGCGGAACTTCCGGCTGTGATCGGATCTGTCTGCAGCATGGCGGTGACCATTCTTCTGGCAAAATTTTTAAGAAGAGAGAAAGAAACAAAATTTGACCTGGAATTGTTACAGGAAGAAAGTGAGCCGTTGTCTGTTAAGAGTGCCTTGACGGCCTGGAGTCCTTTTATTCTGGTCCTGTTTTTTCTGATTATGACGTCATCGATTTTCCCGGCAATTCATGATCCTCTTGCGGCAGTGAAATCAGATGTACAGATTTATACGGCGGAAGGAGCCAGTCCGTATACTTTCACATGGATCGCAACGCCAGGAGTGCTGATTTTTATTGCAGCATTGATCGGAGGATTGATTCAGAAATGTTCTCTGGCAGAAATGCTGAAGATTCTGATGGATACAGTAAAACAGATGTCGAAAACCATTATTACCATTATGGCGGTGCTTGGAACAGCAAAAATCATGGGGTACAGCGGAATGACACAGTCCATAGCGGATTTTATTGTAGGGGTCACGGGAGCATTCTACCCGATTGTCGCGCCGCTGATCGGATCCATCGGAACATTTGTTACAGGAAGTTCGACTTCCAGCAGTGTTCTGTTCTCAAGTCTGCAGAAAAGCACGGCAGAAACTTTAAATATGAATCCTCTCTGGCTGATTGCGGCTAATACGGTAGGAAGTACCGCGGGCAAAATAATTTCGCCTCAAAGCATTGCGGTAGCAACAGCAGCGACTGCAACTGTAGGAAAAGAAAGTGTGATTCTGACGAAGGTTATGAAGTATTTTGTTTTGTTCGTTGCAGTTTATGGTGCAGTTGCCTTGTTAGGAGCAGGATTTGTCTGATGTAAAAGAGGGAAGGAGAGAGAGATGACAAAAATAGAGCTGCCATTTGGAAAAGGAAAAATAGAAGCGCAGATACCGGAAGAAAGGATTCAGGGAATTCTGGTTTCCGGTGCACATTCCTATCATCCGGAATACAGTGAAACAGAACTTGTGGAAGAAGCAGTGACACATCCTGTTGGAAGTAAGCGGCTGAAGGATCTGGCAAGAGGGAAGAAAAATATTGTAATGATTGCCAGTGATCATACAAGACCGGTTCCGAGCAAGGTGATCATGCCTGTCATCCTAAAGGAAATTAAAGAGGGCAGTCCGGATGCGGTGGTTACGGTTTTGATTGCCACAGGATTTCACAGACCGACCACAAAGGAAGAGTTAATCTATAAATTCGGACAGGAGATTGTGGACAGGAAGGATATCCGGTTTGTTGTGCATGAGAGCGGGAAAGCCGAAGATATGGTCGAAATTGGCATTCTGCCATCCGGCGGCAGGCTTCGGATTAACCGGATTGCATATGAAGCGGATCTGCTGATTGCAGAAGGTTTTATTGAACCGCATTTCTTTGCGGGATTTTCCGGAGGCAGGAAAAGTGTGCTTCCGGGAGTGTCCAGCAGGGAAACGGTCATGGCAAACCATTGTTCGGAATTCATTGCGGATGAACATTCCAGAACAGGGATTCTGGAAGGAAACCCGATTCATAAGGATATGGTGTGGGCGGCAGAGAAAGCAAAACTTGCTTTTATCGTAAATGTGGTTCTGGATCAGGACAAGAAAGTCATCCGGGCGTTTGCGGGACATTTTGACAAGGCGCACAGAGAAGGGTGCAGATTTGTAAATCAGCTTTCCGGAGTGGATGCGGCGCCGGCTGATATTGTTATTTCGACCAATGGCGGATATCCGCTGGATCAGAATATATATCAGTCTGTGAAAGGAATGACAGCGGCGGAAGCTACCTGCCGTCCGGGAGGTGTTATTATCATGGTCTCAAGCTGTATGGACGGCCATGGAGGACAGGAACTGTATGATACTTTTGCCAATGAAAAGGATAAGGAAAAGATTATGGCAGGATTTCTGGCAACGGACAGAGATTCTACAGTGCCGGATCAGTGGGAATCCCAGATTTTATGCCGGATTCTGCTGAAATATAAGGTCATCATGGTGACTCAGGCACCTCAGAAAATGGTAGAAGAGATGCAGATGGATTATGCAGCAGATCTGCCAGAGGCACTTCGTATGGCAGATGCCTATTTAGGAAAGGAAAATGCTCCGATTACGGTGATACCAGATGGGGTATCCGTGATTGTAAGAAAATGAACAGACAGGATCCATCAAAAAGAGCCTTCCGGTTTTGTGCCGGAAGGCCTTATTTTTATGATGGATTTAAAATGTTTTTAATGACATCTGCGTCTCCCAGATATACCATGTCGGAATCAGAAAGCTTGACGTAATAATCTCCGGAGCTGTTTTTTGATCCGATACACAAGGTAATGGATTTTTTCTTGCTGCTGTCATCGGTATCTTTATAAGAAACTTTAACGGTAATCTGAGAATCTTTGTCCAGTCCATATTTGGAAAGATCGCTGTCAGACGCAGCATAATTTTCGCAGTCCCCTAATGTGAAGGTACCAAGACCTCCGGCAATGGAATCGATGTCATCATCGGATTTATAGGTTGTTTTCTTACCGTTCTGTGTGACAACAACTTTGGTAATGTTTCCGGAACTTAATGTCGGGAAAGTATCCTTTTGGATGAAATCGTCCAAAGTTGAGGAAAGGCTGGTGACCACGTCGGATGAAACAGTATAAATGGTTGACTTATCATCTACGGTCAGATAATAATTCTCACCGGCAGCATTTCCGATGTAAAAGGAAGTCTCAGTTCCATCTTTGTCTTTTACGGTAACGGTGTAAGACGGATTTTTCAGACCGTAGTCATCCAGACCATCGCCTTTCCCCAGTTTGCGGACAGCCTCCATCTTCTGGAAGGTTGATGCAAGTGTATTTAGAGTATCCTGTGCGATTGGATAATTTTTGTTGTCTGCGTAATACCAGGTGCCGTCTTCTTTTACGAATGACAGATCTTCCCCATTATTGTAGGAAATGGAGGTGAGAGAACTCAGTTTTTTTACAGTGATGGTATCATCTGAGTCGTCTGTCTGTCTGTTTTGGTAAATCCTGAGCCCGCCGTACAGCACGAGAAGTACGGCAAGGACGAGCACAAGAATAGATAATGTTCGTTTTTGTTTCATAAGGGCCTCCTTATCTTCTTCTGCGGCGGAACCATATAATAAATCCACCGGCAAGAAGAGCAAGCGGGATAACAAAGATAATCAAAATACTGAAGAATCCCGGATAAGCAATGCTGTTGTAGGTAACTTCCAGACTCTTGGAGGCGATGGAAATATTATCCGCATCATCCAGGCTGGATGTTACAGAATTCATGAACAATGTCAGATTCTCAAGGTTTGAGAAAGAAGAAGTCAGCTGTTCATCGATCAGCATATTGCTTCCATAAACGGTCAGACGGCTCTCAGTGTCTTCTTCATCGCCATCTTTATTTTTAACAGAGACTGTCTGTTCAGCGGTTGCTCCCAAAGTATAAGTGCCCTGTGTCTGGCCCTTTTCTGTAATATCATATCCGTTTTTGGATGTAGTCATAAAAGATTCTGTCGTGATGGAATCATCATCCGGATCAGACACGGTAAGTCCTTTTGAATTAACAAGAAGAACAGAATTTGACGTCATTCCGGAAGCCATATCACCGCTGGCAGTTACATTAGGAATCAGATAATAATAATTTCCCTGATAGCACCGTTCTGTATCGGCAATATATCCGTCTGATACCGTCATTCCGTAATCTTTCAGGAATCCGTAAAGATGACTCATGGATTTATCTGTATAAGCGAGGAGACAGATGATTTTTCCGCCGTTGTTCATATAGTTCTGAAGAACTTTAATTTCATCATCGGTCAGATCGCTGGTCGGGCCGTTCATGATCAGCAGATCACAGTCATCCGGAATTGAAGTAGAACTCAAAAGATTCAGCACTTCGGATGATACTCTGGATTTTTCCATTAAATCTGTAACAGAAGTGGACAAATCCGTCTCACCGTGACCAGTTGTGTAATAAGCTTTATATTCTTTAGAACTTGTAACATAGTTCAGCGCACTGGTCAGCTGTCCGTCTCCGTCAAAGGAAGTGGCAGCGCTTGTCGTTCCATAGTAAGATGAAGATCCCGCAAGGATATCATCAAAGGAAACGGTTGTCTGTCTGTCGGTTTTGGCACAGGATACGACGATGCTGTTTTCTTCTGCGCTGTATTTTGTCAGGGTAGAAGGATGCAGTACCGGATCAATCCATTCGACAGAAATTTTATCAGACTGGCCGGCATATTTACTGATGAAGTTTTTGATTCGGTCATCAGTTTCGCTTTTATCGGCCAGAACATAAAGCTTTATATCATAATCCAGATTTTTTACAAGCTTTTTGGTGGTTGAAGATATCTCATAAATACTGGTGTCGCTGATGTCGATCTGGCGGATGTTCTCCGGCAGCTGCCGTACAAACAGATTTAATACAAAGATGATTGCGATGACCACGGCAGTAACAGCGATACTGTAGGATCCCTTTTTCGTGTTTTTGGTTCGAAATAAATTTTTTAGTTTTTCCACGTCAATTTCCTCCTAACTCCATCGTCTCTTCTGGAATGTCTGTATGGTCAAGAAAACAAATAAGATGATAAGGGACAGATAGTAAAACAGTCCGCTGACATCAAAAATGTAATTCTGTGCAATATTGTAAAATACATCGGTTATAACAAAATTTTCCAGAACATTAATTACCAGATTTTCAAAGAGAGATGATTTTACAATATATACAGCAATGCAGGCGATCAGGCAGATAACTTCCAAGATGCCGGCAATGACCGGATTGCGCGTAATGTAATAAATCAAAGCACAGATCAGAGAGAAGAAGATGATCAAAATGATCAATCCACTGACAGCGCTGGATGGAATGTAGTCGATCAGGCTTCCAAGCATATACATGAAGAATAAAACCGCACATGTGCTGATAGCAGCAATGACTGGACTTTCAGTTAAAGATGACAGGAACATTCCTGCTGCAATAAATACACAGCCCAGCAGAAAAAACGCAAAGATGGAAGAATAGTCAACCAGCAGATAAGCGTTGCCCTGCAGTTTGATAATAAGGGGAAACAGACAGAAAATCAGGCATGGAATTGCGAAAATCGTAATCATTGCCAGATATTTGCCGAATACGATTTCAATCAGAGAAACCGGGGAAGTCAAAAGCAGCTGATCAGTTTTATTTTTTCGCTCTTCTGCAAAACATTTCATAGATAAAACAGGAACTGCAATCAGCAGAACAAAAATGACGCCTGACAGAGAATATGCAAAGTATGGATATCCACTGTACAGGTTGTATACCATAAAATAAACACCTCCAATGATTGTGATAAACGCAATAAAAGCGCATCCAATCATGGATGTGAAGTAGGAGCGGAGCTCTCTTTTATAAATCGCTTTCATCTTTTTGTCTCTCCTTCCTCATCTTTTTGACTGCTTTCTGTTAATTCAAGGAAAATATCTTCCAGAGTCGCTTTCAGAATATTGATTCTTGTGACAGGAATGCGCTCTGTCGCAAATGCAATAGAGATATCTTCACAAACTTCCTGGGCGGATTTTGAAGTATCAACCAGGAGATCACAGGAACCTGCTCCCTGGTTTCTCCAGGTTACATTCTGGATTCCATCAATCCTGTCCAGAACAGACTGGATGGTATCAGCGTCTGATTTTACAGTAAGTTCAATGGAATCTTTTCCATGAGATAATTCTTCTAATTCTTCCGGAGTACCGCTGCCCACAAGTTTTCCTTTGGAAATAATTAGGACATAGTCGCAGATTTCCTGTACTTCTGCAAGAATATGGGAACTTAGAATCACGGTATGATCTTTCGCAAGTTTTCGAATCAGCTGCCGGATTTCAATGATCTGCTTCGGATCCAGACCGACAGTAGGTTCATCTAAAATGATAATATCAGGAAATCCTAAAACTGCAGCGGCAAGGCCAGTACGCTGTTTGTAACCTTTTGAAAGATTTCGAATCAGACGATTGGAAACGTCATTCAGCTTGACAAGGGTACTTGCTTTGCGGACCTCTGCAGAACGTTTATCTTTTGGAATTTTCTTTAATTCTGCAACAAATTTGAGATATTCCATAACTGTCATATCCAGATACAGAGGAGGAATTTCCGGAAGATATCCGATAGACTTTTTGGCCTTTTCCGGTTCATCCAGGATACTATGTCCGTCAATCAGAACTTCTCCGCTTGTTGCGCTGATGTAGCCGGTCATAATATTCATTGTTGTTGATTTACCAGCGCCGTTGGGACCAAGAAAACCGTAAATTTGTCCTTTCTCAATTGTAAATGACAAATCATCCAAAGCGAGATGTTTGCCGTATTTTTTTGTAAGATGCTGTACTTCTATCAATTCGCTGCCTCCTTTCAATGGCACTTCCTTAACCTTAATAGAAAAAATAAATAAAACTGTGATAAAAGTATGTTGATTTTGTGAACATCAGAACGGAAAAGCAGAGAATTTTTTTAGAAAGTGATAAAAAGAGTTGACAACAATTCCAGGTGGTGATATATTATATGCATAAACAGTAATGATTACTGTTATTGAAATCAAAATAAAGCAAAGGAGATAGAATTATGAAGAAATGGGTTTGTACAGTATGCGGATATGTATATGAAGGAGAACAGCCGCCGGAGAAATGTCCACAGTGTGGAGTACCAGCAGAGAAATTTAAAGAAATGGCTGGAGAAAGAGAATGGGCAGCAGAGCATGTAGTAGGAGTAGCACAGGGAGTCAGCGAAGATATCTTAGCAGACTTAAGAGCAAACTTCGAAGGAGAATGTTCAGAAGTAGGAATGTATCTTGCAATGGCAAGAGTAGCACATAGAGAAGGATATCCAGAGATCGGATTATACTGGGAAAAAGCAGCGTATGAAGAAGCAGAACACGCAGCGAAATTCGCAGAGCTGTTAGGAGAAGTCGTAACAGACAGCACAAAGAAGAATCTGGAGATGAGAGTGGAAGCAGAAAACGGAGCAACAGCCGGAAAATTCGACTTAGCGAAGAGAGCAAAAGCAGCGAACTTAGATGCAATCCACGACACAGTACACGAAATGGCAAGAGACGAAGCTCGTCACGGAAAAGCCTTCGAAGGATTATTAAAGAGATACTTTGGCTAGACTACAAGCCATGCAAAATGGAAAGAACGAGAACAGGGAGCAAGCTAGCTTGCAGACCTGCTCTCGTTCTTTTTATTTTATACGGCGCCAGCCGTGCCAGCGAGCGAGAGCGAGACTGGCAGAATGGCTTGTAGTCTGGCCAGAAGGGATTTGGCGCCAGCCGTGCCAGCGAGCGAGAGCGAGACTGGCAGAATGGCTTGTAGTCTGGCCAGAAGGGATTTGGCGCCAGCCGTGCCAGCGAGCGAGAGCGAGACTGGCAGAATGGCTTGTAGTCTGGCCAGAAGGGATTTGGCGCCAGCCGTGCCAGCGAGCGAGAGCGAGACTGGCAGAATGGCTTGCAGTCTGGTACAAAAGGAGATCAGGCGCCAGCCGTAAAGAAAGTTTTCCGGGCAGAAGCATCCCAGGATTTAAAAATAAATATATGGAGGATGACTTCTGGGAAGAAAGCCTCCTGTGGGTCAAGAAGCTCATATAGGAGGAGAAATTTCAGGAGAATTACCCCCTGAAATATAAAAAATAAATACAAGAGGATGGCTTTGAGAGAAAATTAGCTCCTGTGAGTCAAGAAGTTCAGATGGGAGGAGAGAAATTTAGAGAAGGAACCTCCTGCCGAGTCAAGAAGCTTACACAGGAGGAAATAAATTTGGAGAGAAAGCCTCCTATGGATCAAAATA
>ERZ1643246.4971-NODE-4971-length-10067-cov-28.907211_pt1 | contig 10067 bp, 7 predicted proteins | sample MGYA00579265_ERZ1643246 | MGnify/ENA primary metagenome ERZ1643246 (study PRJEB29033, sample SAMEA4952261) | chicken gut metagenome | biome: Broiler Chicken; feature: Gastrointestinal Tract; material: Caecum | place: Ireland | collected 2018 | study: Broiler...
TCGACATAAGTCTTTTTTTGAACCACTCGCCTAGCGAGTGGTTTTCGGAACACAATAACAGCGGCGGGCGGTGCTGCCCGCCGCCGGGACCAGCCCGGACGCAAAACGGGAACAGGACAGCCCCGCCCGGCGGGGCGCACAGGAAAGGAGCCTGACATGAAGCGGAAAAAACTGCTGGCCATGCTGGCGGCGGCCGTGCTTGTGGCGGCCATGCCGGCCGCCGCATACGCGCAGCCGGACGCGGCAGGGGAAACATCCGTCGCCCGGCAGCTGTCGCTGCTGGACTGCGTGGACTTTTCGGACTACGAGGCAGCCTTTGACTTGGGGCAAACGGAGAAAGAAACGGACGGCGGCCAAACCGAGCGGTATGACGGGGTGTCCTATTTCGGCAATCAGGAGATCGAACTGGAAGGCCGGACGCTGGAGGTCGGCGCGGCGTCCGTTGAGCAGCACCCGGCCGGGTTTGCGGCGTCGGAGGACGGCTGCTCCGGCGGCAGCCACAGGGGCAAGGTGTACGACAGCCCCGTGACAGTGACAAGGGCCCATGCCCAGGCGGAAGCCCATCCGTCTACCTGTATGGTGGTCTATACCCGGTACTGGCACTGCACGGAATGCGGAACCATCGGCCGGGAGGAGGCGACCCACGGCATTTGGTGCGAGAGCGCCGAAACCGGCGGCGACCCCGCCCTGCCGACCGCGGAAACCACGGCCTGAAGGCCCCGCCGCCCCGCTTTTGCGCCCTTTGCAAAAAAACTTGACTTTCCGCCGCGGGTCTGCTATACTGCTATGGCAATCGTTCACGAAGGCTGCTCCGTTCGCACAGGATGGCGGGCGCTGGTAGCTGTAATCCGGAGATTGTGATGAGCACATATATCAAGTATGGCTCCCGAAGTCATGATCGAGAAAGAGGTGAAAACCATGAAGCAGGGCATCCATCCCAAATACGTTGACTGCACCATCACCTGCGCCTGCGGCAACGTCATCCAGACCCGCTCCACCAAGCCGGAGATCCGTGTCGAAGTTTGCAGCAAGTGCCACCCGTTCTACACCGGCAAGCAGAAGCTGGTGGACACCGGCGGCCGTGTCGAGCGTTTCAAGCGCCGCTACAACCTGGGCAAGTGATTCGAATAACCAAAACGGCGGTGCCGCAGAACCTAAAGTCTGCTGCACCGCTTTTCGTCGTATGCCGGCCCCGCCGCCAAAAGGAGACGCCATGCCAGACTACCGCACCATCGAGGGGACCTCGGCCTATACCTACGAGGAAAAACGCAGCCGGTTTATCGCCACCGCCGCCTTTGCCGACACCGAGGACAAGGCCCTGGCGGTGCTGGAGCGCGTCCGCGCCGCCAACCGCACCGCCCGCCACAACGTCTACGCCTATGTGCTGCGCCAGGGCGGCCGCACCCGCTACTCGGACGACGGCGAACCCGCCAAGACCGCCGGCACCCCGGTGCTGGAGGCCATCGGCCACGCGGGACTGTCCGACGTGATCGTGGTGGTCACCCGGTATTTCGGCGGCATCCTGCTGGGCACCGGCGGGCTGGTGCGGGCCTACACCGCGGCGGCGTCAGGGGCGCTGGCCGCCGCCCGCATCGTTACCATGCGGCAGGTGGTGCGCTGCCGGGTGCGCCTGCCCTACGCCCGGTTCGAGCAGGCCCAGCGGCTGGTGGCCGCCGCCGGCGGCCGGCTGGAGGACCCCGTCTACGACGACGCCGTGACCCTGTGCTGGAAAATGCCCGCCGGCACCGAGGCGCCGCTGTGCGCCGCGCTGGGCGAGCTGACCCGCGGGGATGCCCAGGTGCAGGTCTCCCCGCCGGAATACGCGGCGTTTTGACAGGAGATTTGCCGCCGGCCCGCCCCCAAAAGGCCCCTGTCCGCCGCGGCGGAGAAAAAATCAGAAAAATTTAAAATTTTCACAAGCGTTTTTTGGATTTTTATCGTATTTATAAAATAGGGGCCCCAAACAGGCCTCCCAGGCTGCCGAAAAGCAGGGGCGCGGCGCCGCACTGCCGCCGCGCTGCAGGGAAGTTACAGCTGCCGCATCGCCGGGGAAGGAGAACGCATGAACACCATACGGGAACAGACCGAGACGCTCGAGCGCCTGACCCTCAGCCGCTATGCGGCCCTGAGCCAGGCAAGCCGGGGCCGCCGCCGGCCGGAGCCGCCCGACCCCATGCGGCCCTGCTACCAGCGGGACCGGGACCGCATCATCCACTGCAAGGCGTTCCGCCGGCTCAAGCAAAAGACTCAGGTCTTTCTCTCGCCGGAGGGCGACCATTACCGCACCCGGCTGACCCACACGCTGGAGGTGGCGCAGATCGCCCGCACCATCGCCCGCGCCCTGCGCCTCAACGAGGACCTGACCGAGGCCATCGCCCTGGGGCATGACCTGGGGCACACCCCCTTCGGCCATGCGGGCGAGCGCGCTCTGGATCAGCTGTGCCCCGGCGGATTTGCCCATTACCGGCAGAGCCTGCGTGTGGTGGACGTGCTGGAAAAAGAGGGCAGGGGGCTGAACCTTTCGTGGGAGGTGCGCAACGGCATCGTCACCCACACAAAGGGGGCCTGGGCCCGCACCATGGAGGGCCGCACCGTGCGCATCGCCGACCACATCGCCTTCCTCAACCATGACATCGAGGACGCCGTCTCGGCCGGCGTGCTGGACGCCGCCGCCCTGCCCGGCGAGGCCACCCGCGTGCTGGGCGTCACCAAAAGCCAGCGCATCACCACCATGATCACCGACCTGGTGGCCCACAGCCCGCGGGATACCCTGCAGTTCTCGCCGGAAGTGGAGGGCGCCTACAACACCCTCAAGGACTTTATGTATGCCACCGTCTATGTGGACAAGGAGGCCAAGCGGGAGGAGAAAAAGGTGGACAAGCTGGTGGGCGCCCTGTACGAGCGCCTGTGCGCCGAGCCCGACCTGATGCCCAACTTTTATTTGCAGATCAGCTTCAACGAGGGGATCGACCGCGCCGTGGCTGACTACATCAGCGGCATGAGCGACGAGTTCGCCACCCACCTGTTCGAGGAACTGTTCGTCCCCAAAAAATGGGCGGTGCTGTAAGGCGCCGCCGGCTGCTGCTGGCCGCGGCGGCGCTGCCGGCATTGCTGGCGTTGCTGGCGGGGCTGGTGCTGGGCAAAGTCCTGCAGCCCAATCTGCTGCTGGCGCGGCGATACCCGGTATGGGGCGTGGATGTCTCTCACTATCAGGGGACGGTGGACTGGCAGAAGATGGCGGAGCAGGGCGTCGGGTTTGCTTTCATCAAGGCGACCGAGGGCAGCGGGACGGTGGACGGGCAGTTCGAGGCCAATTTCCGCGGCGCGGCCGAGGCGGGCATCCCGTCCGGGGCGTACCATTTTTTCAGCTTTGACAGTGCGCCGGAAGCCCAGGCGGAACATTTTATCGGGACGGTCGGGGCGCTGTCCGGGCGGCTGCCGCCGGTGGTGGACGCCGAGTATTACGGCGGCTACTTTGCCGACCCGCCTCCAAAGGAAACGGTGCGCCGGAACCTGCGCAGGCTTTTGGAGCTGCTGGAGGCCGAGTACGGCGCAGCGCCCATCCTGTATACGACCTATCCCTTTTACATCCGCTATCTCCGCGGCGCGTTCGACGATGTGCCGCTCTGGCTGCGCAATGTGTACACGCCGCCGCTGCCCGGACAGGAATGGCTGTTCTGGCAATACACCGACACCGCCCGCCTGGACGGCTACGACGGCGAAGAACCAAACATCGACCGGAATGTGTTCTCCGGCAGCAGGCAGCAGCTGCAAGCCCTGCTGCTGCCCTGACGGCACGACGGGAAGGAGGTGCCCGCAATGATCCCCCATGAATACGTGCAGGAGGTCGTCCGCCGTAACGACATTGCCGACGTGGTCGGCCAGTACGTGCAGCTGCGGCGGCGGGGGCGCACCTGCACGGGGCTGTGCCCCTTCCACAACGAAAAGACGCCCTCCTTTGTGGTTTACCCCGAAACGCAGAGCTTTTACTGCTTTGGCTGCGGCGCCGGCGGGGACGTCATCACCTTTGTGCGCAAGATCTCCAACCTGGGCTATGTGGAGGCGGTCAAGCAGCTGGCCTCCCGCGCCGGCATGCCCCTGCCGGAGGAGGAAGACCAGGAAAGCCGCCGCCGCAGCCGCCTGCTGGAGATCAACCGCTGCGCCGCCCGCTATTTTTTCGAGCAGCTCAACGCCCCCACGCCGGAGGCGGGCGCCGCCCGCGGCTACTGGCGGCAGAAACGCGGCCTGTCCGACGCGGCCATCCGCCGGTTCGGGCTGGGTTACGCGCCGGACAGCTTTACCGGGCTTCTGCACTACCTCAAGCGCCGCGGATTTTCGGAGCCGGAGCTGGAGGAGTCCGGCCTGGTCAAGCGCAGCGCCAAGGGTAACCTGTACGATATCTTCCGACACCGGGTCATGGTGCCCATCATCGACGTGCGGGGCAACATCATCGCCTTTGGCGGCCGCGTGCTGGACGACTCCAAGCCCAAGTACATCAACAGCCCCGAAACGATAGTCTACAAAAAGTCCCGCACGCTGTTCGCCCTCAACGTGGCCAAAAAGTCCCCCTCCAAGCGGTATATCCTGTGCGAGGGCTACATGGACGTCATCAGCATGCACGAGGCCGGCTTTGACACCGCCGTCTGCGCCTGCGGCACCGCCCTGACCGCCGAACAGGTCAAGCTGCTGACCGAGTACGCCGACGAGGTGGTGCTGAGCTATGACTCGGACGAGGCGGGCCAAAAGGCCACCGAGCGCAGCCTGGGGCTGTTTGCCAGCACCAACCTGCGGGTCAAGGTGCTCTCCATCCCCGGCGCCAAGGACCCGGACGAGTACATCAAAAAATACGGCCGGGACCGGTTCGAGGCGCTGCTGGAAGGCACCGCCAACCCCACCGAGTTTGAGCTGAACAAGCTGCGCAGCCAGTTTGATTTGAAATCGGACGGCGGCCGGATGGAGTACCTCAACCGCGCGGTGGAAATCCTGGCGGGCAACCCCAACCCGGTGGCGCAGGACGTTTACGCCGGCCGCCTGGCCGAGGAGACCAACGTCAGCAAGACCGCGATCTTGAACCAGCTGAAGACGGCGCAGCGCACCGCCGGCCGCAAAGCCTACCGCAGGCAGCAGCGGGAGCTGGCAGGGCAGGGCATCGCCGGGACCATCCGGGTGCCCTACGACAAGGGCGGCGACGGGGCGCTGGGGGCGGCGTCCGCCGGCCGGCAGCTGGTGGCCGCCATGATCAAGGACCCCGACACCATCCCCTATATCCGGCAGCACCTGACGCCGGACGACCTGATCCTGCCGGAGATGCAGCAGGCTGCCAGGGCCATCTGGCAGCTGGCGGACGCCGGCCAGCCGGTCAACCTGACCAGCATCGGCCCGCTGGTGGACGAGGGCGTGCTGCCCCAGCTTTCGATGGTGCTGGCCCAGAACATTGACCTGACCCCCGCCCGGCGGGACATCGACATGTATCTGGAACGCATCCGCCAGGCCAGGCCCAAAAGCGCCCAGGCCGGCAAGACCAGCGATGACGAGTTCCGCCGCCTGTTCAATTCCATCCGGCAGGAAAAGACCGCCGGGGAAGAACCCGGCTAGACATCCCCCGGCTGCCTGCCGGCAGCTGGCGTGTCGGAGAATGACCGGGCCGCAGGCCCGGATCTTAAGCCGGAGATTGTCCGCCGACGGAGACAGATTTTAACTTTTCGACGATCTGCGGCTGCCTGCCGGCAGCCTTTTGACAGAACCTGTTCAAGCGCGGCGCGCCGCCGCAAAGACCGCCCATCGGGCAAGAACATCCAAAGGAGAATGTACTTATGGCAGAAAAGAAAAATGCAGTCCGTGAACTGATCGAGAACGGCCGCCGCAACGGCAAGGTGACCGCCAGCGAGATCAACGACGCAATGGAGGACAGCTCCTTCGACGTGGACCAGATGGAAAAGCTGTACGAGTCTCTGGAGAGCCACGGCATTGAGGTCATCGACGACGAGCCTGCCGCCGACGCGGTGGAGGCCGCCCTGACCGAGAACAGCGCGGACGAGTTTGAGGACACCCTCTCGGCCGAGGGCGTCACCATCGACGACCCGGTCAAGGTCTACCTGAAAGAGATTGGCCGCGTGCCGTTGCTGACCCCCGACGAGGAGGTGCAGCTGGCTTTGGACATCAAGGAGGGCGGCCCCAAGGGCGAGCGCGCCAAGCAGCGCCTGTCGGAAGCCAACCTGCGCCTGGTGGTCTCCATTGCCAAGCGGTATGTGGGCCGCGGCATGCAGTTCTTGGACCTGATCCAGGAGGGCAACCTGGGCCTGATCAAGGCGGTGGAAAAGTTTGACCACACCAAGGGGTTCAAGTTCTCCACCTACGCCACCTGGTGGATCCGTCAGGCCATCACCCGCGCCATTGCCGACCAGGCCCGCACCATCCGCATCCCGGTGCATATGGTCGAGACCATCAACAAGGTCAAAAAGGTGTCCAGCCAGCTGCTGCACGAGAACGGCCACGAGCCTTCCGCCGAGGAGATCGCCGAACGGCTGGAGATGCCGGTGGACAAGGTGCGCGAGATCATGCGCGTGGCCCAGGAGCCGGTCAGCCTGGAGACCCCCATCGGCGAGGAGGAGGACAGCCACCTGGGCGACTTTATCCCCGACGACGAGGCCCCCGTCCCCGCCGAGGCCGCCAGCCAGACCCTGCTGAAAGAGCAGCTGGCCGAGGTGCTGAAAACCCTGACCCCCCGCGAGGAGAAGGTGCTGCGCCTGCGCTTTGGCCTGGAGGACGGCCGTCCCCGCACGCTGGAGGAAGTGGGCAAGGAGTTCAACGTCACCCGCGAGCGCATCCGCCAGATCGAGGCCAAGGCGCTGCGCAAGCTGCGCCACCCCAGCCGCAGCAAAAAGCTGCGCGACTTTTTGGACTGATCGGAGCGCCCGCGCCTGCGCTGCCGGAGAAGGGGACCCCGCGCCCCTGCCGCGCAGCCCGCGCCTGCGCATAGGATACAAGCCGACGGAGAAGGCTTCCGGGTATCTGCCAGCCCGGGACCTTCTCTTTTTTTGCGGGCGGCGCATCTTTCGGCGAAAGGTGACAGGGGGCGGCTATACTGCGGCGATTTGAGCGGCGAACTGCCCCCCGTAGAAGCATCGGCCCCTACGCAGGCGTTGCGATGGTCAGGGGCAGCGGTGGCCTGCTGTCCCCGGTTATGCGCCCGTATGCCCTGTATTGTAGGGCAGGCGTTCACACCCGCCGGAAAGGTCTGCGCTGGTCCGGAAGGATATTGGCAAGGCAGAGCGCCGCACCCCTCCGTCTGTGCCTTGCGGCGCATCCACCTCCCCTTACAGGGGAGGCTTTGCAAACAGATCCCCCCAAAAAGGCTCTCCTGCAAGGGGAGCTGGCGGCAAAGCCGCCTGAGGGGTGCATTGCCGGCTTGCGGCGGAGATAACTTGTAAAGTTCGGCAGGGCCTTGCCCCGCATCCGTAGGGGACGATGCTTGCATCGTCGCGTAAACTCTGCAACGCCGCAAACCCCAAGCGGCGGGCGAAAACGCCCGCCCTACATTGTGGCCGGGAACGGGCGGCGACAGATGAGTGCCCGCTGTCCGTCAGGCCCGCCGGCGGGCCGATGAAAATCATCGGTCCCTACGCAGGGGCTTGCGGCGGCTTGCTGTCCCCGGCTATGCCACCCGTATGCCCTGTATTGTAGGGCGGGCGTTCACGCCCGCCGGAAAGGTCTGCGCTGGCCTGGAAGGATATTGGCAAGACGGAGCGCCGAACCCCTCCGCCTGCGCCTTGCGGCGCATCCACCTCCCCTTGCAGGGGAGGCTTTTTTGGGGGGGCTGCCGTTTGAAAGGCTCCCCTGCAAGGGGCTGCGGAGTCGAGCGCCGCCGGCGGCGGAGAAAGCGAGACGGAGCAGGTGCAGCGGTCGCAGAATGCAAGCATGCTTCAGCATGCGCCGCGTGATGCGGGCACCGCAAACCGGTAATGGCGGCGAAGCCGCCTGAGGGGGGCATTGCCGGCTTGCGGCGGAGATATCCCACAAAGCCCGGCAGCAACCCTGCCCGCTACCACATCCGCCGGGATTTGTCAAGCCCGGCGGCCGGCGGGAGTGTTGCCAAAATGCCCATACCGCCCGGCAAAATCGGATTTGTCAAGCCCCGATTTTGGGCGGCGGCACAGCAATTTGACCAAAATCATCACACTTGGCCGGGCGTTCGATGCAAAATGGAAATTTCCGCCCGAATGCCGAAAAACCGCTTGACAATGCGGGTTGGATGGGGTATACTGGCCTAGTATCACAAAAATGGAATAGAGCGCCCTAAAGACAGTTGGCTGTGCAAGCGAAGTCGAAAAGTTTGTGCAAAACGACGAAGATTTGGCCTGCCCTTCCGCTGGTTTGAAGCCGCTTTGACCAGTTTGGTGCAAAACTGAAACAAAACGGCCGTCCTGCGCGTTCCCGTGCGGATAAGCGCGGCGTGCGGCCGCGGCGTTTCAGCGGCGCCCCAGTCAATCTTGAGAATAGGAGTGGTTGCGTTTTATGGTAAAGGTCAGGCCCGTACAAAACGGCAGAACGACCCGAATGAGCTTCTCTCGGATCAACGAAGTCATCAATATGCCCAACCTGATCGAGATCCAGAAAAACTCGTACAACTGGTTCCTGGAGGAAGGCCTGCGCGAGGTGTTCCACGACATCGCCGCCATCGAGGACTACACCGGCAACCTGGTTCTGGAATTTATCGACTACCGCCTGGACAAGCACCCCAAGTATACCATTAAGGAGTGCAAGGAGCGCGACGCCACCTATGCGGCCCCGCTGTATGTCACTGCCCGGCTGTTCAACAAGCAGACCGGCGAGGTGAAGGAGCAGGAGATCTTCATGGGCGATTTCCCGCTGATGACCGACTCCGGCACCTTTATCTCCAACGGCGCCGAGCGTGTCATTGTCAGCCAGCTGGTCCGTTCCCCCGGCGTTTACTACGCCTCCACCAAGGACCGCACCGGCAAGGACCTGTTCACCGCCACCATGAACCCCAACCGCGGCGCCTGGCTGGAGTACGAGACCGACTCCTCCGACGTGTACTATGTCCGCATCGACAAAAACCGCAAGCTGCCCGTCACGGTGCTGCTGCGCGCGCTGGGCCTGGGCACCGACGAGCAGATCCGCCAGTTCTTCGGCGACTCGGAGCCCAAGATCAACGCCACGCTGGAGAAGGACACCACCCACTCCACCGAGGAAGGCCTGCTGGAAGTCTACCGCAAGCTGCGCCCCGGCGAGCCCCCGACGGTGGAAAGCAGCCGCAGCCATCTGGACGCGCTGTTCTTTGACCCCCGCCGCTACGACCTGGCCCGCTTTGGCCGCTACAAGATGAACAACAAGCTGGCGCTGGCCCGCCGCATCACCGGCCTGCGCGCCGGCGAGGATGTGATCGCCCCGCTGACCGGCGAGCTGCTGATCGCAAACGGCGAGAAGATCGACCGCGCCAAGGCCGAGGAGATCGACGCCGCCGGCGTCACCCGCATCAAGGTGCTGATCGACCAGAAAATGGGGGACCCGGTGCCCTTCATCGTCATCTCCAACGGCTGTGTGGACGCCCAGCCCTTCTTCGGCTTCGACGTGGAGAAGGAGGCCGGCATCAACGAGCGCGCCAGCCTGGCCGGCATCCGCGAGATCCTGGACGCCACCTCCGACCCGGAGGAGCAGAAGGAGCTGCTGCGCAAAAACCGCGACAAGCTGATCAGCCGCACCGTCACGGTGGACGATATCTTCGCCTCGGTCAACTACATGCTGGGCCTGGACCACGGCGTGGGCACCACCGACGAGATCGACCACCTGGGCAACCGCCGCGTGCGCAGCGTGGGCGAGCTGCTGCAGAACCAGTTCCGCATCGGCTTCTCCCGCATGGAGCGCGTCATCCGCGAGCGCATGACCCTCCAGAGCCAGGACCAGACCACCCTGACCCCCCAGGCCCTGATCAACATCCGGCCCGTGGTGGCGGCCATCAAGGAGTTCTTCGGTTCTTCGCCCCTGTCCCAGTTCATGGACCAGAACAACCCCCTGGCCGAGCTGACCCACAAGCGCCGCCTGTCCGC
>ERZ1643246.4972-NODE-4972-length-10067-cov-11.832401_pt1 | contig 10067 bp, 13 predicted proteins | sample MGYA00579265_ERZ1643246 | MGnify/ENA primary metagenome ERZ1643246 (study PRJEB29033, sample SAMEA4952261) | chicken gut metagenome | biome: Broiler Chicken; feature: Gastrointestinal Tract; material: Caecum | place: Ireland | collected 2018 | study: Broiler...
AAACCTAACATTTTAGAACTAGATGATGGTTGGACAATAATAACAGAAGATGGAAGCTTGGCTGCGCATTATGAAAATACAATTTTAATTACAGAAAAAGAGCCAGAGATATTGACAATACTAAAAAAATAGTATATAATACAATAGTTACTATACGAAAAATATAAAAAGCTCTTTAAGGAGGGAGAAAAGTGTCTAAAGAGGATGTAATTGAGGTAGAAGGCACAGTAATAGAGGCCTTGCCAAATACAAATTTTAAGGTTGAACTAGAAAATGGCTATCAAATATTAGCCCATATATCTGGAAAATTACGAATGAATTACATAAAAATTTTACCAGGAGATAAAGTAAAAGTAGAACTTTCACCTTATGACTTAACAAAAGGAAGAATTACTTGGAGAGCAAAATAAAATATAAAATAAAATATAAAACCAAACATATAAAGGAGGTGCATTAGAATGAAAGTAAGACCATCAGTAAAAAAAATGTGCGATAAGTGCAAAATAATCAAAAGAAAGGGTGTAATTAGGTGTATATGCGAAAACCCTAAACACAAACAAAGACAAGGTTAATTAAAAAACAAGTTTATAACACAAATTAGGTAGCGGCTGGGAAACGTAAGGTTTCCATATCAAATTTGTGTTTATATATATTTCTATTGTTCAAAATTAAACTGGCCAACAGTAAACGGTTGGAACATTTCACTTTTTAATATTTGGACAAACAACAAAAATAAATTTGGAGGTGCAAAAAAACATGGCTCGTATAGCAGGAGTAGATTTACCTAAAGAAAAAAGAGTTGAAATAGGACTTACATACATATATGGAATTGGAGTAGCAAGTTCTAGGAAAATTCTTGAAAAAACTGGTATAAATCCAGATACAAGAGTAAAAGACTTAACAGATGAACAAATCAATGACATAAGAAAGGCAATAGATGAATCTTATACAGTCGAGGGAGATCTAAGAAGAGAAGTTGCTCTTAACATAAAAAGACTTACAGAAATAGGCTGTTACAGAGGAATAAGACATAGAAGGGGTCTTCCAGTAAGAGGACAAAGAACAAAAACAAATGCTAGAACCAGAAAAGGTGCTAGAAAACCAATAAAAAAATAATTCATTCAGAATTAGAGAAAAGTTTTGAATAGAGGAGGAAGAAAGCAAAATGGCTAAAAATGTAACAACAAAAAAAGTAGCTAGAAGAAATAGAAAAAACATCGAAAAAGGTGAAGCTCATATTCATTCTAGTTTTAATAATACAATAGTTACAATTACAGATACACAAGGAAATTCAATTTCTTGGGGAAGTGCTGGAGAGTTAGGTTACAAAGGCTCAAGAAAAAGCACACCTTATGCAGCAGGTCAAGTTGCTGAGTCAGCTGCCAAAGCTGCTATGGAACATGGATTAAAAACTGTAGAAGTATTTGTTAAAGGACCAGGAGCAGGAAGAGAAGCTGCAATAAGAGCACTTCAAACTGCAGGTCTTGAGATAAGTGCAATAAAAGATGTAACACCAATACCACATAATGGTTGCAGACCACCAAAAAGAAGAAGAGTATAAACGGTCGGTTAAAAGAAAAAAGAAAGGAGTAAGAAATAATGTCAAGATATAAAGACGAGCAATGTCGTAGATGCCGTAGAGAAGGACAAAAATTGTTCTTAAAGGGCGATAGATGCTATACAGACAAATGCGGTATTTCAAGAAGAAATTATGCACCTGGAGATCACGGTCAAAAAAGAGCAAAACTTTCTGAATACGGAACTCAATTAAGAGAAAAACAAAAAACAAAAGCATACTATGGAGTTGGAGAAAAACAATTTAGAAAATATTTTGAAATGGCTTCTAGTAAAAGAGGTGTAACAGGTGAAAGCCTATTACAAATATTAGAAAGTAGATTAGATAATGTAGTGTATAGATTAGGCTTTGGTTCATCAAGAGCACAAGCAAGACAATTTGTTACACATGCACAATTTGAAGTAAATGGAAACAAAGTTGATATTCCTTCATATTTAGTAAAACCAGGTGATGTTATAACAGTTAGAGAAAATAAAAAAGATAACAGCACAATAAAAGCTAATATAGAAGAATCAGCTAAAAGACCTGTTCCAGCTTGGTTAGAGAGAGACAGTGAAAAAATGAGTGGTAAGGTAATTAGATTAGCAAATAGAGAAGACATTGACCTTCCAATTGAAGAGCATTTGATAGTAGAGCTTTACTCAAAATAATAAGTTAATCAAAACTTTAAGCTTTTACTTGAAGAACTTAAAAAGTTTAGAATTTGAGAATATTCTCGAATATTAGGAGGTAAAAATGATAGAATTTGAAAAGCCAAATATTGAATGTTTAGAAGTCGATGATGCAAAAAACTATGCAAAATTCGTATGTGAACCATTGGAAAGAGGCTATGGAGTAACAATAGGAAATTCATTGAGAAGAATATTACTTTCATCACTACCAGGATGTGCAATAACAAGTGTAAAAATAGATGGAGTATTACATGAATTTTCAACTATTCCAAATGTTGTGGAAGATGTACCAGAGATAATAGTAAACTTAAAAAGCGTTAGATTAAAATTTGATGGAAATGAAGAGAAAATTTTGAGAATTAACCATAAAGGTGAAGGCGAAGTAACTGCAGGAGATATAGTCACAGATGGTACAGTAGAAATACTAAACCCAGATTTACATATAGCTACTGTAGCAGAAGGCGGAAACCTAAATATGGAAATGACAGCAGATAGAGGTAGAGGATATAATTCATCTGATAAAAATAAAAAGCCAAACCAAGACATATCTGTACTTCCAATCGACTCAATTTATACGCCAGTAAAAAAAGTGAACTATCAAGTTGAAAATACAAGAGTTGGACAAATGGTAGACTATGATAAACTAGTAATTGAAGTTTGGACAGATGGAAGCTTAAAGGCACATGAAGCGCTAAGCTTAGCTGCAAAAGTATTAACAGGTCACCTAGAGCTATTCATAGATTTATCAGAAACAGCAAAAAATACACAAGTCATGGTCGAAAAAGAAGAATCTAAAAAAGAAAAAGTATTAGAAATGCCTATCGAAGACTTAGAGTTATCTGTAAGATCATACAATTGTTTAAAAAGAGCATCTATATCTACAGTTGAAGACCTAATTAGTAGGTCACAAACAGATATGATGAAAGTTAGAAATTTAGGCAAAAAATCTTTTGATGAAGTAACAGAAAAGTTACACTCACTAGGTTTAGACTTTGCCAAAGAAGAAGACTAACATTAACAACATATTCTATAACAGAGAATTATTGGTAAAGAGAAAATAGACTTTGTCAAAAAATAAAAATAAAACTAAAATGAGGAGGGAATAAAATTGGCTACAAATAGAAAATTAGGTAGAACAACTGACATAAGAATGGCCATGTTGAAAAACTTAACAACAGATTTAATCATGCATGGAAAAATAGAAACAACATTGCCACGTGCAAAAGAAGTTAAAGCTATTGCTGATAGCATAATTTCATTAGCAATAAAAGAAAAAGATAACTTCGAAACAGTAGATGTAAAAGTAACCAAAGCTAAACTAGATTCAAATGGAAACAAAGAAACAGAACTAGTAAAAAGCAAAAATGGTAAAGAATATCTAAAAGTAGTAAAAGAAACAAAAACAGAACAAAGACAAAAAGACATGCCATCAAGATTAAATGCAAGAAGAAAAATGATGAGAAAACTAAACAAAGTTAAAGATAGCGACGGTAACAACATAGACTTACCATCAAAGCTATTTAACGAAATAGCTCCAAAATATGCTGGCAAAAATGTAGGTGGATATACACGTATAATAAAAGCCGGACCAAGAAGAGGAGATGCAGCAGAAGTTGCAATCTTGCAATTAATTTAATTACAAATTAATTAAATAAAAAACAAATAAAAATATTAATAAAATTTATGAAAAAGGGCTTCATATATACAAATATATAAGGAGTCTTTTTTTTGAACTTTGGGGTGTTTTTGGGGACGGAGGAAAAAAACATCTGCACACTTTCAGCAAAAAAACATATAATAGAACTTTGGGGACGTTCCTTAAAGTTCAAAAACATTTAGCACACTTTCGGCAAAAAAACATATAATAAAGCATAAGAAAGTAAAGGAATGTGAATTAACATGGAATTTGTTTTAAATACTATATTTTGGACATTAGCAATATATGGATTGCTTGAAATAATAAAAAATATTATTTATTTGAGTACATATACGAAATTCAAATCAGATGGAATTTATTTAATCATAGCGGTTAAGAATCAGGAAGAAAAGATAGAAGGATTTTTACGTTCAACATTATTTAAGATTTTTTATGGAAAAGAGGATTATTTGAAAAATATAATAGTTGCAGATTTAAAATCAACAGATAAGACCAGAGAAATTGTAAAGAAATTGTCGAAAGACTACGAATGTATAAAGCTAACCACGTGGAAAGAATGCAAAGATATCATGGACAATATTGACGAGAGTTAGGTTGAAATATTAAGAATCCATGACCATATTTTTGGTTGTAAAAACATACTTTTTGTGATATATTTACAAAAAGAAAAGGAGAAATTATGGAACTAATAGGAGAAATTCAGGATATAATATATAGAAATGAAATAAATAGTTATACAGTTGCAACATTTGAAACAGATGAAGAATCTACTGTGGTGGTTGGATATTTACCATTTGTTGGTTCAGGCGATAGTATAAAAGTAGAAGGAAAATTTGTGGAGCATAGAGAATATGGCAGGCAATTTAAAGTAGATACATTTGAAAAATTGTTGCCACAAACGGAAGCAGCTATAGAAAAATTTTTGGCAAATGGTAATATAAAGGGAATTGGTGCAGCTACAGCTAAAAAAATAGTTAAAAGATTTGGCCAAGAGACATTACACATATTAAAAGATGATCCGATGAAACTTTCTCTAATTTCAGGCATTTCTACAAAAAAGGCGAAAGAGATAGGCGAAGAATTTATTCAAAATTGGGAAGTATGGCAACTTGTAGGTTTTTTGGACAAATTTGGTATAGGTGCAGAGCAGGCCAAAAAAGTATTTGATTTATTAGGTGCAAATGCAAAAGAACAAATAGAAGAAAATCCATATATATTAATAGATATAGCAAGAGGAGTTGACTTTGCACAAATAGACAAGATGGCATTAGACTTGGGGATAAGCTATGATAACGAAAAGAGAATTTCGAGTGCTGTAAAATATGCATTAATCAGGAGCACTTATAATGGACATGCTTGTGTACAAAAACAAAATCTGATAGATTATGTTGCTCAATTAATAGATGTTTCAAGTGAAAATGTCGAAGATGCTTTAATTAATTTAAAAGCAAAAGAGGAAATTGTAATAGAAAAAAGAAGTGAAAAAGAGGAATATGTGTATTTGCAAGATTTTTATCAGGTGGAAGATGAAATTGCTTTCAGAATTAAAAGATTGCAGAAGGCGAAAAATGTAAAAAAAGTAAACAATTTATCAAAACTGCTAGAAAAAGTTCAAGAAAATTCAAACATTGAATTATCAGAAAAGCAAAAAGAGGCCGTAAATTTAGTAAATGAAAATAATGTAATAATCATAACTGGTGGCCCGGGAACAGGAAAAACAACAATCATAAAAACAATAATAGACATTTATGAAAGTCAAGGCAAAAAGCTGGTGCTTACAGCCCCAACAGGTAGAGCAGCAAAAAAAATTGCAGAAACAACAGGAAGAGAAGCATTAACTTTACATAGATTACTAGAAATAGGCAAAATAGATGAAGAAGGCATGTATAAACATAATGACTATGAAGGAGCACCAATAGATGCAGACTTAATAATAGTAGATGAAATGTCAATGGTGGACATGTTTTTAATGAGCTATTTGCTAAAATGCATATATCAGGGAACAAAACTAATTTTAGTTGGAGATGTGGATCAATTGTCTTCAGTTGGGCCAGGAAGTGTGTTGAAAGATCTTATAAATTCAGGGGAAGTTGTGACTATTCATTTAGATAAAATATTTAGACAAGCTGCAAAAAGTAAAATCATTTTAAATGCGCATAGAGTAAATAATGGAGAATCATTTATTCCAAAAGGAGAAAAATTTGTCGATGAAGGTACAAATGAGGACTTTTTCTTTATACGAGAAAATTCGCAAGAAAAAGTGCTAGAGCAAGTTATTTCTTTATGTACAGGAAGACTACAAAAATATGGAAATTATGACTTTTTTAGTAGCATACAGGTACTTTCACCTACTAAAAAAGGGATGCTTGGCACAAAAGAGCTCAACAAGGCATTACAGCAGGCCTTAAACCCTAATACACAACATTTACCAGAAAAGACTAGCAATGGGGCAATTTTTAGGCAAGGAGATAGAGTAATGCAAATAAAAAATAATTATGATATATATTGGGAAAAAGAAGGCGAAGACGGTCAAACTATTGCAGGAAGTGGCGTATTTAATGGCGAAATAGGTACGATAACACAAATAAGCGAAAAAGAAAAGCTAGTAGAGGTTCTTTTTGATGATCAAAAAACAGCGTGGTATGAATTTTCAGAATTGGATCAAATAGAACACAGTTATGCAATAACAATACACAAGGCACAGCGGAAGCGAATTTGACGTAGTAATAATGGTAGTTCCGCCATCTTCGCCAATGCTACTAACTAGAAATTTATTATATACAGGAATAACAAGAGCAAAAAAATTATTAATAATAATAGGAAATGAAAATGTTGTAAATTATATGATAAACAATATTGATAGTAAAAAAAGAAATACAGGATTAGAATATAAATTAAAAAATTATTTTTCAACTTAGCCTTTTAAAGGAGGAAAACATTAAATTTGCAAAAATTAATAGATATCATTTATCCACCAGTGTGTGGAATTTGTGGAAAACTAGATAGCAACTTTTTATGTAAAAAATGTGAAAAAATACTAGATAAACAGGCAAAATTTAAAATAATAAATAACATCGGAGATGAAAAATCTTCAAAACTTTTATATATTTTTAAATATCAAGGCATAATAAGAAAAATGATGCTAGAGTATAAATTTGATGAAAAATCGTATTTATATAAAACATTTGTGAATTTTTTGTTAAAAAATAAAAAGTTCTTTCAAATTTTAAAAACTTATGATACAATTGTGCCAGTTCCTATAAGCGGAAAAAGGAAAAAAGAAAGAGGCTACAACCAAAGCCTGTTAATAGCAAAAGAACTAGGCAAAAGAATCGGCGTGCCAGTGGCAAGCAGGGCACTGTGCAAAACCAAAAACATAGTAGCTCAAAGTAAGCTAAATAAAAGACAAAGGCAAGAAAACATAGTTGGAGCATATAGCCTAGGAAAAACAAAAGGTTTAGAAAATGCCAAAATACTACTATTCGATGACATCTATACAACTGGCAGCACAATAAAAGAATGTGCAAAAACCTTAAAAAAAGCAAAGCCTAAAAAAATAGATTACTTAACAATTGCAAAAGACTAAATGTTTTTGGGTGTTTTTGGGGACGGAGGAAAAAAACACCCCAAAAAAATTGGAAACGGCCCGTTTGAGGCAAAGTTTGCTATTGGAAACGGTTCGTTTGAGGTAAGGTTTGTTATTGAAAACAGCCCGCTTGAGGCAAGTTTTGCTATTGAAAACAGTCCGCTTGAGGCAAGGTTTGCTATTGGAAATAGCTCGTTTCTGCCAAGGCTTTGCCAAAAATGAGCGTTCATAATGGCAAAATTGAAAACTTAAGAAAAAAATGTGCCAAGGGGGGACGTAGCTAAATGACACATAATTGCCAAAAGGCTCAAGGAGCAACGAGCACAAATGGAATTACAGTAAATGAACTAAATGGCACAAATTGCCAAAAAGGTTCGTCCATCGTGGCACAAAATTGAGATGTTTTTTTCCTCCGTCCCCAAAAACACCCAAAAACATCTGAGAAGAAAGGATGAATTTGATTATGGAAGATTTGGTGGAAAGTATATTAGATTATGTAAGGTCAGACTACACTGATTATGCTATTATGATCAATGGCGAGTGGGGCTCTGGTAAGACGTATTTTTGGAATAATAAGATTAGAAAGAAAATTGAGTCTATGCAGCTAAATGGCAAGAGATTTACAACGATTTATATGTCGCTGTATGGTATTTCTAATCTCGAGGAGATTAGTAAGAAGATTTTTATTGAGACGACGCAGTTGATGGATAAAAATTTGAGAAAGTTTATGGATGCGAATGGGCAGACGACTATTCCAGAGTATGCGAAGACAGGCATTGATATGGCGAATTTTTTTGGCGTTACGCAGAATGGGGATAGGATTGATTATGCCGACTTTTTCTCTACTGATGACAAGGTGCTTTGTTTTGACGATTTGGAGAGAGCAAATGTTGATGTTATTGATATTTTGGGTTATATCAATAATTTTGTTGAGCATGACCATATTAAGACTATTATTATTTGTAACGAGAAAGAGTTGGCAACTAAGCTAAAAAGCTCAAATTTGGAGATGAAGACTTTTATTGCAACGTATTTGCTAGATAAGCAAGATGAGCTAAATAAGAAGGACAAGCCAATTGTGGAAAAAATTCAGGATAAAATTGAGCATGTTTTCGATAAGGCCAATGATTATGATAGGATAAAGGAAAAGTTGATAGGCGAGACTTTTGAATATGCTCCAAAGTTCGATTATATTATAAATGGCATTTTGATGCGATATGAAAATAATCCAGATTTAATAAGGTTCTTAAGGGAAAATACAAATTTGATAATTTCTACTTTTAATAAGAGTGGAACTAGAAACCTAAGAATTTTGAAGCATGCGCTAAATGATTTCAAAAAGGTGTATGAGATGGTAAATGACAATTACCCAAATATGAATAATAGGGTAATGCAAACCATGTTGATTTTTACAATTGCTGTTTCATTTGAAATTAAGGCAGGAAAAATTACGAAGGACAAGTTTATGAATATCAAAGATAATGAGGAGTATAAATCAATCCTTGTTTCCTCTAGGACTTTGATGGATAATAGGCAGTTTTACATCAAGGAGTTTGATAGTAACTATTATTATAATTTTAAGGCAGAGTATCGTTTCTTCAAATTTATAGAATATTATGTGCGCACACGTATTTTCGACATGAAGCTTTTCAAAACAGACATGGAGACTATAAGAAACACAGTAGATACTGAGAATTTGCCAGCTTACAAAAGATTGCTTACAGAGGAGTATTGGAAAATTTCTGATGACCAGTTTGGTGGCGTTATACAAGAAATTATTGAGGACTTGAAGCAAGGAAATTTAAAATTAATAGATATAGTAAAATTGTATGCATATTTCAGCTATTTTTCTAAAAAAGGCCTAATTGAATACGACATCAAAACATTAAAAAACATCTTCTTCACTGGCATGAATTTGGCATCTCTAAAATCAGAATATTGCCCAAACCCAAATGAAGAACTTGGAAAAGTAGCGATAGACGAGATTGAAGATGATATGGAAGACATCTTAAAACACTTTGATACATTAAACAATCAATTGTTAGACAAAATGTATAAAGAAAAGGCAGATGAAATAATGAAATGCATCCCAATGAAGATGGAACAATTCTATGAAAAATTTGACAAAGAATGCATGACCATCCCAATCTTCAAATATTATGACCCATTCCAGCTATTCCAAAGAATCTCTTGCGCAAGCAATGAAGACATCGTGTTAATAAAAGAAAAACTTTTGGATAGAGCAAATAAACACAAAAATGAAATAGAGCCAGAAATGAAAAACATCAAGCAATTAAAACAAATAACAGACGATTACTTAAATGGCAAATCACCATCAATAAAAATAGTAATGCTAAAAGACTTCTCAAAAGACTTGGGCAGAATACTAGACATGTACAAACCATCACTATTTGGTGGCAAAAAAGAAGAAACCACAACTCCAGCTCCAGCTTCAACTTCAACCTAAGATGTTTTTGGGGACGTTCTTTAAAGTTCAATTTTGGTTTTTGTAAATTTATAGGAAAAATCTAATAAAGATATATGTAATTATTCTAGTAGTGTTCTCGGTTCATTATC
>ERZ1643246.4973-NODE-4973-length-10067-cov-8.750599_pt1 | contig 10067 bp, 7 predicted proteins | sample MGYA00579265_ERZ1643246 | MGnify/ENA primary metagenome ERZ1643246 (study PRJEB29033, sample SAMEA4952261) | chicken gut metagenome | biome: Broiler Chicken; feature: Gastrointestinal Tract; material: Caecum | place: Ireland | collected 2018 | study: Broiler...
TCCCGTCACATAAGATCACAATATATTTCATTATCTTCCTCCTGTTAACAGTATGTCGCTTTTAGTCTTCAATACGGATCATATGAAGAATTCCCTCGATCTGCGAAGATGTCTCAAGGTAATCCCTTTCCGTCATCACTTCTGTCACTACACCGAACTCATCGTTCAATCCGTCAACCGTAACTATCTGCACCGGTCCGAATACCTTTTCAGCTTCGGCAAGACGCTCATCCGCGTTTCCGCTGATACGGATAAAGAACTTTTTCTCTGTGTCCTCAATCGGAAGGAGAGTCAGCTTTTCATTCTTCCACATAGTCATAATATTTCTGTGAAGATGCTTCGCTTCATCTACAACGTCCGCCACAACAGCGCTGGCCGTAGGAAGTTTTCCCGCACCGCTGCCATAGAACATAGCATCACCCAGCATATTTCCATGTACAAACACAGCGTTAAATACGTCATCCACACTGTAGAGCGGGTGTTCTTTGTTCAAAAGCATCGGAGCAACGATCGCGTGCACATGATCATCATGACGTTTGCTGGACGCGATCAGCTTGATCGTCATACCCAGCTTCTTCGCGTAAAGCATATCTTTCTTTGTAATTTTTGTAATACCCTCTGTATAAATATCCTCAAAGTCTACCTGCTGTCCCGAAATCAGGGAGGAAAGAATTGCAATCTTGCGGCAGGCGTCATAGCCCTCTACATCCGCTTCCGGATTGCGTTCCGCATAGCCGTTGTCCTGCGCTTCTTTTAAAACTTCATCATAATCCGCGCCCTCGTAGAACATCTTGCTGAGCATATAGTTGGTTGTTCCGTTCAGGATCCCTGTGATCTCCTCGATCCTGTCAGCTGTCAGGGAAGAGTTCAATGCACGGATAATCGGAATTCCGCCGCCCACACTGGCTTCAAACAGGAAGTTAAGCTCTCTGTCCCGAGCAATGGATAAAAGCTCGGCGCCGTGCTTTGCAACCAGTGCTTTATTAGATGTCACAACGCTTTTGCCGGCCTCAAGACATCTCTTCACAAATGTATACGCCGGCTCAATGCCTCCCATTACTTCCACTACAATGCGGATCTCCGGATCGTTAATAATAGCGTCTACGTCATGTACTATCTTTTCCTGAATAGGATCGCCGGGGAAATCTCTGAGATCAAGAACATATTTTATATTGATCTCGTTCCCCGCACGCTGATTGATAATGTCACCATTTGTATTTATTACCTCGACTACGCCGGAACCTACGGTACCGTACCCCATAACTGCTATATTTACCATCGTTTTCTCCTTCCCTGTACTCTGTAATTTGATGCTTCCGTAAAGCGATCGTACTGCTCTGTTTACTGCTCTTCTGCCGGCTTTCCTGTCTCCGCGCTTAAATATGCATTGATAAACGGATCAATATTGCCGTCCATTACAGCATTTACATTGCTTACCTCTGTATTGGTTCTGTGATCCTTTACAAGCGTATAAGGCTGCATGACGTAGGAGCGGATCTGATTTCCGAAATTAATATCACGCACCTCTCCTCTGATGTCCGACATTTTTTCCGCCTGTTCCTGCTGTTTCATAAGATACAGCTTGGATTTGAGCATCTGCATCGCTTTGTCTTTATTCATATGCTGGGAGCGTTCATTCTGGCACTGCACTACAATACCGGTCGGCAGATGAGTGATTCTCACAGCAGACGAAGTCTTGTTGATATGCTGTCCGCCTGCACCGCTGGACCGGTAAGTATCGATCTTCAGATCATCATCGTTGATCTCGATGTCGATATTCTCCTCAATATCCGGGATCACGTCGCAGGAGGCAAAAGAGGTCTGACGCTTTCCTGCTGCATTAAAAGGCGAGATACGCACCAGACGGTGTACGCCTTTCTCCGAGCGCAGATATCCATAGGCATTCTCACCTTTCACCTCGAAAGTGACGCCCTTGATCCCCGCCACATCGCCTTCCAGATAATCAAGCTCCTCTACACCATACCCTTTTTTCTCTGCCCATCTTGTGTACATACGGTACAGCATTCCCGCCCAGTCGCAGGACTCCGTGCCGCCCGCTCCGGCATGAAGCGTCACGATGGCATTGTCTTTGTCATACGGACCTGTCAGAAGTGTACTGATCCGGAGTTCTTCAAAAGTTGCCTCAAATGCTTCCAGTTCCTTTTCGATCTCTTTTGAAGTCTCCTCATCCGGCTCCTCCTCGCTCATCTCTATCAGAAGCTTCATATCCTCATAGTCCGAGCAGAGCTGTTCGATCTCTTTGACAGAATCCTCCAGACCTTTCAGTTCTTTCATCACCTGCTGGGAAGTCTCCGGATCATCCCAGAATCCGGGCTCCTCCAGTCTTTTCTGTAATTCTTCAATTCTGAGTTTCTTTGACGCTAAGTCAAAGTGAATCCCTCAAATCTTTCAGCGGTTCTTCATATGCAGTCAGTCTTGACTTCAGTTCATCTAATAAAACCACCTTATTCACCTCTTTCTTTATTCTCATCTTCTATTTTAAAGGAAGTTCTGTTCGCTAAGTTCGGCCTTCGTATCAGCCTGCTTTCTTACGTCCGCAGCACTGTTTGTATTTCTTCCCGCTGCCGCACGGACACGGATCATTAGGATAGATCTTCTTTTCCACCCGCTTCTTCGGCGCGCGCGCGGAAGTATCGTCTTTGTTTGTACCGGTTACCTTGGCTACTTCTTCACGCTCCACTTTCTGTTCTACCCGGATGTGGAAGAGTGTACGGATCGTCGTCTCCGCGATCATGTTCGTCATCTCACCGAACATATTGTATCCTGTCATTTTGTATTCTACAAGCGGATCTCGCTGCCCGTATGCCTGCAGTCCGATTCCCTGACGGAGCTGGTCCATATCGTCAATGTGATCCATCCACCTTGCATCAATGACTTTCAGAAGAACGACTCGCTCGATTTCACGGATCTGCTCCGCTTCGGGGAATTCCGCCTCTTTTGCCTCATATGCCTTAACCGCGCGCTCTTTCAAAAGATGTTTGAGCTCTTTCTGGCGCATATTGCGGCACTCTTTCGAATCCGGCAGTTCCAGCTGCGGAATCACATTATGAAGGTTGACATCCAGTCCCTTGATATCCCAGTCCTCTGCATCCGCCTCCGGAGATGCAAAACGGTCCGTAATATTTTCCACATACTCTGTAATCATATTGTAGATCGTATCCCGCATACTCTCGCCATCGAGCACCCGGCGTCTCTCGCCGTAGATGATTTCCCTCTGCTCGTTCATAACCTGGTCGTACTCCAGCAGATTTTTACGGATGCCGAAGTTGTTAATCTCCAGCTTCTTCTGTGCAGACTCAATTGCATTGGAGAGCATCTTATGCTCAATCTGTTCTCCCTCCTGTACGCCCAGCGCGTTAAAGACGCCCATCAGACGTTCGGAGCCGAACAGACGCAGCAGATCATCTTCCAGTGAGATATAAAAACGGGATTCTCCGGGATCTCCCTGTCGTCCGCTTCGTCCGCGGAGCTGATTATCAATACGGCGTGACTCATGCCGCTCCGTACCGATAATTTTAAGTCCTCCTGCAGCCCTTGCATCGTCATCCAGCTTAATATCCGTACCACGGCCCGCCATATTGGTGGCAATCGTCACTGCACCGTGAACACCGGCATCGGCTACAATCTCAGCTTCCTGCTCATGATATTTTGCGTTAAGCACATTATGTTTAATGCCCTCTTTTTTGAGCATTCCGCTCAGAAGTTCGGATACCTCGATGGTAATTGTACCAACGAGAACCGGCTGTCCTTTGGCGTGCGCTCTCTTGACCTCGTCGATTACGGCTTTATATTTCTCTTTCTTGGTCTTATAAACGGCATCTTCAAGATCCACACGCTGTACCGGCTTGTTAGTCGGAATTTCTATAACATCCATTCCGTAAATATCACGGAACTCTTTTTCTTCTGTAAGAGCCGTACCGGTCATACCGCTCTTCTTGTCGAACTTATTAAACAGATTCTGGAATGTAATCGTGGCAAGCGTCTTGCTCTCCCGGCGCACTTTCACGTGCTCCTTTGCCTCTATAGCCTGATGAAGTCCGTCGGAATAGCGGCGTCCCGGCATAATACGCCCGGTGAATTCATCTACTATCATTACTTCGCCTTCCGGAGTCACCACATAATCCTGATCCTTGAACATCAGGTTATGCGCGCGGAGCGCAAGAATAATATTGTGCTGTATCTCCAGGTTTTCCGGATCCGCAAGGTTATCTATATGGAAAAATTTCTCAACCTTCTTCACACCGTCCTCTGTGAGATTGACGGTCTTTTCTTTCTCATTGACGATGAAATCTCCGGTTTCCTCAATCTCTTCGCCCATAATAGCATTGATTTTGGAAAATTCACCGCTCGCCTCGCCGCGTTCAAGCTGGCGCGCCAGAATGTCACACGCCTCATACAGTTTCGTAGACTTGCCGCTCTGTCCGGAAATAATAAGCGGAGTTCTTGCCTCGTCGATCAGGACAGAATCGACCTCATCAATAATGGCAAAATGCAGTCCTCTCTGCACGAGCTGTTCTTTATAGATAACCATATTATCACGCAGATAATCAAATCCGAGCTCGTTATTTGTCACATAAGTGATATCACAGTTGTAGGCTTCGCGGCGTTCTTTGTTATCCATGCCGTTTAATACAACGCCCACTGTAAGTCCGAGGAATTCATGCACCTTTCCCATCCACTCGGCATCACGCTTCGCCAGGTAGTCATTGACTGTAACGATATTGACACCTTTTCCCTCCAGCGCGTTCAGATATGCGGGGAGAGTGGATACAAGTGTCTTACCTTCACCGGTTTTCATCTCGGCAATACGACCCTGATGCAGGATAATACCTCCGATAATCTGTACTCTGTAGTGCCGCATTCCGAGTGCTCTGTATGCAGCTTCCCTTACGACCGCGTAAGCCTCCGGCAGGATATCGTCCAGAGTCTCTCCCTCTGCAAGGCGCTCTTTAAACTCTCTGGTCTTGCCTCTGAGCTCTTCATCCGAAAGAGCTTTCATCTCAGGCTCCATCGCCTCGATCCTGTCAACGATCGGGTAGATCCGCTTCAGCTCGTTCTCGCTGTGAGTACCGAAAATCTTCTCTATAATGCCCATATTATCTAATTAACTCCTTAATAAATAGTCTTGCATCGGCGCACAGCCCCGATGCACTTACGTTTTCCATTTTATCACTAACCATAGGGTAATTCAACAAGTTCATAACTTGTTAACATTTTACAGGCAACTATATCTTTTCACTTTTTCATATGGCAGTTTTCCCCCGAACAGATCCAGTGCGCTTCCGACCGTAAAGTCTATCTTACCGCCGCCAAGTTCCTTTAGTCTGTCCAGATCCTCCTTCGAACTGATGCCGCCGGCGTATGTAACCGGTATTTTTCCCCAGTTTCCCAGCATACGGACGAGCTCCTCCTCCATTCCGGAGCGCTTTCCCTCCACGTCCACACCGTGAATCAGGAATTCATCGCAACAGACTGACAGCTCTGTCAGCACTTTGTCCGTAAGTTTCATATCGGTAAACTGCTGCCAGCGGTCTGTCACCACGTAATATCCATCTTCTTTCTTCCGGCAGCTCAGATCCAGAACGATATGGCTCCGTCCCACTGCTGAAAGCAGCCTTTCAAGATTTTCTTTGTAAAAGATCCCGTTTTTAAACACATACGAAGTAACGATCACATGACTGGCTCCGGCATCCAGAAAAGATTCCGCATTTTCCGCAGTGATACCTCCCCCGATCTGCATACCGCCCGGGTACGCCGCAAGAGCACCCAGCGCCTGCCTTCTTGTCTTTTCATAATAGTCCGACCCGGCGGGATTAAGAAGGATGATATGCCCGCCTTTCAGCCCGTCTTTTTTATACATCTTCGCATAGTACGCTGCGTCCAGCTCTGACGCAAAGTTAGTGTCCGCCCGGTCTCCTTCATCGCGCAGACTGCTTCCTACAATCTGCTTTACTTTCCCGTTATGTATATCAATACATGGCCTGAATCTCATAATCTCCTTTTCCTCCGTATCTGTTCTGTACTTTACCTCTCTGCCGCTTTGTTCTTTCCGCCATTCCGGCACAGGAATTGCCGCAGGAAGAGAAACACTTTTCCTGCGGCACTTCTGCATTCTCTGATGATTTCTGCGGCCGTACTATCTGTTGTCCTGTGTATCTTTCTGTGCTCCGTTATCCTCTGTCATGTCATCGGCAGCCCGGTCTATTCCGTCTGTCACATCGTCAGTAATATCGTCTACGCCGTCTGTCACGTCATCCACGGCATCATCGAGAATTCCGTCGCCTTCTGTGGCGTCATTCATTGTCCTGTCTTCTGTATTATCATTACTGTTGTTGTCACTGCCGCTGTCATTATTGTATCTGTCAGTATCCGTGGTGGACTGGTCTGCTCCGTTATCCGCATTATCACGGCTGCCGCACGCGGTTGTCCCCAGAAGTACAAATGTACACATCATCAGCAGCAGAAATTTTTTCATTTTTTTCATAAAAACAGTCTCCCTTTCCATAAATATTGTTGTACTTCTACTATCTGCACATTTTCAATATTTATACATAAAAGGGTGCTGTTTCTTGCTATTTTGCACTTTTCCGGAGTTTTTCCATCGCCCGGGCCTCAATCTGTCTTACTCTCTCCCTCGTAACTCCGAGCTGCTCCCCGATCTCTTCAAGCGTATGGGTTCTTTCGTCGTCCAGCCCGTACCTCATACGGATCACCTGCCGCTCCCTGTCGGTTAACTTTTCCAGAAGTTCTTTTACCTCTTCCCGCTGTACGAGAACATTCATCGCCTCCTCGGGAGTCGGTTCCGACCGGTCCTCCACCATATCGCCCAGACTGTTCTCTCCGTCATCGCCTACCGGGGTCTCCAGGGAGACCGGATTCTGCAGATAGTTAATGATATTTTTCACATCCTCTTCTGTCTTATCCCCCAGCTTCTCTGCGATCTCTTTCGGGGTTGCATCGCGTCCCAGGGACTGCTGAAGCTCACGCGCCGTCTTCTGCACCCGTTTCATATTCTCAGCCACGTGTACCGGTACCCTTATTTCCCGAGACTGCTGATCGATTGCCCTGCGCATGGCTTCTTTTATCCACCAGGCTGCATAAGTGGAGAATCTGTTTTCCTTCGTATAATTATATTTCTCAGCCGCTCTCATAAGTCCCATATTTCCCTCCTGGATCAGATCCATCAGAGGAACTCCCCTGCCTGTATAATGTTTCGCCAGAGAGACAACCAGCCTTAGATTCGCTTCCGAAAGCTTCTTTCTTGCGTCTTCATCGCCCTGTGCGCTTTTTTCACCGAGTTTGCGCTCCTCTTCTTCGCTGAGCAGGGGCAGCTGCCCGATCTCATTTAAGTAAATCTGAAGAGGTTCTGTCATTTCCTGAGTCTGATTCTGCTGTTCCTTGTCCATAATTTTCTGCACCTTTTCTATAGTTTTTCGTAACAGTTCTGCCATCAGCGATGGCGCGGACTGAACCGTTACAGTTTTTCAATAATCTCGCCGTTCCTGTATGCAGAGAGCAGGCGTTCCAGATCCTTTACCTGGCCTTTCAGATCCCTGCCCACATCTGTATCACCCACAAGAAGCCGGTCATGTACTCTCTGAACGACCGTGAGTTCCGAGTGTATATCATTCTCTTTTACAATAGCCGCCTCTGTGGATTCAAAAGGCTCATGTGCCACCAGAAGCAGTCCGTAGGAATTAAAGATCAGAGTATATCCCGCAATGCCGGTCTGCTTCTGATATGCTCTTGAAAATCCGCCGTCAATCACCATCACTTTGCCGCCGCATTTTATGGGACTCTCTCCATCTTTTCGCTTCACCGGCACATGGCCGTTTACAATATGTCCTTCGGAAGGATCAAGCCCGAATTCTCTCATAATATTGTCAATCACTTTTTCATTTTCTATGTAAGAATAGTACGGATTTTTCTTCTCCACGTGCGTCTCTTTCTCCGCAAGGAGATACCGCTCAAAAGTAGCCATTTTGTTTTTGCCGAACAGTGGCGAATCCGGATGAAGCCAGATATACCACATGATATCTTTGCCGTCCTCCCGTTCCTTTCTGTCCAGTGCAAAGAAGCCTTTTCTCACATAGGCATCCAGTGTGTCGTAAAGTTCCCTGCCCCGGTATTTCTTCCCGTATACTTCCGTCTCTTTCAGGTTGCCGTCCTCGTCAAGAGGGACACAGCCGTGATAGAGAAGATTATCATTATATACCTTGTAGAGCCCGCCTTTTGCAAGAAGAAAACGCATATGGCGCTGCAGTTTCTCGCAGTTGACAAAGGCTTTCTCAAGGCGCTCCATGATTTCTTCTTCCTCTTCGCTCAGGGCATACGGATCTTTCGGATCTATTGTCGGAAAATTTGTATCCAGAAGACTGTACTCCTTTCCGTCAAGTACAATCGTCCCTTTTTCATAGTCGATCCGGTGGAGAAGTGCACGGTTTTCCAGATGGAATGATTTCTGCCTGGCTATGGTCTGGCCTTCTACTTTGAACTGTATAATGGAGATTGCCTTATGGATGCGCAGATTCATCTGCATTTCTTCGGAATCCGGGCGATCCGGCACTTTCAGTTTGAAGCAGGTGCACGGATCGTCCTTATATACTTTGAGGGCGAATGTCGCCAGAGGAAGCAGATTGATGCCGTACCCTTCTTCCAGAATATCCAGATTGCCATACCGGGCGCAGATCCGGATGGCATTTGCAATGCATCCTCTCTGGCCTGCAGCCGCTCCCATCCACAATACATCATGGTTGCCCCACTGAATATCCAGCGAATGGTATGTCATCAGCTTATCCATAATAATGTGCGGTCCCGGCCCTCTGTCATAGATATCCCCCACAATATGCAGGTGATCCACGACAAGTCTCTGGATCAGCTCTGAGATGGCAACAATAAAATCTTCCGCTCTTCCGATCCGTATGATTGTTGAAATAATCTCATTGTAATAAGACTCCTTGTCATTCACCTCTGCCTTCTCTGTGATCAGCTCCTCGATCACATAGGCAAAATCTTTCGGGAGTGCTTTTCTTACTTTCGACCGGGTATACTTGCTCGCCGCGCGCTTGCTCACTTCGATCAGAAGATAGAGGTGAACACGGTACCAGTCTTCCATATTCGTCTCGGTCTTCTTGATCATATCCATTTTCTGCTTCGGATAATAGATCAGCGTCGCCAGCGCCCGTTTATCTCTGATGCTCATCGTATTGCCGAACACATCATCGATCTTGCGCCGCACGGATCCGGATCCGTTTCTGAGCACATGGGAAAACGCCTCATACTCCCCGTGAACATCTGTCAGAAAATGCTCTGTTCCTTTCGGCAGGTTCAGGATTGCCTGCAGATTAATAATCTCCGTGGCCGCCGCCGCGATCGTCGGATAAAGGTCTGACAGACGCTCAAGATACCTGGTTTCAAGATTTTTCATTTTATCCTCCCGTTTTATTCTCAACTAATTGTCTCAGACAGGTTAACTTTCGAAAATTTACTCCCGGATTTTCGCATCAGAGTCCGACCACATCTCCCATATCATACATCCCTGCCGGTTTTCCCGCGAGGAATTTTCCTGCTTCTACAGCTCCTTTGGCGAACACGCTTCTGGAATATGCCGTATGTGTGAACTCGATCACTTCGTCCGTTCCCGCGAAAATCACCTCATGATTGCCCACGATTGTTCCGCCGCGGACAGCCGAAATGCCGATCTCCTTTTTATCTCTTTTCTGACGGACCTGACTTCTGTCGTATACGTAATGGTACTCATTGTTCAGGGCATCATTGACAGAATCTGCAAGAGCCAGGGCTGTTCCGCTGGGAGCGTCCAGTTTCTGATTGTGGTGCCGCTCCACAATCTCAATATCATATCCCGCCGGGGCAAGCACTTTTGCAGCATCTTTCAAAAGTTTCAGAAGCAGGTTGATTCCCAGAGACATATTGGCTGACTTAAGAATAGCGGTCTCTTTGGAAGCTTCTTCCACTTTCTTAAGCTGCTCTTCCGAAAGCCCTGTCGTACACAGGACAACCGGCAGTTTCTTCTCCACACAGTAATC
>ERZ1643246.4974-NODE-4974-length-10067-cov-3.863664_pt1 | contig 10067 bp, 7 predicted proteins | sample MGYA00579265_ERZ1643246 | MGnify/ENA primary metagenome ERZ1643246 (study PRJEB29033, sample SAMEA4952261) | chicken gut metagenome | biome: Broiler Chicken; feature: Gastrointestinal Tract; material: Caecum | place: Ireland | collected 2018 | study: Broiler...
GCTGCCCGCCGCCGGGCCTTTGAGGAGGCTGCGGGGAGGTGGCGCGCCGACAGAATCGCCCTGGCGCACCACAAAAACGACAATGCCGAGACTGTGCTCCTCAATCTGGCCCGGGGCACCGGCCTGCGAGGGATGGGGGGGATCCGACCCTGTTCCGGGAAATACATCCGTCCCCTCCTGGAGGTGTCCAGGGAGGAGATCGAGGAGTTCCTGGCTGAAAAAAATATTTCTTATTGTATGGATGCCACAAATTATGAGGATACTTATACACGGAACCGTATCCGCAATCATATAATTCCATATATGGAGGAGCAGGTCAATCCCAGGTTCGTGGATCACGTGTGCGGGACTGCGGAGCAGATGGCGCAGCTCTGGGAGTACGTGGAGAGGCAGACCGGTGAGGCGGCTGCCCGCCTGACCACCCTTCGGACAGGAGCGGATGGCCGGGGGAGAGAAGTGGTCATAGACGGCCCGGGATTTGCCGGGACAGACAGGGCGCTGCGGCCCTACCTTTTAAAGCGGGCGCTGGGGCAGGTCAGCGGCAGGGAAAAGGATCTGGAGACCGTCCACTTCAAGGATCTGGAGGAACTGTTTGACAGACAGGTGGGCAGAAGGCTCAGCCTCCCCTATGGGATGAAGGCGTTTCGGTGCTACGAGGGGGTGCGGGTGGTCAGCGCGGACTGGCAGGCCCCCGGGGAGGACCAAAGAGAAGGGGTGAGCGGGAAGATAAAGATGCGCATCCTGGACCCGGCGGACATAGAAGGCCCGATAGAGGAGGCAATTCCCAAAACACCCTACACGAAATGGTTTGATTATGATATAATAAAAAATAGTGTTATTATCAGGACCCGCCGCCCCGGCGACTATCTTGTGATAGACAGGGATGGGGCCAGGCAGAAGCTCAACCGGTATTTTATCAATGAGAAGATCCCGTCACAGGAGAGGGACAGCATCCTTCTGGCGGCGGACGGCAGCCGCATCCTGTGGGTGATCGGATATCGGGGAGGGCTGGGGTACGAGGTGACCGGACAGACGAGGAAGATACTTGAAATAAGGATAGATGAAGTCACGACAGACAAGGGAGGAAAATACGATGGCAGAGACAATCAGAGAGCTTGTGTCAGAAGAAGAAGTTGAGAAGAGAGTGTGTGAGCTGGGAAAACAGATCAGCGAGGACTATGCGGGAAAGCATGTGCATTTGATCTGCGTCCTCAAGGGCGGCGTGTTTTTTATGTGTGAGCTGGCCAAGAGGATCACAGTCCCGGTTTCCATGGATTTCATGAGTGTCAGCAGCTATGGCGATGGAACGGCGTCCAGCGGCGTGGTGAAGATTGCAAAGGATCTGGATGAGCCGCTGGAGGGCAAGGATGTGCTCATTGTGGAGGATATCATTGACTCCGGGCGGACGCTGTCCTACCTGATCCAGATTCTGGAGAAGAGAGGGCCCAGGAGCATGAAACTCTGCACGCTTCTTGACAAGCCGGAGCGGAGAGTGAAGCCGGTGACAGTGGACTATGTGGGCTTTAACATCCCGGATGAATTTGTCGTGGGATACGGCCTTGACTATGCACAGAAATACAGAAACCTTCCCTACATCGGAGTTGTGGAAGGTGTGGAGTAGAAAGGAGCAGCAGAGATTTGAACGATAAAAGAGGCAGGGGCCTGAGCGGCGCCACACTGCTTGTGTGCGTGATATTGCTGTTTGCAGCGCTCTGGTTCACCAATCAGATCGATCAGCGGGATAAGCAGATCACATACCAGGATTTTGAGAGCCTGGTGGAAAATGAAGAGATTTCAGAGGTGACCATCATCCAGAACCGGAATGTGCCGACAGGACGGCTGGAGGTGACGGTGAATGACGCCCAGGAGGGGGACGAGGCGAAGCTGGTCTACGTCTCTGACGTCAACAAGGCACAGGATTATCTGGCTGAGCACGGCGTGGACTACACGCTCAGAGATGTGCCCCAGGAAAACTGGTTTATGACAAACATCTTCCCGGTGCTCCTCATACTGGCGGCATTTTTCCTGTTCTTCTTCATGATGAACAGACAGAACGGCGGGGCTAACGCGAAGGCTATGAGCTTTGGCAAGAGCCGGGCCAGGATGAGTACGGAGCAGGATAAGAAGATCACTTTCGCCCAGGTGGCAGGCCTGCAGGAGGAGAAGGAGGAGTTGGAGGAGATCGTGGATTTCCTGAAGGCGCCGAAGAAATATATCCAGGTGGGAGCCAGAATTCCCAAGGGCGTGCTCCTGGTGGGCCCTCCGGGGACAGGAAAGACTCTGCTGGCCAAGGCCGTGGCGGGGGAGGCGGGGGTTCCCTTCTTCAGTATTTCCGGCTCCGACTTTGTGGAAATGTTCGTGGGCGTGGGAGCGTCCCGTGTCCGCGACCTGTTTGAGGACGCCAAGAAAAATGCGCCCTGCATCATTTTCATTGATGAGATCGATGCGGTTGCCCGCAGAAGGGGAACCGGCATGGGCGGCGGCCACGATGAGAGAGAGCAGACGCTGAACCAGCTCCTTGTGGAGATGGACGGCTTTGGCGTCAACGAAGGCATCATCGTCATGGCTGCAACCAACCGTGTAGATATCCTGGATCCGGCTATCCTGAGGCCAGGCCGCTTTGACAGGAAGGTGGTCGTGGGGCGGCCGGACGTGCAGGGAAGGGAGGAGATCCTGAAGGTGCACGCCAAGGGCAAGCCCCTGGGAGACGATGTGGACCTGAAGCAGATCGCCCAGACCACAGCCGGATTTACGGGTGCGGACCTGGAAAACCTGCTCAACGAGGCGGCTATCCTGGCGGCCAAGGAGAACAGAGTCTACCTGCAGCAGTCAGATATCAGGAAGGCCTTTGTGAAGGTGGGCATCGGAGCGGAGAAGAAGAGCCGCGTCATCTCAGACAAGGAGAAGAAGATCACAGCCTACCACGAGGCGGGCCACGCCATCCTCTTCCACGTCCTGCCGGATGTGGGGCCTGTGTACAGTGTGTCCATCATCCCCACAGGGACGGGGGCAGCCGGCTACACCATGCCTTTGCCAGAGAAGGATGAGATGTTCAACACAAAGGGCAAGATGCTCCAGGATATCACAGTGGCTCTGGGAGGCCGGGTGGCAGAGGAGGAGATCTTCGACGACATCACCACCGGAGCGTCCCAGGATATCAAGCAGGCAACCAGCCTTGCCAAATCCATGGTCACAAAGTTCGGTATGTCCGAGAAGCTGGGACTTGTCAACTACGACAACGACAGCGACGAGGTGTTTATCGGCCGGGATCTGGCCCACACCTCCAGAGGCTACGGCGAGCAGGTGGCGAGCACCATAGACCAGGAGGTCAAGGACATCATCGACGCGTGCTACCGGCGCGCGAAATATATCATCCGGAAGTACCAGGGCGTGCTGGAGAAATGCGCGCAGCTTCTGCTTGAGAAGGAAAAGATAACGAGAGAGGAATTCGAGTCCTTATTTGACGGGATTGAAGTTTCAGAAATATAAAGTCAGGCGGCGATAGAATGAACATACATGCACTATTTTGCGACGGAACAGGAAATTACGTTTTCCCGCCGGAACCACTGCCAGGACAGCAGGTCACACTGCAGTTCCGCACCGGAGCAGACGATGCGGACAGTGTCTGCCTGCTGACGGGCGGCAGAGAGTACGAGATGGAGAAGCGGAGCACATCCGGGGTGTTTGACTACTATGCAGTGTCCCTGGAGTTGGGTGAGGAGAATCTGTACTACAGCTTCAGGGTGCGCACCGGGGAGGAAGTCTGGTATTATAACCAGTTTGGCGCCACCAGGGAGAAGATCGAGGAGTATGAGTTCCAGATCGCTCCTGGATTTAGTACTCCCGACTGGGCCAAGGGCGCGGTCATGTACCAGATCTTTGTGGACCGTTTCTGCAATGGAGATCCATCCAACGATGTGGAAGACGGAGAGTACATCTATATCGGAGAACCTGTGGAACATGTGAAGGACTGGAATGAATACCCGGCGGCCATGGACGTGCGGCGCTTCTACGGAGGTGACCTGAAGGGCGTCATGGAGAAGCTGGACTATCTCCAGGATCTGGGAGTGGAGGTCATCTATTTTAACCCCCTGTTTGTCTCACCGTCCAACCACAAGTACGATATCCAGGACTACGACTACATTGACCCGCATTTTGGTGTCATCGTAGAGGACGGCGGAGAGCCTCTCCCGGTGGGCGTGAAGGAAAATGTATATGCGACGAAATATCAGAAGAGGGTGACGGACAGGAAAAACCTGGAAGCCAGCAACCAGCTTTTTATCAAGCTTGTGGAGGAGCTTCACAGGAGGGGAATGAAAGTCATCCTCGACGGCGTTTTTAACCATTGCGGATCTTTTAACAAGTGGATGGACCGGGAACGGATCTACGAGGGCCAGGAGGGGTATGAAAAGGGAGCCTATGTCTCCGCGGACAGCCCCTACCGGGATTTCTTTGAATGGAAGCTACGACGGCTGGTGGGGGCACGACACCCTGCCCAAGCTGAACTACGAGGGCTCGAAGGAGCTGGAGGACTATATACTGGAGATCGGACGCAAATGGGTGTCTTCCCCCTACAATGTGGACGGCTGGAGACTGGACGTGGCGGCGGATCTGGGGCACAGCATAGAGTACAATCACGAGTTCTGGAAGAAATTCCGGCGTGAGGTCAAGAAGGCCAAACCGGATGCGCTGATCCTGGCGGAACACTATGGGGACCCGAAAGAGTGGATTGCGGGGGATGAGTGGGACTCTGTTATGAACTATGACGCCTTCATGGAGCCTGTTACCTGGTTCCTGACCGGGATGGAGAAGCACAGCGATGAGGACAGGGAGGAGCTCCACGGTAACGCGGACAGCTTTGTGCGCTCTATTTTTCACCATATGTCCCACATGCTCACTCCCTCTCAGCAGGTGGCCATGAATGAGCTGTCCAACCACGACCACTCCCGGTTCCTGACAAGAACCAATCATATGGTGGGAAGAATCGGCAGCCTGGGGCCGGAGAAGGCGGAGGAGTATGTGAGCCTGCCTGTGATGCGGGAGGCGGTGGCCATCCAGATGACCTGGGTGGGAGCACCCACCATCTACTATGGCGACGAGGCGGGGCTGTGCGGGTTTACAGATCCGGACAGCAGAAGGACCTACCCCTGGGGAAAGGAAGATCAGGAACTCATTGACTACCACAGGGAGCTGATCCGCATACACAAGAATTACGAGGTGTTCCGCACAGGTTCCCTCCAGTGGCTGGTGAAGCAGGACAATGTCCTGGCCTACGGGAGGTTTAACGACACGGATCAGTTTGTCGTTGTCATCAACCACAGCAGTGAGCTGCGGGAAGTGCGGGTGCCGGTGTGGGTGATCGGCGTGCCCATGAAGAGCAGCATGAGGAGGGTGATTTACTCTTACGAGGAGGGGTACACCATGGAGTTCGACGAGATCCACGTGATCGATGGAGAGATCGTGGTGAACATGGGAAGCCAGTCTGTGCTGATTGCGAAGAATAAGGAATTTTAATAAAAGAGAGAGCCAGATGTTCCGATTGGCTGATGCGGAGCATCTGGTTTTTTTGATTGCGATTTTAGTAACAATGGTCTGCGCTTTCTGATCAAAGCAAGAATCCTAAAAATGTAAGCAACATGCAAATTGACGGATTTCCTCTTTTCGAATATGCTTACTTTAAGTAAAATGTACAAAGACTGTGCAGGGAAAGAAACTAAAAACGATTGTATGAGAGAAAGGAGAAAAAAGTGAAGGAGCAGACAAAAGGAAGAGTTACGATACCTACAGACGTTGATGTTGTACCGGAGACACTGGAACTGGTAGAGCGCTGGGGAGCCGATGCTATCCGTGACTGTGACGGGACGGATTATCCGGAAGAGCTGAAGAACGTGGACGCGAAGGTTTACTCCACATATTACACAACAAGAAAGGACAATGCGTGGGCCAAGGCCAATCCGGATGAGATCCAGCAGATGTATATCATGACACCGTTCTACACAGCGGTGGAGAGCGAGCTTTCCATCCATCTGATGAACCATCTCTACCCGGATATGCTGAAAGTGAATGACCACGATGACATTACCAGATGGTGGGAGGTCATTGACCGCACAACGGGAGAGGTAGTGCCGGTGGAGAAGTGGAGCTATGACGGGGAGGCGGGCGATGTGACCATCCACGACGCGGCTGCCTTCCACGACTACACGGTCAGCTTCCTGGCCTACATCATGTGGGATCCGGTCCATATGTACAATGCAGTGACAAACGGCTGGACCAATTTTGAGAAGCAGATCACTTTTGACGTGCGCCAGCCAAAGACAAAGGCTTACTCCATGGAGCGTCTGCGCAGGTTCATCGCGGAGAACCCTCACGTGGATGTGATCCGCTACACCACTTTCTTCCACCAGTTCACATTGATCTTTGATGAGCTGGCCAGAGAGAAATATGTAGATTGGTACGGATATTCCGCATCTGTGAGCCCCTATATCCTGGAGCAGTTTGAGAAGGAAGTGGGCTACAAGTTCCGTCCCGAGTACATCATCGACCAGGGCTACATGAACAACACCTACCGCATCCCTTCCAGGGAATTCCGGGATTTCCAGGATTTTCAGAGGAGAGAGGTGACAAAGCTGGCCAAGGAGATGGTGGACATCACCCACGAGTGCGGCAAGGAGGCCATGATGTTCCTCGGCGACCACTGGATCGGCATGGAACCCTTCATGGACGAGTTCAAGAAGGTAGGTCTTGACGCGGTTGTGGGAAGCGTCGGAAACGGAGCCACCCTGCGCCTGATCAGCGACATCGAGGGCGTGAAGTACACAGAAGGCAGACTTCTCCCCTACTTCTTCCCGGATACCTTCCACGAGGGCGGAGACCCGGTGAAGGAGGCCAAGATCAACTGGGTGACGGCAAGGCGCGCCATCTTAAGAAAGCCCATTGACCGGATCGGCTACGGCGGATACCTGAAGCTGGCTATGCAGTTCCCGGATTTTATCGACTATGTGGAGAGCGTGTGCCAGGAGTTCCGCACACTGTACGACAACATTAAGGGAACCACTCCCTACTGCGTGAAGAAAGTGGCGGTCCTGAACTGCTGGGGTAAAATGAGAGCATGGGGCAACCACATGGTGCACCACGCCATCTACTATAAGCAGAACTACTCCTACGCAGGCATCATCGAGGCCCTCAGCGGAGCGCCGTTCGATGTGAAGTGGATCAGCTTTGACGATATCCGCAGCAACCCGGAGATACTGGATGACATTGACGTGATCCTGAACGTGGGCGATGCAGATACAGCCTACACCGGAGGAGAGAACTGGACAGACGAGAAGATCATCACTGCTGTAAAGAAATTTATTTACAACGGCGGCGGTTTCATCGGTGTCGGCGAGCCGGCAGCGCACCAGCATGAAGGACATTTCTTCCAGCTGGCCACAGTCATGGGCGTGGAGGAAGAGAATGGCTTTACTCTGAATGTGGACAAATATAACTGGGATGAGCACGAGCATTTCATCACAGAGGACTGCAAAGGCGACATCGATTTCGGTGAAGGAAAGAAAAATATTTACGCTTACGAGGGAACTACGATCCTGAAGCAGAATGACAAAGAAGTACAGCTGGCTGTCAATGACTTTGGCAAGGGACGCAGCGTCTACATCAGCGGACTTCCCTACAGCTTTGAGAACAGCCGTCTCCTGTACCGCTCCATCCTGTGGGCATCCCACGATGAGGGCGAGCTGCACAAATGGTTCAGCACCAACTACAATGTGGAAGTGCATGCCTATGTGAAGAACGGAAAGTACTGCGTTGTAAACAATACCTACGAGCCCCAGAGCACGACTGTGTACAAGGGAGACGGCACAAGTTTTGACCTTGACCTGGAGGCAAACGGTATCTACTGGTACGAGATTTAAAAAGAAAAAGATGAAAAAGATATAAAGGAGAAACAAAGATGAGAGAGCTTCAGCTTCTCATCAAGCCAGTCTCCTCTGCCTGTGACCTGGACTGCACTTACTGCTTTTACAAGGATGAGGCAGCAAACCGCGCTGTGGGCGATCATGGGAAAATGAGCCGGGAGACCATGCGCGCGGTTGTGGACAAGGCACTGGCGGCATCGCAGACCTGCGTGTTCGGCTTTCAGGGGGGAGAGCCGACACTCGCAGGTCTGTCCTTTTTTGAAGACTTTACAGCATATGTGGAGGAGAGAAAAAGGCCGGATCATGAGGCGGTGTACACCATACAGACAAACGGGAACAGGCTGGATGAGAGATGGTTTGAGTTTTTGAAAGAAAAAAATTTCCTTGTGGGACTTTCCCTGGACGGTGTCCGGAAGACCCATGACGAGAACAGGAAGGACCGGGCGGGAGAGGGAACCTTTTCCAGGGTTTTTGCCTGCGCGGAGCGTATGCGTGAACTGGGGATCCCCTTCCATGTGCTCTGCGTGCTGAATGCCCAGACAGCCCCCCGGATCGGAGCCATCTACCGGTTTTTCATGCGGAAGGGCTTTGACCATCAGCAGTACATCCCCTGCCTGGATCCCCTGGGCACAGTGCGGGGTGAGGCGTCCTTCTCCCTGACCCCCACAATGTACGGGGAGGCTCTGGGGACCCTCTTTGACCTATGGTGTCAGGACAGGATGGCGGGGCGTCCGGTGTACATCCGGCAGTTTGAAAACTATGTGGCCATGCTCCGGGGCGGACAGCCGGAGGCCTGCAGCATGTACGGCAGATGCAGCATGCAGAACGTGGTGGAGAGCGACGGGACCGTCTATCCCTGTGACTTTTACGCGCTGGACGCGTGGCAGATGGGAAATCTGAAAGATCCGGATACGGACTTTGTGAAACTGCAGAAGATAGCGGCGGAAGAGGCCGGGAGTAAGAGACATCCTTTTTTCAAGGAGGCGGACAGGCGGGACGACAGATGCCGGGCCTGCAGATGGTATCCTCTGTGCCGGGGCGGCTGCCGCAGGGACTGCTTCCCGGAAGAGGGCAAGATGAGAAATTATTACTGTGAGACGTACCAGAAGTTCTTTGCGGACGCCATAGGGCGGCTGGAGTACATGGCGGGGCATCTTTTTTAGATGCCCCCTGTATTTTCCGCGTCCCCGTCGGTATCGGCCGCGTGGAGCTGACGGTATTTGATGGGCGTCATGCCGTACTTTTTGCGGAATGCCTGGGTGAAGTAGGACTGGGAAGAAAAGCCTACCGCAGAGGAGATGGAGGAGATGGAGTGGTCCGTATCCTTCAGCAGCGTGCAGGCAGCCTTCATCCGTCTCTGGTTCAGGTACTGGATGGGGGACTGGCCGGTGTACTTGGCGAAGGAGTGGGCCATGTAGTACTTGTTCATGTGGGTCAGCTCTGTCAGCGTGTCCAGCGTGATGGGCTCCGAGTAGTTGATGTCCAGATACTCCTTGATGCGGGCGCACTCCTTTGTCATGTAGGTGGAGGTGATGGGCACCGGGATCACATGCTGGTAGCGGACAATGCGCAGGATCAGGATTTCCAGCAGGTCCTGGCATATCTTGTCAGAGCCGTAGGAGGGATTCCGCACTTCGTAGAGCATCTGGGCGAACAGGTCCGAGATCAGCGATTTGTTGCTGAAGTTGCAGAAGACCTGCACGCAGGTCTCCTCGTCTGCCGGCTGGAAGGAGACCCCCTCCACGCCGATGACATAATACTCCAGGGGCGTGTTTTTGATGGACTGCTCCGTGTGCTCCATGTAGGGCGGGATGATGACAAGGTCCCCTGTCCTTATATGGTACTTTTCATCCCGGAAAAGGAAGTTCCCCTCTCCGTTTACGACAAAAAACAATTCTGTAAAATGGTGCGTGTGGAAAACACTCTTCCAGTCCTTTTCGTCCTTGGAGAGCGAAACGGACAGGAGCCGGGCGTTCAGCTTTTCCAGGTTGGTCGTTTTGACGGCGTATTGTCTGTGGCTCATAGAACCTCCCCTGTGATCAGATGTTTTTGATGTGCTCCATAGTTTCCGGGTACGGGCGCCCGGGGATCAGGACGCTGCCGTCCGTAAATCCTTCAGGGCGGTCTTTCAGAGACTCGATAAGGCAGGAGCGG
>ERZ1643246.4975-NODE-4975-length-10066-cov-32.288882_pt1 | contig 10066 bp, 13 predicted proteins | sample MGYA00579265_ERZ1643246 | MGnify/ENA primary metagenome ERZ1643246 (study PRJEB29033, sample SAMEA4952261) | chicken gut metagenome | biome: Broiler Chicken; feature: Gastrointestinal Tract; material: Caecum | place: Ireland | collected 2018 | study: Broiler...
AAGGAGGGAAAAAATAACCAATGGAAGAAAAAAATGAATTAAAAGAAAAAGTAGTTGCCATAAACAGAGTTGCAAAAGTTGTAAAAGGTGGTAGAACTTTTAGATTTAGTGCAGTAGTAGTTGTTGGTGACGAAAATGGACACATTGGTGTAGGTAATGGAAAAGCAGCTGAAGTTCCAGATGCTATAAAGAAAGCTATTCAAGAAGCAAAGAAAAACTTAGTAGAAGTTCCAGTAGTAGGAACAACAGTACCTCATGAATTTGTAGGAAAATTTGGAAGTGCAAAAGTTCTATTAAAACCAGCAGAAGTTGGTACTGGAGTTATTGCTGGAGGAAGTGTTAGACCAGTATTAGAACTTGCAGGATATAAAGATATAAGAACAAAAGTTATAGGAACAAATAATCCTAGAAACGTTGTTTATGCTACAATAGAAGGTCTAAGATCAATGCAAACAGCAGAACAAGTTGCTAAAAAAAGAGGTAAAAAAGTAGAAGATATATTATAAAAACTATTGATATATTTTAAAAAAAATAATAAAATAAAAACATATTAACGGATTCATAAAATAAGGAGGTGCAAGCAGTCAATGAAACTAGGAGAAATAGAATCAGCTACAAAAAAAGTTGCTAGAAAAAGAGTTGGTCGTGGTATAGGTTCTGGACTAGGAAAAACATCTGGAAGAGGTCATAAAGGTCAAAAAGCAAGATCTGGTGGTGGAGTAAGACGTGGATTTGAAGGTGGTCAAACACCATTATATAGAAGATTACCAAAAAGAGGATTTAACAATATCCATGCAAAAACTTACACAGAAGTAACATTAACAATGCTTAATAAATCTAAAGCAACAGATGTTACAGCTGAAAGCTTATTAGCAGAAGGAATTATTGGAAAAATCAATGATGGTATCGTAGTACTTGCAACAGGAAAACTAGAAAAGAAATTAAATATTAAAGCCGTAAGATTTACAGCAAAAGCTAAAGAAGAAATAGAAGCTTTAGGCGGAAAGGCTGAGGTGATTTAATTGTTTAAAACAATAGCAAATGCTTTAAAAACACCTGAGGTTAGAAAAAAAGTATTATATACATTATTACTTATAGTTGTATTTAGATTAGGTTGTTATATTACAGTTCCAGGAGTTGATAATATTGCATTAAATGAAGCAATGTCATCAGCAGATGGAATTGCAGGACTAATAAATATTATTTCCGGAGGAGCTTTTTCAAGATTTTCTGTATTTGCAATGTCTATTAGTCCATATATTACAGCATCAATTGTTATTCAATTATTAGCAATGATTATACCTGCTTTAGAAAGATTAACTAAAGAAGGTGGAGAAGAAGGAAGAAAGAAAATAAACAAATATACTAAAATGCTAACAATAGTATTAGCATTAGTTGAAGCAATTGGTATATTCTTATCATATAGTTCTTCAGGAATATTTGTTGATACATCTTTCCAAACAGCAGCAGTAGTTGTTGTTGCCTTAGTAGCAGGAACTGCAATTTTAATGTGGCTAGGAGATGAAATTACTAATAAAGGAATAGGAAATGGTATATCTATAATTATATTTACAGGTATAATCGCAGGTTTACCAAGTTTTGTTACTACTTTATGGGGCTTAATAATGACAAGTTCTGGATTCAGCACAACAGGTCTATTATTAGCAATAGGAATAGTAATTGGAGCAATTATTTTAGTAGCAGGAGTTGTATTTGTACAACAAGCTGAAAGAAGAGTTCCAGTACAATATTCTAAAAAAGTAGTAGGAAGAAAAATGATGGGTGCACAAAATACACATATACCATTAAAACTTGCAATGGCAGGTGTTATGCCAATAATTTTTGCATCATCATTTATGACATTTCCAGCTATGATTATTCAAATATTTGTAAGTGATATAGCATCACAAACTGGATTTTTAGCAGGACTATATAAATTATCAATTGCTACATCTTCATCAAGTGTAGGAATTGGATATTCTATAGCAAATGCAGCAATATACTTATTATTGATAGTAGGATTTACATTTTTCTATACTTATGCTACATTTAATCCAGCAGAAGTATCAAACAATATAAAGAAAAATGGTGGATTCATACCAGGAATAAGAGCAGGAAAACCAACAACAGAATATTTATCATCAATAATATCTAAATTAACATGGTTCGGAGGATTATTCTTAGCAATTATTGCTATAATTCCAATGTTCTTAAGATTTACAAATTTAAATATTGCATTTGGTGGTACCTCAATATTGATTGTTGTAGGTGTTGCATTAGAAACTGTTCAACAATTAGAATCTCAATTAGTAATGAGACATTATAAGGGATTCTTAGAATAAAATATAATGGTCAATTGGTTATAGAGCCAATTGACCATGAAATTTCATTTAGTAATTTTTATTATGTTTATTATGTATTTATGGTAAATAAAAGTAATAAATATAATAAAGATTATTTAAATTTTTAGAACCTTTATTATAAATAAGAAATATAAAATTTAAGTAATTAAGAATTTATGATGGGAGTGGTTATAATGATTATTATTATGTTAGGTGCACCTGGTACAGGAAAGGGAACTGTTGCAGGCATATTACAAGAAAAATTAGGAATCAAACAAGTTTCAACAGGAGATATATTTAGAAAAAATATTCAAGAAGGAACAGAACTTGGTAAAATAGCAGATAGCTATATTTCTAAAGGAAATTTAGTTCCAGATGATATTACAATAGGAATAGTAGAAAATCGTTTAAAAGATGATGATGTAAAAGATGGAATTATACTAGATGGTTTCCCAAGAACTGTAGTTCAAGCAGAAGCATTAGATAAAATATTAAAAGAAAGTGGAAAAAAGGTAGACTTAGTAGTTAATCTAACTACTCCAGAAGAAGAAATAATAGAAAGAATAGTAAATAGAAGAGTATGTTCAAATTCTGAATGTAAAACAATATATAATTTACAATTAAATCCACCAAAGGTTGAAGGAATATGTGATAAATGTGGTTCACCTTTAGTACAAAGAAAAGATGATAATGAAGAAACAGTAAAATCAAGAATTGACAATTACATGAAGCAAACAAGTCCATTAGTAGAATATTATAACGCACAAGGAAATTTATATAATGCAGTAGTTAGTAAATCTATTAACAAAATGGGAAAAGACGTAGCAGAAGATATTGCAAAAATGTTAAAATAGGATTTAGGTACAGGGATTTGGGGACGGTCCTTAAAATCCCTTCTAGAAGGGATTTTAAGGACCGTCCCCAAATCCCTGTTCTAGAAATAAAGAAAAGAGGTAATAAAATTGGTAACAATTAAATCAAAAAAAGAAATTGAACTAATGAAAGAAGCATGTAAGGTTGTTGCTTTAACTTACCAAGAATTAGAAAAAAGAATAAAACCTGGAATGACAACATGGGAACTTGATGAAATAGCAGAAAAAACAATGAGAAGTTTAGGTGCAATTCCAGCAGAAAAAGGATATGATATTGGAATAAGAGGTGTACCAAAATTTCCAGCATCTATATGTGTATCTATAAATGATGAAGTAATTCATGGAATACCTTCAAAACATAGAATTATAAAAGAAGGAGATATAGTAAGTATAGATACAGTAGCTTTAAAAAATGGATTTAATGGTGATGCGGCAAGAACTTTTGTTATTGGAAAAGTTCCAGCAGAAACACAAAGATTGGTTGATGTTACAAAACAAGCTTTTTTTGAAGGAATTAAATATGCAAAAAAAGGAAATAGAATAGGTGATGTTTGTCATGCAATTGGAGAGTATGTACATTCGCAAGGATTTTCTGTTGTTAGAGAATTCCAAGGACATGGTATAGGAAGAGAAATGCATGAAGATCCAGGAATTCCAAACTATGGAAAAGCAGGTAGAGGAATACGCTTAGAACCAGGGATGACACTTGCAATAGAACCTATGGTTATACAAGGAAAACCTAATATTTTAGAACTTGATGATGGTTGGACAATAGTTACAGAAGATGGTAGTATGGCAGCACATTATGAAAATACAATTTTAATTACAGAAAAAGAGCCAGAAATATTGACAATTCTTTAAAATTAGTATATACTATAATAGTTATTATGCGTAATTGACAAAATTTACAAAAATAGTAACATAAAAAAGCTCTTTATAGGAGGTAAAAAATTGGCAAAGGAAGATGTTATAGAAGTTGAAGGAACAGTGGTAGAAGCATTACCAAATACAAACTTTAAAGTAGAATTAGAAAATGGGCATCAAATATTAGCTCATATTTCAGGGAAATTAAGAATGAATTATATAAAAATTCTACCAGGAGATAAAGTAAAAGTAGAGCTTTCACCATATGATTTAACAAGAGGACGTATTACATGGAGAGCAAAATAAATTAAAGTTAAAAATTAACCCATCTATATAAATCACAAAAGAAGAAATTTGATAATATATAAAATAAATATATTATTATATTTTCTTTTTTGTAGTAATTCAAGGAGGTGCTAAAAATGAAAGTAAGACCATCAGTTAAAAAAATGTGTGACAAATGCAAAGTAATAAAAAGAAAAGGGGTTATTAGAGTAATTTGTGAAAACCCTAAACACAAACAAAGACAAGGGTAGTTCCTTAATTTAGTTTATAACACAAATTTAGGTAGCGGCTGGGAAACAAAAAAGTTTCTTTATCAAATTTGTGTTTATATATATGTTTTAAAATAGCTATTGACCACTAAATTAGTGCATTTCACTTTAGCAATTTTTAAAACGCAATTTAATTTTATAAAATAAAATTTGGAGGTGCAAAAAAATATGGCTCGTATCGCAGGAGTAGACTTGCCTAAAGAAAAAAGAGTAGAAGTAGGACTTACATATATCTATGGAATAGGACTATCAAGTTCTCAAAAAATCTTAGCAAAAGCTGGAGTTAATCCAGACACTAGAGTTAAAGATTTAACAGATGAACAAGAAAATGCAATAAGAAAAATTATTGATGAATCATACAAAGTAGAAGGCGATTTAAGAAGAGAAGTAGCTCTTAATATCAAAAGACTTACTGAAATTGGATGCTATAGAGGATTAAGACATAGAAGAGGTTTACCAGTAAGAGGACAAAGAACAAAAACAAATGCTAGAACAAGAAAAGGTCCTAGAAAATTAGTAAGTAAAAGTAAAAAATAATAATTTTCCAAAATGAGGAGGGAATCAGTAAAAATGGCTAATAAAAATACAGCTAGAAAACCAGTAGCTAGAAGAAATAGAAAAAACATCGAAAAAGGTCAAGCACACATTCATTCTAGTTTTAATAATACAATAGTTACAATCACAGACACACAAGGAAATGCAATTTCATGGGGAAGTGCTGGAGGATTAGGATTTAAAGGTTCTAGAAAAAGCACACCATTTGTTGCAGGACAAGTTGCTGAAACAGCTGCAAAAGCTGCTATGGAACATGGTTTAAAAACAGTAGAAGTATTTGTAAAAGGACCAGGTTCAGGAAGAGAAGCTGCAATTCGTGCACTTCAAACAGCAGGACTAGAAATTAGTGCAATTAAAGATGTAACACCAATACCACACAATGGATGTAGACCACCTAAGAGAAGAAGAGTTTAAGATATCGAATTAAAACAGGTGACAAACTAAAATAAAGATTAATCAGTAATTCACAAGGGGAGGGGACATTCCTTGAGCCCTAGTGGAGATGACCTAAAGGTAAGGTGTGTCAATAAATAAATAGAAAACAGGTGACAAACTAAAGCAAAGATTAATCAGCAATTCACAAGGGGAGGGGACATTCCTTGAGCCCTAGTGGAGATGACCTAAAGGTAAGGTGTGTCCCCTGTCTATAGAAAGAAAGGAGAAATAAAATGGCTAGATATAAAGACGAACAATGTCGTATTTGCCGTAGAGAAGGACAAAAATTGTTCTTAAAAGGTTCAAGATGTTATTCAGACAAATGCAGTATTTCTAGAAGAAATTATGCACCAGGACAACATGGACAAAAAAGAGCAAAATTATCTGAATATGGTACACAATTAAGAGAAAAACAAAAAACAAAATCATATTATGGAGTAGGAGAAAAACAATTTAGAAAATATTTCGAAATGGCTTCTAATTTAAAAGGTGTAACAGGTACAAACTTATTACAAATATTAGAAAGCAGACTAGATAATGTTGTTTATAGATTAGGATTCGGAACATCAAGAGCACAAGCAAGACAATTTGTTAATCATGGACAATTTGAAGTAAATGGTAAAAAAGTAGATATACCATCATATTTAGTAAAACCAGGAGATGTTATCACAGTAAAAGAAAATAAAAAAGATAACTCTACACTAAAATTAAATATAGAAGAAACAGCTTCAAGACCAGTTCCAGCATGGTTAGAAAAAGATGCTGAAAAATTAAGCGGTAAAGTAATAAGATTAGCTGCTAGAGAAGATATCGATTTACCAATCGAAGAACATTTAATAGTAGAGCTTTACTCAAAATAGTAGTGTTTAAAAGTAAGTGTAAAGGTTTTATCAAAACTTTAGAATTTTACTTAAAAAAGCCTATAGAGTTTTTAAAAATAATGAGAGAGTTTTCTCATAATAGGAGGTAAAAATGATAGAATTTGAAAAGCCAAATATTGAATGTTTAGAGGTTGATGAAGCAAATAACTATGCTAAATTTGTTTGTGAACCATTAGAAAGAGGATATGGCGTAACAATAGGAAATTCTTTAAGAAGAATATTACTTTCATCTCTTCCAGGATGTGCAATAACAAGTGTAAAAATCGATGGAGTTTTACATGAATTTTCTACAATACCAAATGTTGTAGAAGATGTACCAGAAATAATAGTAAATTTAAAAAATGTAAGATTAAAATCAGAAGATAATGAAGAAAAATTATTAAGAATTGATTTTAAGGGAGAAGGAGAAGTAACTGCTGGTGATATCATTACAGATGGAACAGTAGAAGTGCTTAATCCAGATTTACATATAGCAACAGTTTCTGAAGGTGGTACATTAAGAATGGAAATGACAGCTGACAAAGGTAGAGGATACAATTCAGCTGAAAAAAATAAAAAACCAGATCAAGATATATCTGTATTACCAATTGATTCAATTTATACTCCAGTAAAAAAAGTAAACTATCAAGTAGAAAATACTAGAGTTGGACAAATGGTAGATTATGATAAACTTGTTATAGAAGTATGGACAGACGGAAGTTTAAAAGCACATGAAGCTTTAAGCTTAGCTGCCAAAGTAATGACAGGTCATCTAGAATTATTTATAGATTTATCAGAAGCAGCAAAGAATACACAAGTAATGATAGAAAAAGAAGAATCTAAAAAAGAAAAAGTTCTAGAAATGTCAATTGAAGAATTAGAATTATCTGTAAGATCATTCAATTGTTTAAAAAGAGCAGGTATTGCAACTGTTGAAGATTTAATAAATAAATCAGAAACAGATATGATGAAAGTAAGAAATTTAGGTAAAAAATCTTTTGATGAAGTAACAGCCAAATTACATTCATTAGGCTTAAGCTTTGCACAAGAAGATGAATAAGTAAAAAAATAAAGATGTAACTAAAAGGAAGGTGAAAAAAATTGGCTACAAATAGAAAATTAGGTAGAACTACTGATATAAGAATGGCAATGTTAAAATCTTTAACAACAGATTTACTAGTACATGGTAAAGTAGAAACAACATTAGCTAGAGCTAAAGAAGTAAAATCAATTGCTGATAGTTTAATAGCATTAGCAATAAAAGAAAAAGATAATTTTGAAGAAGTAGAAGTAAAAATCACTACTGCAAAAATAGATTCAAAAGGACACAAAGAAACAGAACTAGTAAAAAGTAAAAATGGAAAAGAATATTTAAAAGTTGTAAAAGAAACAAAAACAGAAAAAAGACAAAAAGACATGCCAACAAGATTAAATGCAAGAAGAAAAATGATGAGAAAACTAAATAAAGTAAAAGATGCAGACGGTAAAAACATAGATGTACCAGCAATGTTATTTAATGAAATAGCACCAAAATATGCTGGTAAAAATGTAGGTGGGTTTACAAGAATAGTAAAAGCTGGTCCAAGAAGAGGAGACGGAGCAGAAGTTGCAATTTTACAATTAGTTTAATTTAATAAATATATAAAAAGAGATTTTTGGGATTTCACTCAAAAGTCTTTTTTTGTGTGAGAAAGGTATGTCGTTTAGCTAATTCATGAAAGTTCATAAAGGAACAGAAATAGTAAGAGATTAGAGGAGTAGCTATAAAAAGAATTTTGGTCAGATGTATATGACCAATTGGAAAATTTTCACCGAAAGAATATTAAAATACATTGCTATTTTATAACTAATATAGTAAAATATAAAAGTATAAGATAAAAAAGGAAGTGGTACAATATGAAAAAATTACCATATGGAATAAGTGATTATGAAAGATTAGTAGAAAATGATTATTATTATGTAGATAAGACAATGTATATAGAAAAATTGGAAAATTTAGCAGAACCATATATTATGTTTTTACGTCCAAGAAAATTTGGAAAAACATTATTTACGAGTACATTAGAAAACTATTATGATATAAAAAAATCAGAAAAATTTGAAAAATTATATGGAAATACATATATAGGAAAAAATCCAACTAAATTAAAAAACAGTTATCATATATTAAAATTTAATTTTTCAGGAATAGATACAACAGATGATAAAGCAACAATTAAAGGTTTTAAAAATGAAGTAGCATCATCTATTAATGTATTTGTAGAAAAATACGGATTAGACTTTTATATAAATTTAGATGATGAAGCAGAAAATATATTAGATAACTTAATAAAAGCATTTAGTATTCAAAAAGCAGAGGAAAAAATTTATGTAATAATAGATGAGTATGACCATTTTGCAAATGAATTATTGGGATTTAATACAAATCAATTTAAAAATTTAGTATCAAAAAACGGAAAAGTAAGAAAATGGTATGAGATATTAAAAAAAGGAACAGAAACAGTAATAGATAGGATATTTATAACAGGAGTAGCTCCAATTACTTTAGACAGTTTAACTTCTGGATTCAATATAAGTTCAGACAAAACACAGGATAGAGAATTCAATGAAATGATGGGATTTACAGAAAAGGAACTAAAAGGTTTAATGACACAACAAAATATTGAATATAAAAAACAAGAAAAATTATTACCAATAATGAGAGAAAATTATGATGGATATAAATTTTCATTACATGGCAGGGAAAAAATATATAACTCTAATATGTGTTTGTTTTTTTTAAATAATTATGTGAGATTTCAAGAACTTCCAGAACAATTGATAGATATGAACATAGCAAGTGATTATACAAAATTAGGAAAAATGTTGGACTTATGCAAGGGAGAAGAAAGAGAAAAAGTAATAGAAAAAACAGTATCAGGAGAAGGAATTATTAGTGATATTAGACAAAAATTTAACCCAGCAATGGAATTTACAGAAACAGATTTAGTATCAATGTTATTTTACTTAGGATATTTAACAATAGCAGGAGAAGTATTTGAAAAACCAGAACTTAAAATACCTAATAAAGTTATGAAAGAAATTTATTCAGAATATTTTTTAGAAGTCTTAAAAAAAGAAACAGACATGCAGGTAACAGAAAGTGATTATAATGAGATGTTAAGAGAGATAGCTTTAGAAGGTAAGATAGATAAAATAATTGAAACGGTAGAAAAATATTTAAAAGGTTTATCAAATCGAGACTACATTAAATTTGATGAAAAATATGTAAAACTAATATTTTTCTGTATAGCAATGAATTTAAAAATATTTAGGCTAAAATCAGAAATGGAAGTACAAAAAAAATATCCAGACATTCTTCTAATTCCAAAAGATCAAAGTAAAGACTACAAAGGAGTAATGATAGAATTTAAATATCTAAAAAAAGGAGAAGAATCAAAACTTAAAGAAAAGCAAGAAGAAGCTAAAAAACAAATAGAAGAATATGGAAAATTTGAGGAAATAAAAGAATTAAAAAATATATATAAATATACAGTAGTTGCAGTAAATGATAAAATATATGTAGAAAAAATAAATTAAAAAAT
>ERZ1643246.4976-NODE-4976-length-10064-cov-3.567090_pt1 | contig 10064 bp, 9 predicted proteins | sample MGYA00579265_ERZ1643246 | MGnify/ENA primary metagenome ERZ1643246 (study PRJEB29033, sample SAMEA4952261) | chicken gut metagenome | biome: Broiler Chicken; feature: Gastrointestinal Tract; material: Caecum | place: Ireland | collected 2018 | study: Broiler...
CTGCGCCGTGGGCGCGCCCTGGCCCCCCACGGAGACCGCCCCCATACCGGAGACCTCCCTGGTGCCGGAGATCTCCTCCATCGCCGGCAGCGGCGGGGACTGGTTCGCCATTGAGGACGGAGATCTGGTGTCCTGGGGAGAACTGTATGGCGGCGAGGACTACAGTCAGCGCGTCACCCTGTTTCAAAGAGCTCAGTCGGTGTGGGGTTATCGGTTTGGCCAGCTGGTGCTGGATGAAAGCGGTGATCTGTGGACCACGGGCAGCTCCGGCCACGAGAAGCCCCTCACCCGGGACGGATGGCAGTTTGTACTCTCCGATGTGGTGGCGGCCAGCGGAAACATCTGGAACGCGGCCGCCGTCTGCTCCGATGGCAGCCTTTGGACCTGGGGCAAAAACGACCAGGGACAGCTGGGGAACGGCGAGTGCTCCGAGGACGCCACGAACTACCCGCCTCAGCACATTATGGACGGCGTCCGCCTGGTCCGGCTGGGCAGCTACGCCGTCACCACCGGCGGGGAGCTGTACGGAATTGGGCTGTGGAGCGGCTGTACAGAGCCCAAGCTGCTCTGCCGCAATGTGGCAGACGTGGCAGCGGGCGGCCTGAATCGGATCCAGATCCTCACCCCGGAGGGGGAGTTGTACCTGGCCGAAGTCCCCGACCGGCCCGGGCAGCCCCTTCAGCTGCCTAAAACTCCCGCCGCCATCGGCGTCAGCGAGATTTTTGACGAGGGCTACCGGGACGGGGACGGGATCTGCTTTCTGTGGAACATCGATGCCACCGAGTCCTTCCGGCTGGAACTGGAGGCGGCGCAGATCACCCAGAACCTGGACGGTATCCTGGTGCTGACCGAGAACGGGGACTACGTGAGAGCCAGGGTGACGGACACTCAGCTGACGCTCACCCCTCTGTCGGCGGCAAAGCTGTCCCCCGGCGGGGAACTGCCTGTGGCCCAGGCTCCGGATATCGAGCACGGCTGTGTACTCCATGATTGTCGGCCTCAGAGAGTGGGAGGGTGGAATATCTGCCCTCCCAATTTTTTTGTTCCTGCTCTGAGCTTCAGAAGCCCCTGTTTCGTCTGTCCTCCGGGGAGCAGGCCGGACGCCAGTACCAATAATTTTCTGCTCCCGTGGTAAAATAGGAAAAATTACCTGAACGGGGGTTCTGCCATGGAGTACGGACGCATTACAGAAGAACAGATCGGAGAATTTGCCCGGCATCTGCGGGAGGAGGAGCGAAGCAAAGGGACGGTGGAGAACTACACACGGTCGGTGCGGGAGTTTGCCGCCTGGCTTGGGGGGCGGGCCGTGGAGGCCGAGTCGGCATGGGCGTGGAAGGGTGCGCTGCTGGAGCAGGGCCTGGCCCCGGCCACTATCAACAACAAGCTGGCCGCCCTCAGCCGATTCTTCCGCTTCCTGAGGTGGGAGGGCTGTGCGGCCAGACCCCTGCGCCTGCAGAGGCGGCTGTTCCGCGCCCCGGACCGGGAACTGAGCCGGGCGGAGTACGGTCGCCTGCTCTCCGCCGCCCGCAGCCTGGGACGGGAGCGCCTGTGCCTGCTCATGGAGGCAGTGTGTGCCACTGGCATCCGGGTCAGCGAGGTGAAGTACCTGACGGTGGAGGCGGCCCGGCGGGGCCGGGCGGAGGTGGCGCTGAAGGGGAAGATCCGCACCATCCTGATTCCTGGAAAGCTGTGCCGCAAGCTGCTGCAATATGCCAGGGCACAAAAAACCGCCTCCGGTGAGATTTTTCTCACCAGAAGCGGCAGAGGCATTTCCCGGAAACAGATCTGGGCGGAGATGAAGGCGGTGTGCCGGGCGGCGGGGGTGGCGGAGAGCAAGGTATTTCCCCACAATCTGCGGCACCTGTTTGCCCGCACCTTCTATCAGGCCAGCCGGGACGTGGTCAGGCTGGCTGACGTGCTGGGGCACGCCTCCGTGGAGACCACCCGGATCTACCTGGTCTCCACCGGTGCGGAGCACGCCCGCCAGCTGGCCCGTCTGGGGCTGATATCCTAACGATTAGAAACAAAATAAATCAATTGTCCTATATCCCCTTTTACTGACACAGTTTTCTTAATATTACTCCTATCTCCTGTTGTATCTGACCATATATCTCTCTCCTTCGATATTTGAGTGCAAATACGATGTGATATTGACATCTCCAATTTGTTTTTTTAATGTTCTCCTCGCAGCTGTTTTTACTACCGGTACAGGCGGGGATTGCCGCAGCATAGTTTTGTTGCATACATACAAGACTTATTATAAAATCATAGACAGATATCAAGAATGGAGAGAGTGGCCTATGGAACAGCAAAAACGAATTCGTCTGGCAGGGCTGACCATCGCCCAATATGATGCGATTCTGAACCACTGCAATTCCAACATCTTTGTCACGGATGGAGAGGGGCGGGTTCTCTATGCCAATGGCGCGGCAGAGCGGGCGCTGAACTGCACCTTTGACCGACTGCGGCAGATGGACATCTACCAGCTGCGGGCGGACGGCTACACGACCCACTCCTCCAGTGCGGACGCCATCAAAACCAAGCGGAAGGCCTTTGCGGTCTACAAAAATAATCTGGGGGAGGAGATTGCAACCACCTCCACTCCGGTACTCGATGGGGAGGGAAACATTGAACTGGTGGTCACCCGCAGCGACGAGGTGGGTTCCATGCAAGATATTTCTGGCAGCCGGGCCATATCATCAGAGAACGCGCCCCTCAATACCTGCTGGTATAGTGCCATAGTGAAGCAATTGCGCCCGTTCCAGGAAAGGAACAGGCGCAATCCTCTGGTTTGAATCAGAAGCGGCTGATCTGATCGGCGTTCATCCGCTCCAGAATGGCAGCGGCAAGCCGGGCAGCATTTTCCACATCACTGTGGGCCGCGATGCCGTAGTGGGTATGGATATACCGCACGGGGATGCCGATGACGATGACGGGCACCCCCTGGTTGGACAGGTGGATCGGTGCGCCGTTGGTGGAGCCGCCGGTGCGCACGCTTTCCTGCACAGGGATGCCCAACTCCTCCGCCAGATCCAGTGCATAGCGCTGGAAGCGGGGGTTGGTGATCATACGGGCATCGATATGGCGCAGCATGGGGCCCTTGTGGATGGCGGTCTGTACCATGTAGGGCTCTGCCACGGTGTCATCGGCGGGGCAGCCCTCAAAGACAATGGCCAAATCCGGATTGACCGTGTTGGCGGTGACCGCGGCGCCGCGGGTGCCCATCTCCTCCTGCACAGAGAAGGCACCAACCACATCCACGGACAGATCTTTCCCACGCAGGCTGTCCAGAGTACGGAGAATGGACGCGCAGCCCAGGCGGCAGTCAAAGGCCTTGCCCACCATCAGATCGTGCTTTTCGTCATAGGTGAAGGTCACATCGGGTACCACCGGGGCAGCCATGCGGACATGGAAGCTCTCCACCACCTCTTCCCGGGAGGAGGCGCCGATGTCGATGCTCATGTCCTCTACAACGGGCTGGGCCCTGCGTTCGGTCTCGCTCATGAAGTGGGGCGGCTTACTGGCAGTGACACCGGGGATATAGCTGCCATCGGCGGTCTGTACCCATACCCGATGGGCGGGGATATTGGAGTTCACCCACCCGCCCAGAGTGGTAAAACGCAGGGTCCCGTTTGGCTTGATGGCCTGCACCATGAAGGCCACCTCATCAGTATGGGCATCCAGCTGCACCACAGGACGGCTGCCTTTGTTTCCCCGCCGGGAGAGGTAGAGGTTGCGCAGGCTGTCCTCCCGGAAGTCCCCCAGTTCCGCGCCAAATGTACGCAGAACGGTGAGCACTTCGTCTTCAAAGCCGGGCGCGCCCTTGGCGTTGGACAGAGCTGCACACAGCTCTAAAGAATGTTGTTTATCCATGTTTGTTCCCCGATTCTAATTTCGAATTAAAATTCTGTGCCGCAGGCCTTGGCGATGTCTACCTTTTTGAACTCTTCCATAAAGTCTGCGATGTAGTCGGCCGTGGTCTGAAGCATCTTCTGACCCCACTCCACCGTAGCGGTCTCCGGATGGTCCGGGCCGATCCAGCCGTTATGGGTCACAGTAGGCGTGAGCCGGGGGATGTTCACAGTGACGCCCTTGTACTCAATGGAGGTGAAGCCGGTGGCCTTCAGCGTGTCGGATACGTCGTGGAGCTTCATGGGACCGGGCACCTCACTCTGATCCACCAGGGTCGGGTCGATGCCCAGAATTGCTGCGGTCTCCTCCCCTCCGCCGTGACCGCCCTTCCAGGCGGGGTCCATATCCCAGGCCATAAGCCACCAGTTCAGCTCGGCCAGGATGCCGCCCTTGCGCTGGATGTCGTAGCCCACCCGGTCGATGGACTTGACGTTGCCGCCGTGGCCGTTGAGGATGACGAAGCGGCGAGCGCCGTGCTGGAACAGGCTGTCGCACACCCGGCCCAGCACCTGGTAAAGCAGCTCGGTACCCAGGTTGATGGTGCCGGGATAGTCACACAGGCTCTCGGTGGCGCCGTAGGGAATCGTGGGGCAGATGAGCACGTCACTCTTCTGTTCGATCTTGTCCAGCAGAAAGTCAGGAATCAGGGTGTCGGTGCCCAGGGGCATGTGCCGACCGTGGCACTCAATGGAGCCCAGGCCGATGAGCACAGTGTCGTGCTCTTTGAAATACTCCTCTGCCTTGGGCCAGGTTAGGTTGGATAAACGCATGGTGCTACCTCCTTGTTCAGATATGGAGCGCAGTCCGGCTGAGGGCTGGCTTCAGAGCGGATAGTGACAGGCGCACAGGTGGCCAGGGGCGATCTCCCGCAGCTCGGGAACCTCCTGGCGGCATTTGTCGGTGCAGTAGGGACAGCGGGGATGGAATTTACAGCCGGAGGGGGTGTTGATCGGGCTTGGAGGCTCCCCTTCAATGGCATATTCCCGCCGGCGGTTCAGGGGATCCAGCTTGGGGGCGGCCTTGGTAAGAACCTGGGTATAGGGGTGGGCGGGATGGCGGAAGATTTCACCAGTGGGCCCAACCTCCACATTGCTGCCCAGGTACATGACCATCACCCGATGGGTGATGTGACGCACCACCCGCAGATCGTGGGAGATAAACAGCACGGTCAGGTTCAGCTCCCGCTGGAGCTGGGCGAGCAGATTGATAATCTGGGCCTGGATGGACACGTCCAGGGCGGACACCGGCTCATCGGCCAAGATAAAGGCAGGCTTAAGGGCCAGCGCCCGGGCGATGCCGATACGTTGGCGCTGACCGCCCGAGAACTCCCCGGGGAAGCGGTCTGCAATATCCATGGAGAGTCCGCTCATGGTAAGCAGCTGCTCTACCCGGGCGGGGAGCTCGCTGTCGGGTACCATTTTATGAACCTTCAGCATCTCGGCAATGGTGTCGTATACCGACATACGGGGATTGAGGGAGGAATAGGGATCCTGGAAGATCATCTGCATCTGAGGCCGCAGGGCCCGCAGCTGCGAGCCCTTCATGTGGCTGATATCCTGACCGTTGAGACGGATCGTTCCGCTGGTAGGCTCATACAGGCGGAGGATTGTACGGGCAAGGGTAGACTTGCCGCAGCCCGACTCTCCTACCAGGCCCAGGTTTTCACCCCGATGGATCTGGAAGGATACATCGTTGACGGCTTTGAGCCAGCGCCGCTCCCTGTGCTGAATGACATCATTGATCTTTCGCTTCTGGGGGAACCATTTGGACAGGTGTTCCACCTCCAGAAGCGGGGAACTGGTTTCAGGCATGGCTGGGATCCTCCTCTCTGACAGCACCATCCGGGAACTGGATCAGCCCTTGAAAGTCCTCCGTTACATCCGGCCGGTGACAGCGGGCCAGGTGGCCGGGCGCCACCTCCAGGAGATTGGGCCGCTCCTTATGACACACCTCGCAGGCGAACCGGCAGCGGGGTGCGAAAGGACAGCCCTCGGGGAGATGGGCCAGGTTGGGCGGGGAGCCCTGAATGGCCTCCAGCGTGGCACCTGCGGAGTCCTCGCTGGGCAGAGAGCCCATGAGACCATAGGTATAGGGGTGCCGGGGCCGACTGAACAGAGTGACGGTGTCGGTCATTTCCACCACCTGGCCGGCGTACATGACCGCCACCCGGTCACACATCTGAGCGATGACACCCAGATCGTGGGTTACCAGGATGATACTCATACCCAGCTCCCGCTTGAGCTGATCCAGCAGGTTCATGATCTGATCCTGAATGGTCACGTCCAGAGCGGTGGTGGGCTCATCGGCCAGCAACAGCTTGGGCCGTGCCCCCAGGGCGATGGCAATCATGGCCCGCTGGCGCATGCCGCCGGAGAACTGGTGCGGATACTCATCCAGACGGGTCTCCGGGGAGGGAATGCCTACCAGGCGCAGGAGCTCCAGTGCCCGCTGGCGCTTGGCCTCCTTAGAGAGCTTTTCATCCTCAAAGGCTTCATACATCTGCGTGCTGATGCGCAGCACCGGGTTCAGGGAGGTCATGGGCTCCTGGAAGATCATAGAGATTTCCTTGCCCCGGATCTTCTGGAGGGCCCGGTCATTCATCTGGGCGATGTCGGCGCCCCTATAGAGAATCTGCCCGCCAGTGATCCGGCCGGGCTGCTTCAGCAGGCCCAGAATGGAGCGCAGGGTCTGGCTTTTGCCGCAGCCGGATTCCCCCACCAGGCCAAAGGTCTCCCCCTGATATACCTCGAAGGATACGCCATCCACGGCACGAACGGTCTCCCGCTTGCTGGGAAAGGCCACGTGCAGATCCTTGACTTCCAACAGTTTTTCCATGGCGGCTCACCGTCCTTTCGTGCGCAGGAAATCGGTCAGACCATCGCCCAGCAGGGAGAAGCCCACACCGCTGACAGCCAGGAACAGGCCGGGGAACAGAGTCTCCCACCAGGCGAAGGTGATAAAGGTGCGCCCCTCGTTGAGGATGGCGCCCCACTCCGGAGTGGGCGGGGAGACACCCAGGCCCAGGAAGCTCATGGATGCGCCGGTGAGCATGCACATCACCACATCGGAGGCGGCAAAAACCACCGCCGAGCTGATCACGTTGGGCAGCAGGTGGCGGAACAGAATCCGCGCGTCGGAAAAACCGGCCACACGGGCGGCCTGAATGAACTCCGCATCCTTGAGTACCAGCACTTCACTGCGCACCAGCTTGGCATAGCTCATCCATCCCACCAGCCACAGGGCGATGAAGAGGTTGATGAGTCCTTGGCCTAGGATGGCCATAATGGTGATGACCAGGATGGTGAAGGGGAAGGCCATCATGATGTCGGTAATACGCATGAGCAGGCTGTCCAGTACGCCGCCGTAATAGCCGGCCAGCAGGCCGATCATGCCGCCGACCAGGAAGGGGATCACCACGCCCAGCACGCCGATGAGCAGGTCAATACGGGTACCCCACACCACCCGGGAGAAGATATCCCGCCCGTAGAAATCGGTGCCGAACCAATGCTCTGCGCTGGGGGCCTGATTGGATACGGTGACATCGGTGGCAATGGGATCATAGGGCGCAATCAGTTGGGGAAAAAGGGAGAGCACCACCATCAGAATGACAATGGCCATCCCCACCACAAAAGAGGGGCGAACCAGCCAGGTGGGCATCACCCGTTTCTGCTCCAGGGGGCTGACGCCGTGATAACGTTTCATGTATAGCCCCCCTCTCTACAGACTGACCCTGGGGTCCAGGAAGGAATAGAGGATATCGGTGATCAGATTGATCACCAGCACCAGCACGGCGAAGAGCAGCACCACAAACTGCACCACGGCATAGTCCCGGCCGAAGATGGCGTCACTGGCCAGCTTGCCGATGCCGGGCACCGAAAACACCGTCTCGATAATCACCGAGCCGCCCAGCATGGCGGCCATGCGCATGCTCAGCAGAGTGACGGTGGAGATCATGGCGTTGCGCATCACGTGGCGGGTGCGCACCTCGCCGGGTAATATCCACCACCGAGTTGCGCGTATTGCGCAGCAGTAGGGCGGAGGTCATCAGCGACTGGGTGATGGCGGGGAGGATCAGGCAGCGGAACTGCCCCAGCAGGGTGTCAGACCAGCCGCCGGCGGGGAGCCACTTCAGCTTCAGGGCAAAGACAATCATCAGCAGCAGTCCCACCCAGAAGGAGGGCATGGAGATGGCCACCAGGGAGGCGGTGCGCACCGCCTGATCCCCCAGGCGATCCTTGTGGGTGCCCGCGAAGTAGCCCAGAGGCAGGCTGATAAGCAGGGAGAGTACCGTACTCATCAGGGTAAGCGCCAGGGTCACCGGAAACCGGGAGGCCAGCAGATCGGCCACCGGTACCGAATAGGTGAAGGAATTGCCGAAGTCCAGGGTAAAGATCTGCTTGAGGAAGAGAAAATACTGGGTGAGCAGGGGCTCATTCAGGCCCAGCTTCTCCGTCAGGGCTGCCACCGCCTCTTCCGTGGCTTTCTCACCCAGGATCAGCCGGGCGGGCTCGCCGGGAATAAAGCGGATGATGGAGAACACCAGGATGGTGACCACAAACAACACCGGGATCATCTGCAGGACCCGCTTGAGGATGTAATTGAGTCGATTCAAAGGGAAACACCTGCCTCCGTCAGTTCAGGCCGGCCCCTTGGGGCCGCGCGGTTCTATCGTCTGGAGCGTCCTGAAAGGGGGACGGGGGGATGGAGCGGCGGCTCCATCCCCCCGTCTTCCGCCTGCCATACCGTCCTGGCGGACGGCGGGCGGCCCGCTCAGTTGGCCTTGGTCCAGTTCATGGCCTGGTACACGTAGAAGGGATTGACCGAGAGCCCCTCCACCTTGGCGGAGCGGGCGAAGGCAAAGTCATTCCGGTACAGGGGGATCACGTTGGCGTTGTCGTACACCCGCTGCTGGATCTCCTGGTACATCTCCACACGCTTGTCGTGGTCCATCTCCGCCTGGGCGGACTGGTAGAGGGCGTCCAGCTCCTCGTCGTTCAGGCCGGTGTAGAAGCACTGGGCCTGGTCGTAGTCCACGGTCCAGCCCACCACGCCGGAGGGATCCTGGTAGTCGTCCACCCACTGGAGGATGGTGGCCTGGTGGTTCAGGCTGCTGTACCTGTCGGTGAGGGTGGCGGACTCCAGCTGCTCGATGTTGCACAGGAAGCCGGCCTGGTCCACCTCGGACTTGATGAGGGTGGCGATCTGCTCATAGAAGGTGGAGCCGGTGCGGATGGACAGGGTGAACTCCACCGGCTCAGTATAGCCGGCATCTGCCAGCATCTGCTTGGCGGTGTCGGGGTCATACTCGGTGACCTGCAGCTCGCCGTTGAACCACTCGCCCTGGGTCTCGGAGACGATGGCGGCCACCGGCGCGCCGTACTCGCCGGCGATGGTGCTGGCCAGCTCCGACTTGTTCAGGGCATAGTAGAGGGCCTGGCGGACCTTCACGTCGTCAAAGGGAGCTTGGGTGGTGTTGACGGTCAGGTAGTAGATCTGGGTGGAGGGGAAGATGTCCAGTGCCAGAGAGTTGTCGGCCTCCACGCCCTGGGCCAGGGAGAAGGGGAAGGTGGGGGCCACGTCGATCTGGCCGGACTGGAGCTGCATCAGGCGGGTGTTGTCATCCGCCACCAGGACGTACTTGATCTCCTGGGTCTTGGGCATGCCCTCCTGGCGGTAATAGGGATTGGCCTCCAGGGTCAGGCTGCTGCCCTGCACCCACTCCTTGAGCATGTAGGGGCCGGTGCCGATGGGGTTGCGCAGGTACTCCTCGTCGCTCATGGTTTCGGCATAGGACTGGTCGCCCAGCACCATGTTGAAGCAGCCCAGCTCGGCCAGGAAGGCGGCGTTGGGCTCGGTCAGGGTGATGATCACCTGCTCATCGGTGGCCTCCACAGTGTCAATGGACTCGGCAATGTAGCGGTAGTTGGAGGTCTCATAGTCCCGGGCGCGATAGAGAGACCAGACCCAGTCACTGGGCTCCACATCCTCGCCATTGGAGAACTTGACGCCCTGTACCAGATTGAAGGTGTAGGTCAGGCCGTCGTCACTGATGGTCCAGTCGGTGGCCAGCTGGGGCTCGATGGTGCCGTCGTCGCCGGTGCGCACCAGGCCCTCAAAGATCTGCTGGGACACCTGCACCTCGGCGGGGCCCA
>ERZ1643246.4978-NODE-4978-length-10060-cov-6.032884_pt1 | contig 10060 bp, 9 predicted proteins | sample MGYA00579265_ERZ1643246 | MGnify/ENA primary metagenome ERZ1643246 (study PRJEB29033, sample SAMEA4952261) | chicken gut metagenome | biome: Broiler Chicken; feature: Gastrointestinal Tract; material: Caecum | place: Ireland | collected 2018 | study: Broiler...
AAGCAAACGAGCGACAAAGGCGTCTGAAATTATTCAGGCGCCTTTTGTTGTTCCTGCAACAGAAAGGAGAATTATTATGAAAAAGAAATTATTAGCTTGTTTATTGATGGGAGCTATGGTGGTGTCAGCCGGACTGACAGGCTGTGAGAGCAGCGATTCTCAGAAGAGCGAAGGCAGCTCATCGGAGGATAAGGTACTCAGGCTGGGAATTGAATGCACATTTGCTCCATATAACTGGACTCAGGAAACTGAGGATCTCCCTAACGGAGATAAAGCGGTAAAGATAGAAAACGCAGACGGATACGCCTACGGATACGACGTGGCGCTGGCTCAGAAGATCTGCGATCAGCTCGGATGGGATCTGGAGGTTTACAAGAGCGATTGGACAGCGATCTTTATGGGGCTTGAAGACAAGACGTTTGACTGTATTATGAGCGGCGTCTGCTACTCAGAAGAGAGAGATCAGACTTATGATTTTACCTCCGCTTACTATGAGAGGACGATAAAAGCGATTGTCCGGGAAGACAGTGAATTTGCGAATGTGACAAAACTTTCGGACTTTGACGGAATGCATCCGAAGGTCATCGCCCAGATGGGAACAAACTTTACGGAATATAAAGATCAGATCCCTTCCTATGAAGATGCAGTGGATTATGAAAATGTTTCGGAACTGTTCCTGGCAATCCAGAATTCCACAGCCGACGTGCTGATTACGGATCTTGCCACTTCAGAATCGGCGCTCAATACTATGACCGGTCTTAAGATGCTTGATCTGGATCCGGACGACAACTTTGTAGCTCCGGAGGGCGCTTCCAATGACTGCTGTATCCTGTTCCGCGGCGGCGATGAGGAATGCCAGACAGTACAGAAGGCAATGGATGACATGGGATGGACTGCAGATACGGAAGAAGGGCTTCAGGCAATGAACGACCTTATGTCCGAGATGATAAAATTGCAGCCATCGAATAATTAAAGGCATATAAGATAAGAGGTGTAAGTATGGATTTACCGACTTTAGTTGCAGCAACGACTCCGGCAGGAGATGCGGGATTATTCACATGGGTTGTTTTTCTGACGCAGAAGTATGCGTCCACATTCCTTGCAGCTACCTGGGTAACATTATATGTGGCGGTGATCGGCACGATACTGGGATATGTTCTTGGGTTCTTCGTTGGCGTTGTGAACACAACAAATATTCATCCGGAGGACAACATATTCAAGAAGATTATATTCAGGATTATCCGTATCATTGTTGCGGTGTATGTGGAGATCTTCCGGGATACGCCGATGATCGTACAGGGAATGGTGATTTATTACGGCCTTCGTCAGAACGGCCTGATGATCACATCGATCGCGGCAGGTATTCTTGTAACACTGCTGAATACCGGAGCCTATATGGGAGAGACGGTCCGCGGAGGTATCAACTCCGTGGATCCCGGACAGGAGGAAGGCGCTCTTGCAATGGGAATGTCTCATGTAAAAGCCATGTTCTATGTCATCGTACCCCAGGCATTGAAAAATATCTTCCCTGAGATGGGAAATACATTTTTAAATAATCTGAAGATGACATCAGTGCTGAATGTAATCGGTGTCAGCGAACTTTTCCTGAGCGCCAAAACGGCAGGAGGAAGCTACTACAAATATTTTGAGGCGTACATAGTGATCGCGATCATATATTTGGTGCTCTGTTTTGTATTCAACCGTATCTTTCTCTGGGCAGAGAAGAAAATGGCGGGGAGAAGCGACTATGAACTGGCGACAGAATATCTGGAAAATGAGTAGGAGAGAGCTTTATGTCTGAAGCGATTATTAAAGTTGATAACCTGGTGAAAAGCTTCGGCGATCATGAGGTTTTAAAGAAAATAGATTTTGAGATCAAAAAGGGCGATGTTGTATGTATCATCGGCCCGTCCGGGTCCGGAAAGTCTACGCTGCTGCGCTGCGTGAACCATCTGGAAACACCTACTTCAGGAGAGATCCTTTTCCACGGGGTAGAGGTAAAAAATACTCAGAAAGAACTGGCGGCATACAGATCCCGGGTAGGGATGGTATTTCAGTCTTTCAATCTGTTTAACAATATGACAGTTCTGAATAACTGTATGTTCGGTACAAGGAGGATTCTGCATCTAGGTAAAGAGGAGGCCAGGAGCCGGGCAATTAAATTCCTAAGACAGGTCGGGATGGCGGCGTATATCAATGCAAAGCCGATGCAGCTTTCCGGAGGACAGAAACAGCGTGTAGCGATTGCAAGGGCTCTGTGCATGGAACCGGAAGTACTGCTTTTTGACGAGCCGACTTCGGCGCTGGATCCGGAGATGGTGGGAGAGGTCCTCAATGTTATGAAGGATCTGGCAAATGACGGGATGACGATGATCATCGTCACACATGAGATGCAGTTTGCCAAAAATGTATCCAGCAGGACGATCTTTATGGCTGACGGATACATTGTGGAAGATGACAAACCGTCTGTGCTGTTTACGGCTCCGAAGAACCCGCGGACAAGAGAATTCCTGAAACGTTATATGGAAGATTAGGGGGTGAGGGTATGAAGAATATCGTTATCACCGTTGCCAGGGGATTCGGCAGCGGGGGCAAAAAGATTGCAAGCCAGGTGGCAAAGGATCTGGGGATTCACTGCTACGAAAACAGAATTCTTACTCTGGCGTCTCAGATGAGCGGCGTGGAGGAGGATGTCTTCCGCGAGGTGAATGAAAAGATCCGCGGGAAAAGCTTTATGCAGAGTCTTTTGAACGGACTGCCGAGAAGGAAGGTCCCGACACCTGAAAACAGGGAATTTGTATCGGATGAGCATCTCTTTGAGATTCAGAAAAAAATCATTGAAGATCTTGCCGATACGGAGTCGTGTGTGATCGTGGGAAAATGCGCGGACTGGATACTTAAAGACAGACCCAATGTGATCAGCATATATATTGAGGCGCCAAGACCCTACTGCCGCAAACGTATCATGGAGCGGATGCAGGTGGATGCGGCAACAGCGGACCGTTCTATATCTCAGACGGATAAATACCGGGCGGCGTACTACGAATATTATACAGGCGGAAATTACTGGACAAATCCGGTCAATTACGACCTGACGCTGAACAGTGAACGCGTAGGGATCGAAAATTGTGTTAAGACGATCGAGGAGTATATCAGGATAAAATATCCGGAATTCCAAATCACAGATCAGCAGAATGAAAATAAATAATTTATAAGCCGTGCTGACCGGCCGGCGGCCAGGGGATGAGGATCGTATGAATATCAAGACATTTATTATAGACTCGAAGACGGAATATAAGGAAGTGACATGCCGGGATAAAAAGATCAATAAATATTATGAACTGAGAGATTCCGGCGAACATTACTTCTCCATCCCCGACGCATGCATCGATCTGCAGTTTGTAAAAACAGGAAAAGATGTAATCCCGTATGTATGCGGAACTCATCTGGAAGGCACGGACAAACTGCCCGGGCAAAACGAATGGTGCTTCGGAGTCAAGTTTAATCCCGGGATCGTACCAAAGCTGATTCGGCCGGAAGTGGTCAAGCTTATCTGCAGCCGTAAAGTGATCGAGGATGAACCATGGATCACGGAACTGAGGGAAGAACTGGGAAAGACCTCTTCTTTTGAAGAAAGAGTGGAAATATTCAGAGAAATCTTCCCCTATAAAGAACAGGTTGGGGATATTGATTCCAGAGTAGAAGAGGCGCTGGAAAAGATCAAAAAGAAACGGGGATGCATCAATATCTCAGATCTGGCGGCCGAGCTGGGGTATAACCAGTCTTATCTTGACAGACTTTTTTACGCTGCTACGGGGATGTCAATGAAAAAGTTCTCTACCATTGTCAGGATGCAGTCGGCGATCAGGTATCTGCAGGAGGATAAGACGGATGAAGTATATGAGAAGCTGGGGTATTACGATCAGTCGTATTTTATCAGAGAATTCCGGAAATATACCGGTATGACGCCCCGGCAGTGGGCCAAAAAAAGTCAGAAGCGCATAGTTTGACAAAGGGTATTCTGTTATACGGATACACAATAAAAATCATGAACCAGAGAGGAGTGGCAGCTTTGAAGTTTATTAACAATCCGGATATTACAAGAGAATCCATACTGAAAAAGAGTCTGGAACACTGGAATCCAGGGAAAACCCAGGAGTGGATCGACAGAAAAATGGATATCGTAATGGGAAAAAGAGAAGGATATTATTTCTGGGATATTGACGGACGGCGATGGATGGATATCCATATTAACGGTGGAACCTATAATCTGGGGCATCGGAATCCTGAACTCATCCAGGCTATGACGGAAGCGGCGGAAGAGCTGGATATAGGAAATCATCATTTTACAGGTATTACAAAAGCGCTTCTGGCCGAGCAGCTGACGGATCTGTGTCCGGACGGACTGGAATACGCATGCTTTTCTACCTGCGGAGGAGAGGCGGTGGATGTGGCGATCAAATCTGCACGCTATGCAACGGGAAGAAAAAAGGTGGTCAGCCTGAAAGGCTGTTATCACGGGCATACGGGGCTGTCTGTCTCTACCGGCGATCCCAAATTCAAAGATCCGTTCCTTTGCCAGGGCGAACCGGGGATGTTTGTCCAGGTTCCGGGAGATGATCTGGAGAAAATGGAAGAACAGTTGAAGAATGAAGACGTTGCATGTGTGATCATGGAATCTCTTCTGGCTACATATGGTTTTCCGATACCAGCAGCGGGATATCAGGCGGGTGTGAAGAAGCTCTGTGAAAAGTACGGAACGCTTTACGTATCTGACGAGACTCAGACTGGACTGATGAGAACGGGTAAAATGTGGAATTTCGAGCATGAAGGATTCGTTCCGGATATGATCATAACAGCCAAAGGATTCGGGGGAGGCATATATCCTATCTCTGCTACTGTTATGAACCGGAAATCCGCGTCATGGATGTTCGACATAGGCCGGCTGCACGGATCCACCTGCGGAGGATCCGAACTGGGATGCGCAGTGGCGATGAAAGTGCTTGAGATCACGACACGTCCTGAGACAGTACAGAGAGTGGAGCGCAACACGGAACTGCTGAAAGAACATGTAGAGAAATTGAAGAGCAAATACGACGGTTTCCTGACAGGATATAAACAGAGGGGCGTCATCATGGGTCTGGACTTTGCATGCGAGGATGCGAGCAGATCAGTAGCAAAACCATTGTTTGACTGCGGTGTCTGGGCCCACAATGCCAGACTTCACCCGAATACGCTGCAGTTAAAACTGGGACTCTTGTGTGACGACGCATTTATCGAAGAGTTATTTGAAAGGATGGATAAAGGCCTGGCGCTGGCGGTGAGCAGACTGTGACAGTATACGAAATGGAAGAAGAGCTGAAAAAGCTGATATGGGAGGAATTCCCTAAATTGTATGACTTTGCGCCGCTGTCCGATGTGCAGTTATTGAAGTACTCGGAAAATATAACTTTCAAGCTTACATTTCGGGAAAGGGCGGATGAAGACATATCTGAATCCGATGATATGGCTCCGGTTGTCTTTCGTGTCCACAGACCGGGGTATCACAGCCGGGAAGAACTCATAAGCGAGATGAGATGGATGGAAGAGATCGCGTCAGATACGGATGTGTGTCTTCCGAAAGTGTTCCACGGAAAAGACGGAAAAGAACTGCAGCAGCTATCGGCTCCGGACGGAAGAAAGTGGAACTGCTCTGTAGTATCCTTTCTGGAAGGCCGTCTTATGGGAGAGATCAGCGGGGAAGAACTGTCAGACGCCATAAGACAGATCGGCGGGATCACAGCCCGGCTTCACCTGCAGGCAATAGGCCGGAATAAAGAAATAAAGCTGGACAGACCGTCCTGGGATATTCATAATTTCTTCGACAGAGACGGAATATGGGGATCCTGGAGAGACTATCCGGGGCTTACGGAGGAACAGGAAAATGTGCTGTCAGAATGTCAGCGGAAGATAACGAAACGGCTGGATGAATATGGCAGGAGCGACAGACACTACGGGATAATACACGGAGATCTTCATTTTAATAATATAATCTGCAGGAATGGCGTCAGTCAGATCTTTGATTTTGACGACTGCGGATACGGATTTTATCTGTATGATCTGGGATGTACGCTGGTCACATGTTCGGAGGATCTGGAGAATCTGACCGGGAAATGGCTGGAAGGTTATGAAGAATACAGAACTTTGAGCATGGAGGAAAAAGGGATGCTGCCTATGTTTATCCTGCTCCGGAGGATCGTGAGGCTGGCATGGCTTGCATCTCATCAGGACAGCGATACCTGGAATGAAGTAGAAGAAGGATATCTGAATATAACGATCCATATGGCAGAAAAATGGCTTGCGGAAAGCGGGGGATCCATATGAAACAGACGGCTCTGGTGACAGGAGCTGCAAAAGGAATAGGGCTTGGAACGGCAAAAAAACTCTGCGGGGCAGGGCATCGCGTCATTATGCTCGGACGGGGCGGAGACGTTCTGGAACAGGCAAAGCGGCTGGAAGAACAAGGATATGAAGCATATGGGGTCCGGTGTGATATTACCGACGGCGCGGCGGTGAAAAGAATGACGGAAGAGATATACAGCAGATGGGGGCCCGTGCAGATTCTGGTGAATAATGCCGGAGTGGCAAAGTTAAACGGGTTTGAAGAAACCACTGACGAAATGCTTGATCTGCATATCAACACAAATCTGAAAGGAACCTGGCGGATGATACAGGCTGTGATTCCATACATGAGAGAGCAAAGATACGGACGAATTGTAAATCTTTCGTCGGTTACCGGACTGATGGTATGCGATAAGGGGTATACCGCTTACGGGATGACAAAGGCGGGAATCGTAGGGTTGACAAAGACGATCGCAGTGGAATATGCGGAATATGGCATTACGTGCAACGCAGTATGTCCGGGGTTTGTGCTGACTCCCAACGTGGAGCGGAATGCGGCGGTGACCTGTCCGGATGATCCGGGATCGGTTCTGAGCAAAATGGCAAAAAGAGTACCGGCAGGAAGGCTTGGAACACCGGAAGACATCGGGGCGCTGGTGACATTTCTGACAAGTAAGGAAGCGGGATACATAACCGGAACAGTAAATGTAATAGACGGAGGCAGTCTTCTCCCCGAGACAGGAGTTATGGGGAAAACAATCTAAATTATTTTCAGGAGGATGAGACTATGAGATTAAAAGATACAGGCCTGACGGCACAGGACATTAAAGACAAAGTAAAGAAATATATGATCGAGACGACAGAGCGTTTCGATATGATCGCGGAAACAGCGAAAGGCATGTATGTATACGATGAGAACGGTACGCCTTATCTGGATTTCTATGCCGGCATCGCTGTAAATAATGCGGGAAACTGTAATGAAAAGGTTGTTGCCGCAGTGAGGGATCAGGCAGGAGACCTGATGCAGATATTTAACTATCCGTATTCGATTCCGCAGGCTCTTCTGGCGGAGAAAGTGTGTACTCTTCTGGGAATGGACAAGATATATTTTCAGAATACCGGAACAGAAGCCAATGAGGCTATGATAAAGATGGCAAGAAAGTACGGCATAGAAAAGTACGGACCGAACAGATATCACATCGTGACAGCCAAAATGGGATTTCACGGAAGGACGTTTGGTTCCATGTCCGCAACCGGACAGCCGGGAAACGGATGCCAGATCGGTTACGGTCCTATGACTTACGGATTTTCTTATGCTCCGTATAATGATCTTGAAGCATTCAAAAACTCATGTACGGAAAATACCATCGCCATTATGATAGAGCCGGTGCAGGGAGAAGGCGGAGTGCATCCTGCAACAATGGAATTTATGAAAGGACTTCGGAAATTCTGCGATGAGAATGACATGCTCCTGCTCCTTGACGAAGTGCAGACCGGATGGGGCAGAACCGGTACTCTGATGGCATATATGGACTACGGAATCAAACCGGATATCGTCTCTATGGCGAAAGCGCTGGGAGGAGGAATGCCGATCGGAGCTATCTGTGCCAGCGAAGAAGTTTCCAGGGCGTTTACAGAGGGAGCTCATGGAACTACATTCGGCGGACATCCTGTATCCTGCGCGGCAGCTCTGGCCGAAGTGGATGAGATCGTATCAAGGAAACTGCCGGAAAACGCAAAGAAGATGGGCGATTATTTTGCAGCGGGTCTGAATACCATCCCGCATGTGAAAGAAGTGCGGCATAAAGGACTTCTTGTAGGTGTGGAATTTGATGGTTCCGTGGATGCTATAGAGATTAAGCATAAATGCGTTGATAAGAAACTTCTTGTCACCGCGATCGGGAATTCTATTATCAGAATGGTGCCGCCGCTGATCGTTACTGAAAAAGAATGTGACGAAGCGGTACGGATCATCAGAGAGGCGGTTGAAGAATTATCATGAAAGATTTTCAGTTCTCCCTTCCTCAGAATATTATCGTTGGAAGAGGATCCTCAAACAGACTTCATGAAGCGGCGGAAAAAATTGGCGGAACGCACGGACTGCTCATATCCGGACCTGTATTAAAAAGGATGGGAGTGGCGGATAAAATTACGGACAGCCTGAAAAAGGCAGGGATACCTGTCGACGAATTTACGGATGTGGAAGCCAATCCTTCTGTGGATACAGTGGAGAAAGCAGTTGAGCGGTATAAAAAATGCGGCGCTGATTTTATTATTGCGCTTGGAGGCGGCTCACCTATGGATGTGGCGAAAGCTGTTGCAATCGTCGCGTTATATGGAGGAAGCATTACAGATTATGAAGGAGCCCACAAAGTGCCCGGACCTGTGATCCCGATGATCGCCATCCCGACGACTGCCGGTACGGGATCGGAAGTTACGGCATTTACAGTGATAACAGATCACAGCAGAAATTATAAGCTGACAGTATTTAGTTACAGGATACTTCCGGATTATGCGATACTGGATGCGGATCTGGTCATGACGTCTCCGGCGGGAGTCGCAGCGGCATGCGGGATGGACGCCTTTATCCATGCGGAGGAGGCGTATGTGTCCAAGGCGGCAAGTCCGTTTTCCGACGCTATGGCTGAAAAAGCCATGGAACTCATCGGAAAATACATACGACGATTTGTGGCGGACAGAACAGATGCGGAGGCAGCAGAAGGAATGCTCACAGGCTCGCTGTTTGCGGGAATCGCATTTTCGTTTGCACGGCTCGGCAACGTACATGCCATGAGCCATCCTGTCAGTGCATATTACAATGTGCCTCACGGAGTGGCGAATGCCGTGCTCCTTCCGGTGGTCATGGACTATAACGCTCTGGCCGATCACGGAAGATATCGGAAAATATACGATTATATCAGTCAGACTCCGTCTGCTGAAGAATTCAAACCTCAGATGCTTGCGTATGCAATACGAAGACTGTGCGCAGAGATCGGTATCCCGGCGGATATGATGACTGCGATCCGTCAGAGCGCCGGCAGTGAGATCGAAAGGGATGATGTAGAAAAGAAGATAAGCGCTATGGCGGAAGATGCGATGAAGAGCGGCAATATCGCTGTAAATCCGAGAACATCGCGTCAATGCGATATTGAGGAGCTGTATCGAAGAGCATTATAAACAGATGCGTAAAAGCATTCTTTAAAAATCATTCTGATCGAATCGGTGATTGACAACCGTCTGTAAATAGACTACCATTTTACTGAACAGACGGTAAGGAGAATAGATATGACACTGACACAGCTTCGGTATGTTATTGCGATCGCAGAGACGAAATCCATAAACAAGGCGGCTGAGCAACTTTATGTTTCTCAGCCGTCTTTGACCAGTGCCGTGCAGGAGCTGGAGAAAGAACTTGGCATCATACTGTTTAACCGCAGCGGCAGGGGAGTAACACTGACCAACGACGGGGCGGAGTTCCTTCTGTATGCAAGACAGCTCTACGGACAGTACGAGACGATTCTTGAGAAATACGGGGAGAACGGTTCCCTGAAGAAAAAATTCGGCGTCTCCACCCAGCACTATTCCTTTGCCGTGAAAGCATTTGTAGATATGGCGAAGCAGTTTGATATGTCAAAATATGAGTTCGCTATCCGGGAGACAAAGACCGCGGAAGTGATCA
>ERZ1643246.4980-NODE-4980-length-10059-cov-6.246601_pt1 | contig 10059 bp, 11 predicted proteins | sample MGYA00579265_ERZ1643246 | MGnify/ENA primary metagenome ERZ1643246 (study PRJEB29033, sample SAMEA4952261) | chicken gut metagenome | biome: Broiler Chicken; feature: Gastrointestinal Tract; material: Caecum | place: Ireland | collected 2018 | study: Broiler...
AACTATGTGGCTTTCAGCCACATTCGTGGCAAAGTCGTGAATAATTCAGGATTAGTTATATTTTTTATTTATATATAAATTAAGTTCACATAGTTTACATTTAGCGAAATAGCTAGGTTTTATAAGGGTTTCAGCGTAAACACCCCTATGAACATTCCCGCGCACTGTGAACATACCCCATGTAAACCGTAAACTGTTTTATTCCCGCTCTGAAATCCCATAGACGTTCACACCCTTTCAAACCCTTTTTGTGTTCCGTATTCCTTACCGTACCTTCTGGCGGCCTTATTCCTCTTCCAGCCTGGAAGCTGGACAAGTATGGCGTTGATTTCCCGGCTATCGGATTTACTGATACGGCTTAAATTCGCACCAAAGCACTCTACCAAAATTTCCATAGCGCACACGGTTTCCCTGGGTACCAGCTGAGTCTCCTCGCCATATTGCAGATTTCCATTCCAAAACTGACGGTGCTGCCCGATGGAAAGTTCTCTCCAGTTTGGCAGGATGGGTTTCTCTAAGAATTCCTTGACGATACCTTCTTTTCCGGTTAACTCCATATGTCCTTCCTGCTGTTCTTTTGCCAGTTCCTCCAGCTCCTTCGGCAGAAACAGCGGCTCCCCCAACATCCAACTCACCCGGGCCTCCGCCCAGATCTGGTCCCTCTCCCGTGGTAAATCCTCCCAGACGGATTTCCTGGCCGGGTGCAGCCCCACATCCACCGGCCAAAAGCGCCGGTTGCCCGTGGTATCCTTCAGGAACTCCCCCGCGTTGCTGGTCCCGAAGAACACGCAGCGCCTGGGATATTTCTCCGTCCGCTTGCCATAGGCCGCGCGGTAAATGTCCTCTTTTTTGCTTAAAAACTGCTTGATGGACTCCGTCTCCTGACGGGTGAAGGCTGTCAGTTCCCCCACCTCATTGATCCACGTCCCCTGGATCATTTCCGCCGCTTCCTTTCCCTCAAAGCTAGTCAGGCTATCACTGAACCAATCCCCTCCCAAAACTGACAGGAAGGTGCTCTTTCCTATGCCCTGAGGTCCTGTAAAAATCGGCATGCAGTCATATTTAATCCCCGCGGAGAGCGCCCGGGCCACTGCAGCAGTCAGGGACTTGCGGATTACCGCACGGGTGTACAGGGTATCCTCCGCCCCCAGATAGTCCGCCAACAGAGTATCCAGCCGCCTCACGCCGTCCCAGGAAAGCCCCTCCAGGTATCGCTTCACGTCGTTGATCCGGTTCTGCCCGCCTACAATGGCCAAGGCGTCCGACAGGCGGCTCCGGTCTGGAAGATTATAATAATTCTCCATGTACCACAATGCTCCGGAATCGTCGTTATCCGTCCACCAGCGTTTCCCCTCCTGGGGATTCCAAGGCATGGCGCCCATAACCAGCCCCCGGCCGGCAAAATCATCTGTCACGATCTTCCCCTTCAGACGCGGGTCATTCTGGAGGATGATAATAAGGTTGTTGATGGTCTTTTTATAGTTTCCGTTCTGGTCAACGGCCAGACGGCTCATCCAGTCCAGGTTCTCTCCTATGTCCCCTTGGGTGGTCCCGTCCGCCTCCTGGAAGGCCTCCCTTGCCGCCTCAAACTTCTCCCGGGCCATCCGGTCCGACACCGCCTGATCACCCAAAGCCAGGCGCGTCATGGCCACGTAGGACGGGAGCTTGACCGGCGGTGTTCCCTCCTTCGCCTCGTCGTCCAGCTGCCCGAACTTATGCAGCCGCACCAGGTCCCAGGCGTTGACCAGAAGGCCGCTGCACGGGTCTGTAGCATGGTGGGAATAAAGGAATAAGTCCCCGTCGTACACCACCGCTCCGCCGGCTGTAGAACCTCCGGTATAGGTGTAGCGGCCCGGCGCCGCCGTAGCCTCATAAATCCCCGGCAGGAAGGAATCCATCGCCTGGGTAATGCTGTAGGTCCTGCAGAAGGCCCCTACTACACCTCTCTTGGTTGTCGGGTCCTCCTGTCTGGCCAGACGGCGCTTCTCGATGGCTTCCGTCCCCGGCACCTGGGGCCACTGGGTAATGTCCTTCCAGTCCCCGTACATAGCCAGGACGCCGTCCACGCTGCAGAAGCCGCCGTCATAGACCTCATAGACGTATTCCCCATCCTTGCAGCAGGAAGCCCAGTACATCAGCCGGGACGGCTCAAAAGTCGTCGGATCGCAAAACTCCATTCCCAGAAGGGAGGCCAGCTTTCTGGCCGCCGGCTCGTACTCATCCGCCGTCGCCGTCCGGTCCAGGGGCAGGATAACCCGCAGCCTTGGGGCATAGGACGTGTGCTTTCTCGTGCTGTAAACCAACGCGGCGCACCCCAAGCCGCCTACCCGGCGCAGGATGTCCTCCGTCTGCCCTGTGGGGATATTGTCAAGGTCCAAGGTCACCAGATCCCGTCCCTCCACGTTCGCAGCCTTCCGGCGGTCCCCTGTAAAGGTCCCGCCCACAAAGCCGCCCACGTCTTTTAATTCCGCCTGCCTGGATTTCGTCATGGCCAGGTATTCCCCAATGGTTTCCGTCCCGCGGACAGGGGTTTTCAAGCGGTCACAGAACTCAGACCACAAGATTTCTATCTTAGGCCAGTGTGTTGCCTTCCGGCTCCCCGCCGTACTAATATGCAGCATTCGGTTGTTCTGCATCTGTCTGCCTCCTAGTCCTTCATGTAATACTCGCTCTCAAATCCGGCACCCTTTAAGTTCAGCCCAGGCGCCCAGGAAATCGGGTCCGCCATCAGCCGGCAGATTTCCTCCACGGTCGTTTCCATCGGGGCGTCGATGATCACCTCATCATGGACGTGGAAGACCACCTGCAGCCCCTTGGCCGCTATCCGGTTCAGGGTCACGGCCAGGCAGTCCCGGGCGATGGCCTGGACAATGTTCTCCGTCATCTTCCCTCCATAGGTGGAGGTAATCTCCCACTTCCTGGTCTGCTGCCCCACGGTATAATAGTGGACTGCCTCTTTTCCAAACTGGTTCTCCTTCAGGAATGGTTTCGGGTAATAAAGTTTCCGGCCACTGGGAAGGCGCACCGTCAGAAAGGTCTGTCCATAAATCAGATCCCCCTCCAGAGCGAAAATCAGCCCGTTGATCCCCTGAGGCTGTGCTGTTCTCATCGCCGCCAGCGCGGCATTTTCCACCGCATACCACAAGGCACAGATTCGCTTGTTGGCTCCCCTCCACCGGGTCACGATGTCCGGAAGCTCCTCTTCGGTGAGGCCCATGCTCAGGGCCCCCATTGCAATCAGTGCGGAGGTACCGCCCTGGTAGCCCAGGGCCAGCGTGGCCACCTTTCCTTTTTGCCGCAGAGCATACTCCGGATTCCCTTTTACAATCTTCTCAAGGGGAACATGGAACATCTGGGAAGCGGTTGCCTCGTAGATCTTCCCGTGGGTGGCAAATACCTCGTTCACCCACTGTTCCCCTGCCAGCCAGGCAATCACCCGGGCTTCGATGGCGGAAAAGTCCGCCACCACAAACTTATGTCCCTCTGATGGGATGAAAGCCGTCCGGATCAGCTGGGAGAGCGTATCCGGTACGTTGCCATATAAGAGCCGCAGCCCCTCAAAGTTTCCGGACTTTGCCAGCTTCCGTGCATAGCCCAGAGTCTTGATGTAATTCCGGGGAAGGTTCTGCATTTGCACCAGGCGCCCCGCCCATCTCCCGGTGCGATTGGCCCCGTAATATTGGGTCAGCCCCCGGATCCGGTCGTCCGTACACCGGGCGTTTTCCATCGCCACATATTTTTTAATGGAGGTCTTGCCCAGCTGCTGCCGGATTTCCAGCACCTGTCTCACATCCACCGGAAGATCTTCCGCACGCTCCAAGGCGGTGGCCACCGTCTCCTTTCGGAGATCGTGGAACCGGTCCAGATCCTCTCCGTTTTCTCTGGCAGCATAATTCAGCCAGGCCAATAGCTGTGCCGTACTGTTGGGATTCTCCAACCCGGTAAGCCGGATCGCTTCCTCTGTCAGTTCCATTTCACTCCTGGCGTTGATCTGCAGGACACCTTCGATCAGCTCCCGGTCCACCCGGACCCCGTAGGCATTCATCTGCACGTCCATCCGCCACTGTTTCCACTCCTCTCCGGGCATGGAGAACAGCTCCAGGCGCCTCTGGATCTCCTTTTCCGTCACCACGTCCTGGCCGCAGTATTCCTTGAACAGCTTCCATTTCTCCGGCGCGTGCCAGGGCTCGTTCCATTTCCGCCCGCCATTGCTCTTTGTTGGCTTGCATGGGACGCAGAAATACCGGATCAGAGCCTTGCCTACTGCCAGCTTCTGTTTATCCTGAGGCAGCCCGATGGCCTTCCCGGTGGCGTCCAGGCCCGCCGTGTAGCCGCAGTACAGGCCGTGGGCCATCGTACAGTGCCACTGTCCCAACGGGGTTCGATACCCCGCCCGGTTCAAGCAGTACCACTCAAACGCCGCGTTATAGGCGTGCTTGCAGACCGCGGAGTCCGCCAAGGCTTTCACGATTGATACGGGGATCTTCTCCCCCATCTTTAAGTCCACAACCTCCACTGGTTCCTCGTCCATTTGATAGGCAAACAGGAGGATTTCAAAATCAGGGGACTGGGCATATTTATAAAGCCCTGCCTTCCCAATCTCCACGCTGCTGCGTGTCTCAATATCTATGCTTAAATGTCTCATGGTTCCCTCCTGTCAGGCGGAGAGGCCGCAAAGCCCCTCCGGAATACTTAATATGGAAGTCCGGTAATCGGATTGACCCCTGCCATCGGCTGCGAAACAGCAGGAGCGCCGTAGGCCGCCGCATACACTGCTGCTCCAGGAGTGGCCGGCCGCGCCGCGCCGAAGGATGGAGCAGCCGGCTGCTGCCCTGAATCGCCGAAGGCCTGCGCCGCTGTCGGAGCGCTGCCTCCTAACGGTTCCCCGTCCCGAGTCTTCTGTACGGGCCCAAGGCCGCAGCCAATTCCCTTTTTGCCGCCGAATGCGTAGGGGAAGAAGGATACGTTTACCCGGCCATACATTCCGCTGTACACCTCCGACTGGTTGATGATCGGGTTCAGGCCGGCGTCCACCACCTCCGGCGGGTAATCGGCCTTTGCACTGGCGGTCATCACCCAATGGCCCTTACACTCCGGACCGAACTCCATCCCGTCCGATGGCCTTACCCCGTCCCCGTCATAAATCGGGATCGGAAGGATCGGCGGACACGCGCCGTTCCATTTGTCCGTAATGCCCCGCTGCTTTGCCGCCTCGATGGCCGCGTCAATCCGTGCCTTCGTAGCTGTGTCGGTCTTGGGAATGAGAAGGGTCACACTGTACTTTTCCTCCTGTCCTGCCTGGAAGGCGTAGGGCTTAAACAGGTGGACATAGCTTAATCTCACTTCTCCGGTTGTTACTCTGGTTAAATCATTCATGATCGGTTTCCTCCTTAAACGCTTCTTCTGCTGATATTTTGTTCGTAATGGCCGGCCGGCTGTCGGACGCGGGCACCAGTGCCGGTTTTCCCGGCTTCTTTAACACATACCCTTCTGTCTGGGCAACGTACTCTTTCTTTCCCAAAGCCTTTTCCAGTGCCGCCGGAGTGATTGGTTTTCGCTCCCAAAGGATGGCGTCTGGAATTCCTGCCTCTGTCAGATGAGCGAACGCTTGATCCAGATCCGTCCAGTCCCGGCTGCCGCGGCCTTCCACCGCCTTCCAGCCGGGGATCTCATTTCCGGCCAGGCATTCTTTCAGGGCAATGTCCTGGAGGTCGGAAACCCATTTGGCGATATCCGTTCCCTGCTGCAGATATTTCCCCATCTCCTCATTGGTGATCAGGGGCGGCTTCTTCTGGTAGCCATCCGCGAAGGCCAGCTTTACATTCTCCTCCGCCCGGGCCCTGCATTTCCCTTTTGCCCTGCAGTACCGGCACGTCTTCTCTGACGGGGCGTATTCTCCTTTCCCTTCGATTGCGAGGGCAGCCTTCTCCTTTACGACTTGTCCAAAGGCCAAAAGCTCCTCCAGGGTAGTCTCCCAGGTGGTGATTCCTTCCGGAAGACGAGGCTGTACAATGGACATCTGGACCCGTTTGACTGTATACAACATCCGATAGGCCTCATAGGCTCCCAGGGCGTAAAGCTGCATTTGCGGATTATGCTCCGCGCTCACCCTGCCGTTCGGGTTCTTCCCATACTTGAAATCAATCACATGGATGGTATCGCCGCAGATCAGGATGCAGTCCGCTGTCCCAAATCCATCCGGTATGTAAGCGGTAAGGTCCACCTGCTTCTCGATAGCCACATATGGTTCCACAGGACTTGCCAGCGCCGTGGACTTGATAAAGTCCAGGTAATCGTCCGTGTACCCCATCATCTCCTCCTGCCACAGGTCCGCATGTTCCTTTTTCAGCTTGTTGATGGCTGCCGTCAGCTTCCGTTTTCCAAACTCCACACTGTAAAAGTAGTTCCGGACTTTCAGCTCCGCCAGCTCATGGGCCAGGGTACCTTCGGCCGCTGCCTCGGAAGAGGTGTCCGGGAACTCCTCCTCCAGCCTGGCGCTGGGCGTGCAGGCCATCCACTGATAAGCCTTAGAGGGCCCCAGAAGGGCATGGCCCCGGTTCTGATGGTCCATCATATCTTAGCCCCCAATCCTCTCAGCGCCGTAGCGAAGGCTCCGTACTGTTCCTTCGGAAGCTGGGGGAGCGTTGCGACCCCAAACTGGGAAAGCAGACCCACCAGGACCTGCTGGCCGCCGGCATCCATCAGCGGAATCGCCGCCTTTGCCAGATCATCCACCGTGTACTCTTTGGTGGTTGTAGGAACTACCGGAGCCGCCCCGGGCGCGACTGCCGGCTGAACTGCCGGTGCCGTGGGCGCTGCTGTCGGCTGGACAGCTTGTACCGGAGCAGCTGCAGGCGCTGCTACAGGCTGTCCAATCGGGTTCGATGATGCCGCCGGGGCAGCTGCGGGCTGTTCCGGTTTCTCCGGCTGTTCTGCGGGCTGAGGGTTCCCATCCGTACGGCCCAGCAGCTGGGCCGCAAACCCCACCATCTCCTCAAAATCTCTGAACTCTACTGTAATGCTCATAACACCAATCCTCCTAATCCTTCTTTTAGTATTGCAAGCTCCTCTTTCGTGAGCGTAATGCCCTTCAGACATTCACTGCGGTCCTTGTTCCAGGGCCGTAAATCATACTTCGGTTCATTGTCCCGCCACCGGGTAAGCGTCAGTTCTTTATGCCACCTCCCGGCTTCCGGGAATACGACCAAAGTTTCCAAAATTTCGTATTTAAGATATTCCATCTTGCTTTTCTCTCCAATCTCCCTTACAATAAAGGTGTATACTTTTATTTATCTGGACCTCTTCCTGTTGCCGCCGGTGAGGTCCTTTTTAATTCCAGTCATCGCCGCTGCCTCCTCCCGATTGAGCTGGTCTGCATACGCTTGTGCCTCTGTCTCTGTATGGAAGTATCCTCTCGTCTCCCGTACTCCGCTGTGCATGGGTTCTCCTGGCCGTAGGGGGCGAGTTTGACGCCATACCTGATAACAGCTGGTATTCCTCATCACTTTCCATTTTGACATTGCTCTTTCTTCTCCTCCTCTCAAATCACAATCCTACCGCTCCATGTCAGCACCAGCAGTGTGGAGGTGATCGCCAGCAACACCAGGCACATCATGGATAGACGCTCCGCATTATCCTGACCCTTCCGGGCTTCCTCCAGGCTGCCTTGCAGCCAGATGACCTTGTCTTCCAGCTCCCAGTATGACGGTCCATTTGCTGGGCCCGATACCACTTGATTCCTCACCTCACTCACCTCCTTCTTTACCCAAAAAACGATCGAGCTTGTATTGCATGATCTCATACGTCCAGGTGCCCTTCCCCGTTTTATCTGGTGGGATGGCCCGGCCCAAATCCCAAATCTTATGTTTCATCCGCTCTCGGACCTTCTGAGGGGCGCAGCCAATTACTTTGGCTGCCTCCTCCGCACTAAGGATTGTTTTCACGTTATCACCCCTTTTCCTCTGCCAGCAGCTCCTCGATGGAAACGCCCAGGTAATCGGCTACTTTCTGAACCTTGCGAATTCCGGGCTCGTTGTCGTTCCATTTGCAAATGCTTCCATTGGATAACTGTAAATCCTTTTCAATTTTCCCAACGGAAATCCCCTTTTCTTCACAAATTCTTTTCACATTATCGTACAGCACCTTCTCACCTCCACCATTTTATATATATGTGATACAGAAACTTTTCTTTTATGTATTGACTTTTTACTGAAAATATTCTAATATAAAGGTGTCAGCTAAACAGAATATTTTCAGCGCACTTTCTTTACATATTGCAGAAAGTTTTCTGTATCACAACTCCTATTATACCGAAAACTTTCTATTTGTCAATAGTTTTGCTGAAAGTTTTCAGTAATTTAGGAGGTAAATTGTGACTGTATTTGAGCGAATTGAGGAACTAAGAAAGGCGAAAAATGTATCGCAAGGTAAATTAGAGAAAGAATTAGGGTTTTCCAATGGTTCTATTTCGAAATGGAGGAATAGTACACCAACATATGAGCGTCTGCAAAAGGTTGCCGAATATTTCGGTGTATCTGTGGAATATCTCATGACCGGCGAAACGCCCACAGAGAAGAAAAGTTCCTTCCTCACCTCTCGGGACGAGCGCGACATTGAAAAGATAATAAACCAGACCAGGGAGCAGTTGCTCTCTCAAGAGGGTCTAATGTTCGATGGACAGCCAGCCACTCCGGAAGCCGTTGATTCCATCCTATCCGCCATGCAGGTGGGGATGGAACTCGCCAAGAAAAAGAATAAGGAAAAATATACGCCCAAGAAATATAAAAAGGACTGATGTTCCTATGGATATAAAGAAAAAGGCAGATTCCTTAGTTCGAAAATACCGAACCAGAAATCCATTTGAAATTATTCAGGGGTTGAATGTAATTCTAGTCTTTGCTCCGCTGATCGGAACCAAAGCCTTTTACCAATATTTCCAGCGGAATAACTTAATCTACATCAATGAAAGTCTATCCTCTCACGAAAAGGCATTTGAGTGTGCCCACGAAATGGGGCATATGTTCCTTCATAAGAAGGCAAATGCGATATTTATGGATACTAGAACTTGTTTCAATACAAATAAATTTGAAATCGAGGCTGATAGATTTGCAATGGATCTACTTATAGGGGACGACACATTGATAGAATACTCTAGCTATAGCATTGAACAATTAGCAATTATGCTAGGTTACGAGAAAAGATTAATCGAATTAAGATTGAGGGAATTAGAAACATGAAATGGTATTCAAAAAAATCATTGTATTGGCTATTCTACTCTTTTTTGAACTTAATTTTATAAGGCGTTTCAGCGGGTATGATTTGCCAAATAAGCTTTTTGTTTTAGCATTTTCAATCGCATTGCTACTTTTTATTTTTTCGCAATTCCAGAATCAAACTTATTCAAAAGAGAGGACTGGTATTTATATGAAAAGAAAATGGTATCTACAAACCTGGTTTATTTGTGTTCTATTTGTTTTTTGGCCTTTGATTGTTCCTGCTATTTTAGGGATAATATTTCTTGTGCTACAAATCCTCGAAAATAATAATTTATCAAAAAAATACGGAACGATAGACTCTTTGGATAATAAAATTTCTGGCCTTGAAAATGAAATAACGGAAATAGAGAAGTCCAAGTCTGATTTGATCGCTAATTGGGACTCCAAAATAAATACTAAAAAAGCAGAACACGATAGACTAAATGATGAGATTATCTCTTTGAAAAAGGAATCTTTGTGCAAACAATACCTTTTTTCAGATTATGACGGCCTTACATCCGAAGAATGTAAGAATAAACTGGCTCTTTTAAAAACTGAAGAGCAGAACTATATTAAAAATTCATCAGCAACCAAATTATTTGGCAATTCTTCCCGAAAAGAATTGAGCTCCAATGTAAAGCAAGTACTGCGGTGCTTTAATTCTGAGTGCGATAATGTTTTGTTAAATTTATCCGTTAAAACGATTGATTCCTCAAGGAATAAAATAACAAAATCCTTTGAAACTCTTAATAACTAAGACTTCCCATATCTAAAATGGGCTTCGCACCTTGAAAATTCAATATTT
>ERZ1643246.4981-NODE-4981-length-10059-cov-4.207417_pt1 | contig 10059 bp, 10 predicted proteins | sample MGYA00579265_ERZ1643246 | MGnify/ENA primary metagenome ERZ1643246 (study PRJEB29033, sample SAMEA4952261) | chicken gut metagenome | biome: Broiler Chicken; feature: Gastrointestinal Tract; material: Caecum | place: Ireland | collected 2018 | study: Broiler...
GCTTTTCCAAATTATGTAGCTTACTAGAATGGAAGAGTAAGTTACAAGGTAAATTTTACTATAAAATAGATACATACTATCCAAGTAGTCAGATTTGTTCTTACTGTGGACAACAAGATGCCAGTTTAAAAGATTTAAGTATAAGAGAATATAAATGCCAAAGTTGTGGAAGAGAATTAGATCGAGATATAAATGCTAGTATAAATATCTTATTTGAAGGTTTAAAGTTACACTATCAAAATTAAATAATGTTTAAGATTAAAATGAATGAATAAAGACCAAAAAGTACGGTGGCGACCATCGGAATTTAAGCCTATGGAGAATAAGGGTTACCTTATCTGTGAAGTAGGAATCCTTGAAGGCAACGACAAGGAGCGAAACAAAATTTATTTTGTTTCCTTTGTTCTATCTAAAAGAGTTGATTAATATCTTTGGATATGTTAATTTATAGGTAAGGACGACTTTAAAACAGAATAAAAATAGGGGAGGTGTAGAGTAGTAGTTATTTTATAATTTAGTGATATTTAAAATTCAAGGGCGATGAATTTAGTTTTCAAGCTCTTTTTCTTTTCTTAAAATTTGTTAAAAAGTTCAGTTTTAATAAATTGGTTAGTAGTTGTTAGGTCAATATTAAATTTTCCTTAAGAGAATATTTAAAATTCAGTAACAAAGTTACTCAGATATCAAGAAATGCTTGTTTGAACAATATTTCTTCTTCTGATATAAGTGGTATCAGGAGGTGATGATGTTGATCACAGAAAAACAACATCAAAAGATATTAAAAGACTTAGCTAAAAAGAAAGAAATCTTACCAGCAACATCAGATCCAATATTTAAGGCGATTATGAGTAGATGTCCTAAATATAGAGCTGACTTAGTATCAAGAATTACAGGGATACCTAAAGATGTTATATTAAATACTTATGTTGAGAAGAATAGTGAGTATGTAATAGATAATGCTTTAGAGAGAAAAAAGGTTTCTGATTTTGTCTTTGGTATAGATAAAGCGGTTATAAATATTGAACTTAATATAGAATACTATGCTGGACTTATCGAAAGAAATGAAGGATATGCTAGTAAGATTAAAACAGATATTGTAATTAAGAATCAAGATTATAAGTTAATTCCAAATGTAATACAAATAAATATAAATAGATTTGGACATTTTAAAAGTAAAGAAGAAATTTTAGAGTTTAAATCAAGAGATAAGAGCGGAATAGTAGAAACTGATAAATTTATTAAATTTCATTTAAACCTTAAAAGAATAGAAAATAAATATGAACAAGGTAGTAAGTTAAATAAGTTAGAAAAAGAGTTACTGATATTGACATTAAAGAAAGTAGAAGAAATAAATAAACTAAGTGAAGGAGATGAAGAGTTAATGGAGGTTGCAAGAAGTTTAAAAGATATAACATATGATATTAATACAATAGGACTTTATTATGAGGATGAAGAAAGAAAAAGGGTTGAGAATACAAAGATAAAATACTATGAAGAATTAGCTTTGAAGAAAGGCGAAAAACGTGGTTTAAAAATGGGACTTGAACAAGGAAAGCTTGAGACTGCTAAAAATTTAATTGCTATGAACTTACCTTTAAAAGATATTGTTAAAGCGACTGGACTAAGTGAAAAACAAATTCAGAAATTATGTTAAAAAGGTAGACTTTAAATGGGATCTCATTTATATTGTGGTATTGCCACATCGCTTGGAGTTATAAAAAGAAAGGGTAAAGCCAGTAAACAGGAATTGGATGAAATAGATAAAGCTTTACATGAATTATTTGATTTTACCATATATGATGTTGTTAGAACGAATGAGTTTACTTATCTAACTATAAAGAAAGATGTTTTTAATGATAACATTCATGCTTTGCGTATTGAACTAGGCAAAAATCTATATTTATCCGGTTTTCTCCTTTATAGTGATGATTACTTAAGAGAAAACAGAGAGAAAGAAGAATGGTCAACTATTTTAAAAGAAGTTGGCGAAGATGTGAGAGGAAAATATAAGTCTGATGTAATAGATGAGGAGGAACATAGACAATTCATCAGTGAGGGGTTATATTATTTTGATTTTTCTCCTCTTTTAAGAAGAAATATAGAATTCTTTAGAGATTATCACTTTATTATTAAAGTCCGACCTTTATCAATGAATTCTGATAAAATAATCTGCAAAAATAAAATGGAAATAATGTGTTTATTAAATTGGTTTAAAAGAGATTATTTTAAGAATAGATAATTTTCTATATTCGCTAACTTTCTAACAAAACTGTAATAAAATTTACAGTTTTTTTGTGATATATTTTTAAGGAAAGGAGAAATTATATGGAAATTTTAAAAGTTAATAATTTAAAAAAATACTATGGCTGTAATAACAATATTACCAAAGCTTTAAATAATATATCATTTACCGTTGATGATAATGAATTTCTAGCTATTATGGGGAGTAGTGGTAGTGGTAAAACCTCTTTACTTAATACAATTGCTACAATAGATACTGTTACTAGTGGTAATATAATTATTAATGGTATTGATATAACTAATTTAAATGAAGATGAATTATCTAACTTTCGGAAAGATAATCTTGGCTTTGTTTTTCAAGACTTTAACCTCTTAGATACCTTAACAATAAGAGAAAACATTGCTTTATCATTAATTATTAATAAAGAAGACAAAAATAAAATCGATAAGCTAGTTGATGATATAAGTAAAAAATTAGGTATTGAAGAAATTCTTGAAAAATATCCATACGAGATAAGTAAATTAGTTGAAAAGATGCTTTTCTATGCTAAGAGTGAGGTCTTAGAAAAAGATTATTTTATTAAAGAAACATCATTAACTGATTTAGTTCATCCTGTTATATTAGAATACAAAAACTATCTCTTAACTTATCATATTAAAGTAGAGGTAAGTAACATGGAAGACTTAATAGTCTATACAGATATTAAATGGTTAGACTTTATTATTTCTCAACTAATTAGTAATGCTATTAAATATCAGAATAAGAAGGATAAGCTAATTAAAATTAGTGGTCATCAAACAGCAACTAATATTAGATTAGAAATATATGATAATGGTGTTGGTATAAAAGAAGAGGATTTATCTAGAGTCTTTGCTAAAGGTTTTACTGGCAGCAATAGAAATAAATCTAATGCTAGTGGTTTAGGATTATATCTTACTAAGAAATTATGCGATAAATTAGGATTAGATATAAAGATAGAATCTGAATATTTAAAATATACTAAAGTAACAATTATTTTTCCTAAAGGAAACTATTTTGTTAATGGAACAAAGGATCTAAAATAAATTAGTACTTTGTACTTTCTAATACTGGAGTTAAATTATAAGATAATTGTCGTATCTTTAACTTTAAAATCTTTATAAAATTTGAGTTGCCTTACTAATCTAAACAAAGCATCATCTTTACCTTTCGCTTCTAACATAATATCAACATCTCTTTTTAGCGGCTTTAATAAATTAAGAAATTTAATAAAGGAGTTATAGTTTAAATAAGTACTATGGCTTCTTTTTTCTTTAAGACTTTTAGCACTAGAAAAATGCATCTTTGGATTTAAGTTAGTATTATCCCAAGTTTTAATAATTCTTGGTAATAATTTAACAAGATTTTCTTTTTTATCGTGGTTACATATATAGTGATGATAATCTAAGACCATAGGAATATTTAACTCTTCACATAATAGAAGGGTATATGTTACAGTATAAGTCTTATCATCGTTTTCTAATAGTATAATATCTTTTATATCTTTATCTAGCTTATTAAAGTTATCTTTAAATCTCTTTAGAGCTTCTTCTTTACTAGGTTTACCACTACCCATATGTAAAACACATTTACCATTAATACCTAGTAGTTTGAATATTTCTTGATGAAATTTTAATATTTCGATACTACTCTTAGTAACAGTATCTTTTTCACTACTTAAAAGGCAAAATTCATCTGGATGAGTATCTATTCGAATATTATATTTAGCGATAATGTCTTTTAATCGTAATAAATCATCTTTAAATATTTCCTTATAATTAATATTAATCATGGGATGAGTAAGTAATGGAAACATAGTATGTGTCAATCGATAGAATTTAATTTTGTTTATATGATTATATTTTAATACTCTTTCAAAGTTTTGACAGTTTAGTTTTATTCGTTTAATCAATATCTCTAATCCTTGCTCTTTATCATACTTAGAAAACTCTTTAAAAGTTAAAGTATGAGAATAAATATCTAAAAGGGTAAGAGGATTACCTACATATCCTAAGTTTATTTGCATTATTATCACCACTATTATTTTTTGCTCTTCTACTTTTTTCATACTAATTACTTTAAACATTTGCTCAAATGTATTAAAATAAAAATGTTTATGAGAGGAGAAATAACAAATGAAAGGAACATTTGATGATGTAAGAGTTGAATTTAGAGTGAATTTTATGCAGAATAATAATTCTGCACATGATGAAGACTTTAATGCCCTTTATGGATTAGGCATACATACTTATTTCGAAGGGAATAGATTTGATAGTATGACTCTTGTTAGTGACATGGCATATAGTCCTAAGATAGCTCAAATTCAAAGAGCCGTTTTTGAAAATATTACACCGGATGAAGATGATTTAACCTTTGAAGATACAATTACTAATTATCTTACTAATCCTGAAATTTATGAGAGTTTTGACGATGTTCAAAAGATTCATGCCCTATGCTTTTTAGAAAGATATAGTATGGATTATGAGAAGACTTACGATATTAAAAAGAAATATGTAAAGAAAAAGTAACATAATTATTTACAAAAGAAATATTATCTGCTATAGTCATATTGACGTTTATGCTTAATCTTTAAATTAAATTTAACTACATATTAATTTATGTGGCTTTTTCCAGTTTTCAAAGAACTTTACTAATGAAAAAGGAGGGATAATATGGCAATTAGTAAAGTAGAATTAGAAAAAGAACAAACAAAGTTAATTAAAGTCTTAGAGAAAGTTGATAAGACTCTTGATGATGCAAGTACTGATTTGTTTCTTAAAGAAGAAGAGTTAATAAATTTCAGAAAGTTAAATTATAATGGCAAATCATCATTTGACCGTGCGGAATTTAGTCAAGTTATGACTAGTGATGAGATGGAAGCTAGGAGAATACTTGCAAAAAGAAAATATTATAAAACCTTAGTTAATATTAAGGATAAACCTTATTTTGCTTCATTTCTATATAAAGATGACGAAGGACATATCCTAGATATTTATATGGCTTTAACTTATTTACGAAATGATAACTATGATAATATCCTCTATGATTGGCGTAGTCCTATTTGTAGTTTGTTTTATGATTATGAAATTGGACCATGTCAATATAAGGTTGATGATACTATCAATAAAGGGGAACTATTAAAGAAACGACAATATATTATTGAAAATAGAAACTTAATCAATGTTTTTGATAATTCTTTAAATATTAATGATGAGCTATTACAAAAGACAATCGCTACTACCGATAATGAAAAAATGAAGAACATCGTTAATACGATTCAAAAGGAACAAAATGAAATCATTCGTAATTTAGATGATCATAATTTAATTGTTCAAGGTATCGCCGGTAGTGGTAAAACATCTGTTGCACTTCATCGTATTGCTTTTCTTCTTTATCGAATTAAAAATTTAAAATCTAATAACATTCTAATCTTTTCACCTAACTCTATATTTTCAGAATATATTTCTAATGTCTTACCAGAACTAGGTGAAGATAACACCCTTGAATCTACCTTTAGTGACTATTTAAGTTATTTCTTAACAGAGTATAAAAATATAGAGAGTTTTTCTAATTTTATCAGTCGATACTATAAAGGAAACAAAGAGGATAAGAATATTATCAAGTATAAACAAAGTAAAGATATAATTAAGGACTTAGATAATTATATTAATCACTTAATAGCAAATGTCAAAGTGACTGATGATATAGAACTAGATAAGTTTATAACCGTTGATAGTACTTTCATCAACATTCTACTTAAAAATAAATTTAGTAGATTTCCTCTCTTTGAACGACTTGAAGAAATAGCAAAGTATTTATCGCTAAAATATTATGGATCTCCTGGAAAGAAAAAAGGGCAGATTAGAAAATTGCTTAAAGATAATCTTAATATCCCCCTTAAGCTAAAAACACTTTATAAAGATTTCTTTCAAAGTGATTTTGTTAAATATAAACTTACTATTAAGTCAGTAAAAGTAATTAACTATGATGATGCCTTACTTGTATCTTATTTAAAAGGTCGACTATTTGGTTTCCCTTATAATAATTATATTAAGCAAGTAGTTATTGATGAAGCGCAAGACTATAATTATTTACAATATATTATTATTAAAGAAATGTTTAAAAAAGCCGATTTTACTATTTTAGGAGATGTTAATCAAAACATTAATCCTTACTATAAATATGAATCTTTAGAAGAGTTAAAAGAAATATTTCCTGATAGTAACTATTTAGAGCTAAGAAAGACTTATCGTTCTACTAAAGAGATAATAGAGTATACTAATAAAATATTAAACCTAGATTACGTTAATGCTATTAAGAAGAGTAATCATAAAGATGTATTAGTTAGAGAACCTAAAGATATTAAAAAGTCTTTATTACATGATATAGATACTTTAACTAAGACTTATAAATCACTTGCTATTATTACTAAAGAGGATGAGAGAGGGAAAGAGATTTATAGTTTATTAAAAGATGATTTAAATATCAGTTTACTTAATGAAGATAGTAAGAAATTCACTAAGGATTTGGTAGTTGTTCCTAGTTACATTGCAAAAGGTTTGGAGTTTGATAGTGTTATTATTATTGATCAAGATCATAGTTTTAAAATAGATAAATATTTATACTATGTCGCTTGTACAAGGGCAAGAGAGGAGCTTATTATCTATGAGTAAGATATATTTAAGTAAATTAGGTTATGAAAATTATTTGAAGGAATTAGATAAAATAAAAGAAGAAATAGATGAAAATGCTAAACTTATGAGTTTATATGCAAGTGATGATGCCTATGGGGATGGGTGGCATGACAATTTTGCTTACGAAGAAACTATGCATAAAGAAGCTGAACTATTTCAAAAATATAATAAGAAGAAAAGCATGTTAAAAGATATAGTTATTGTAGATAGTAAAGATAATGGAACTGTTAGTCTCAATACAAAAGTAGAGTTATTATTTATAGATGATGATTCAGTTGAAGAATACCTTTTAACTGGAGATATTAATAGTAATATTGATGATAATAGTATCACTTTAAATAGTCCCTTAGGATCTTCTATTTATGGTAAAAAAGTAGGGGATATCGTAAGTTATAAAGTTAATGATAATACTTATCGCATTAAAGTATTAAATATTATTTTTGAAAATTAGGGTAAGTGTTGCTAGAAAAAGGATTTTTTTAAAACGGTTTTAATCTTATCACAAAAAGCCATAATGTTAAATTTTCCCTCTTTCTACAAATAATATTCATTAATAATTTAAAACTTTAATGCATAAAACTATTTTTTCTGATACTCTATTACTAGGTGAAATTTATGGAGAAAATATTAATTGTTGAAGATGATGAAACTTTAAGAATAGAGTTATCTAATTTACTCACTAATTCTGGTTATGATGTTTTAATACTAACTGACTTTAAGAATAGTAAGGAAGAAATTATCAAATTAAACCCAGATTTAATTCTATTAGATATAAATATTCCTTATCTAAACGGAGAAATGCTTTTAAAAAGTCTTAGGGATGAAAATAAAAACGTTCCTGTTATTATGCTAACTAGTAGTAATAAAACTGTTGATGAGGTTTTATCTATAAGTTATGGAGCAGATGATTATATAACCAAACCATATAATCCAACTATTTTACTACTTAGAATTAATAATATCTTTAAAAGAATGAAAAAGTCTTTTGACTATTTGGAATATGAAGACTTAAAGATTTATCCTAATAAAGGGATAATTGTTAAAGATGATGTCGAAACTTACTTAACTAAAAATGAAATGTTAATATTTACTTTTCTTGCTTATAATAGGGGAAACATTGTAAGTAGAGATGATTTAATGAGTTATTTATGGAATAGTGATGAATATATTAATGATAATGCTTTAACTGTTAATATCAGTAGATTAAGAGCCAAGTTAGCTGATATTGGTTATGATAATGTAATTATTACAAGAAAAAGGGAAGGATACTTATTAAAATGAGATTGTCAAGTTACTTAATAGATAGACTTTATGCCATTATTATCTTTACAATATATCTAATTATTCTAACTCTTTTTCTCTTTGCTTTAAAAATAGCATCAGCTATTATTATCTTTATTACCGTCTTTACATTTTTAACCTTTCTAGTCATTTTACTATGTGATTATTTCCGAAAAAGAAACTTTTATAAAAATTTAATTACTAAATTAGCTGGTTTAGATAAAAAATATCTATTAATAGAGATGTTAAAAGAGCCAACTTTCTTAGAAGGTAAAATTATCTATCAAGTTCTAGATGAGGTTAATAAAAGTGAACATGATCTTATTAGTAATATTAGTAAAAAACAAGAAGACTTTAAAGAATATATTGAATTATGGATTCATGAGGTTAAATTACCTTTAGCAAGTCTCACTCTAATAAACCATAAAAATAAAAATATTTTACGAGAACTAAAAAGAATTGAGGATGATGTTGAACAGATCCTTTATTATGTTAGATGTGAAAATGCTAATAATGATTATTTAATTAAAGAATGGAATCTTGATAGTATTGTTAAAAATGTTGCTTTAAGGAATAAAAATGATCTTCTTGCTTTAAATATAGATTTTAAAGTAACATCATGTAACTATCAAGTTTTAACAGACTCAAAATGGTTAGAATTTATTATTAATCAAATAATTAGTAATAGTATAAAATATAAGAAAGATAAAGATTCTGTTATTGAAATAAAAGGAGAAGAGAAAGCTAATGCTATAAAGATTACAATTTATGATAATGGTAAAGGTATAAGTAAAAGTGATTTACCTCGTGTCTTTAATAAGACTTTTACTGGTAACAATGGTAGAGATAGGGAAGCGACCGGAATGGGGCTTTATCTATGTAAAGAACTATGTGATAAATTAGGCCATAAAATAGAGATTGAATCTAAGGAAGGAGAATATACGTTAGTTAGTATTATTATCTATAAAAAAGGTTTTTATAACTTAGAAGATAAATAGCTTATGAGAAAGTAAAGACCTTAGTAAAGATAAATCTTACAAAAAAGTAAGATTAGGTAAGATTAAAAAAACGACAGATGCCATAAATAATAGTATAGTTTGTTACTGAGGAGAAAATTATTATGAGTTTATTAAAAATTGAGAATATTGAAAAATACTATGGAACTAGAAGCGGTTTAACTAAAGCGATTAACAATATTTCCTTTGAGGTTCTAAAAGGTGAATTTGTTGCTATTATGGGAAGCAGTGGTAGTGGTAAAACTACTTTACTTAACTGTATTTCGACAATTGATCGAGTAACATCAGGTCATATCTATGTCAATGGAGAAGATATCACCAAGCTTAAAGGTAATAACTTAAACAAATTTAGACGTGAAGAATTGGGTTTTATCTTTCAAGACTTTAATCTCTTAGATACACTAACAGCTTATGAAAACATTGCTCTTAGTCTTTCTATTCAAGATAAAGGTTATCGTGATATTGATAGGCTTATCAAAGAAACAGCGAAAAAATTAGGAATTACGCATATTCTAAATAAGTATCCTTATCAGATGAGTGGAGGAGAAAAACAAAGAGTAGCAAGTGCTAGAGCAATTATTACTGAGCCTAAACTTATTTTAGCGGATGAACCAACAGGAGCACTAGATTCTAAGTCTAGTAAAATGTTACTAGATAGTTTTAATTACTTAAATGAAGAGTTAGCTGCTACGATTTTAATGGTAACTCATGATGCTTTTACCGCTAGCTATGCGAAAAGAGTTATCTTTATAAAAGATGGTAAAGTATTTAATGAAATAGTAAGGGGCGATAAAAATAGAAAAGAGTT